>Ga0209112_10000008_pt1 | contig 32999 bp, 40 predicted proteins | sample TexAe_OM3H0_O3_FD_187947 | JGI IMG/M metagenome (GOLD analysis project Ga0209112, IMG submission 187947) | Forest soil microbial communities from Davy Crockett National Forest, Groveton, Texas, USA - Texas A ecozone_OM3H0_O3 (SPAdes) (version 2) | ecosystem: Environmental > Terrestrial > Soil >...
ATGGGCCCAGGTTGCTACCTGAAGAGTGCTACCTGGGTCTATGTGTGGGCCCACGAAGTAATTTAAAAAGTGTTGCCAGCTGTCCTGTATGGGTCCAGGGAGCTAACAAAGAAGTGCTGCCGAGATCCCTGTATGGGCCCATCCAGCCATTCAAAACATGCAGCCAGCTGTCCTGTATGGGCCCACGTAGCTAACTGAGAAGTACTGCCAAGGTTGTTGTCTGGGCCCACACAATTATCTAAAAACATGCGCTGGCTGTTATGTATGGGCCCAGGTTGCTACCTGAAGAGTGCTACCTGGGTCTATGTGTGGGCCCACGAAGTTATTTAAGAAGCGTTGCCAGCTGTCCTGTATGGGCCCAGGGAGCTAACTGAGGAGTGCTGCCGAGGTTGTTGTATGGGCCCACACAGCTATCTAAAGAACGCAGCCATCTGTCCTGTATGAACCCGGGAGCTGCCCAAGCAGTGCAGCTGAGGTTCTTGTATGGGTCCATGCAATTATCTAAAAAAATGTGCCAGCTGTCCTGTATAGGCCCAGGGAGCTGCCTGAAGAGTGCTGCCGAGATCTATGTGTGGGCCTATGCAGCTATTTAAAAAGTGTTGCCAGCTGTCCTGTATGGGCCCAGGAAGCTAACTGAGGAGTTCTACCGAGATGCTTGTATAGGCCCATAGCTATCTAAAAAATGCAGCCAGCTATCCTGTTTGGGCCTGCCTAAAGTATTTCTGCTGAGGGTGGTGTAAAGGCCCACACAGCTCTTTAAAAAATATACCGGCTGTTCTGTATGGGCCCAGGAAGCTATCTGAGGAGAGCTGCCGAGGTCTATGTGTGCGTCCACGCAGCTATCTAAAAAGTGTTACCAGCTGTCCTGTATGGGTCCAGGAATCTAATTGAGGAATTCTACCACGATGCTTGTATCGGCACACGCAGCTATCTACAAAGTGCAGCCAGCCGTCCTGTATGGGCTCAAGGAACTACAAATGTGGTTCTGCTGAGATTGTCGTATGGGCCCACGCAGGTATGTAAATGTTTTACCAGCTGTCCTGTATGGACCCATGAAACTAACTGAGGAGTACTGCAGGGGTTCTTTTATGGGCCCACACAGCTATCTGAAACATGCGCCGGCTGTCCTGTATGGGCCCAGGAAGTATGTGAGAAGAGCTGTCGAGCTCTATGTGTGGACCTACACAGCTATTTAAAAAGTGTTGCCAGTTGTCCTGTATGGGCCCAGGAAGCTGACTGAGGAGTTCTACAGAGATGCTTGCATGGGCCCAGAGCTGCCCAAAGTATTTCTGCCGAGGATGGTGCAAAGGTCCACACAACTATCTAAAACAATGTGCCAGCTATTTTGTATAAGCCCAGGGGTCTCACGCAGGCATTTAAGAAAAGTGCCAGGCGTCGTCCATGTGGCCACAGAGCTGTCTGATGAGTGTTGCCAAGGTCTTTATATGGGCCCATGAAACTAACAGAAGAGTGCTGCCGAGGTCTTTGTATGGGCTCACACAACTATCTAAAAACAATGTGTCAGTTGTCCTGCATGGGCCCAGGGAGCTGCCTGAATAATTCTACAGAGATCTATGTGTGGGCCCACGCAGCTATCTAAAGAATGCTTCCTGCTGTCCTGTGTGGGCCCAAGGAGCTGCCTGAGTAGTGCTGCCGAGGTTGTTGTATAGACCCAGGGTGCCGCCGACGCCTATGTGTGGCCCAAGCAGCTATCTAAAAAGTGTTGCCGGCTGTCCTGTATGGGCCCAGAGAGCTGTCCGAGTAGTGCTGCAGAGGTTTGCGTATCGTCCCAGGCAGCTATTCAAAACATGATGCCAGCGGTTGAGGATGGGCCCAGGGAGCTGCCTTAAAAGTGTTGCCGTTGTTTTTGTATTGGCCCATGCGGCTATCTAAAATATGCTGCAAACTGTCGGAGTGTGCCACCTTAAATACTGCCAAGGTCTTTGCATGGGCCCACACAGTTATATAAGGCATACTCCCAGCCGTCCTGTATGGACCCAAAGAGCTGCCTGAGGAGTGCTACCATTGTCTTTGTATGGGCCGACGCAATTATCTAAATATATTTGCAGCTGTCCTTTATGCTTTATGGGTGCACTGAGCTGCCTGAGAAGTGCTCCAAGCTGTAAGCATCTTTTAAACGATTGCGTGGCTCCATACAAACCAACGGCAGCACACAGGATAGCTGGCTGAATTTTTTAGATAGCTGCGTGGGTCCATTCAAAGACCTCAGTCAGAACTCCTCACGGAGCTCCGCGGGCCCATCCTCAACCACTGGAAATACCTTTTAGATAGATCCGTGGGCCCATACATAGACCTCGGCAGCTACGTGGGCCCATACCAGGACAGCTGGGTTCATGTTTTAGATACTGGATGGGCCCATACAGGGATCTCGGCAGCACTACTTTGTTAGTTCCCTGGGCCCATACAGGAAAGCTGGCAGCGCAACTTCGTGGGCCCACACATAGACCCAGGCAGCACTCCATACAAAGAGTACTCCGGCAGCTCCTTGGGCCGGTACATGACAGCTGGCGCCTTTTTTAATATATTTGCGCGGGCTCATACATATACAACGGCAGTACCTTCTAGGTCCGGCAGTCTTCAAAGATGCTATGAAGCACATATATGTATCGTTGTTACTACACTAATGTACAAGCTAATTCAACAAACTATAAGTGTTGATTTTGGTGCTGGTTGGGTGGGGCTGGGGTGTTGGTATTCTGTGGGACTTGTGCGGCGGGGTGTCAGTGTCGGCAGAGCGCCGTTGTGGTGCATTGGTGCTAAGGAAAGTGAGATTATCGTTGCGTTGTTCGCAACCGTCGTACTTTCCTCACTCGCTATCTCGCTGTCAGCACTTCAACCAATCTCTTTTTCGCTCGGCCACAAAAAGTGTAAGGCGTATCATATGTCGGTAAGTGAGCGTCGCTTTGAGATCGTCGTCTTCCTGACAATCGTCTTTTTGAGTGGCGTTCTCTTCAGCGTCTGATGGTGTCTTTACCGGGTAAATGGAAACAGTGGAAGGGAATTCGGTGAGTCTGCCGGCCGCCGGAAAGGGCGCGCGCACTTCTGAACTGCAAGGCTCATATACATATTCTCCTTTAGTAGGGCCCTAAAAAAACAGAAAAGAAAAGAGGGCACGAGTGGGGACTTGAGTGGGGAAGTGGGGAATTAGTCAATATCAACATGGGGACTCAATTTCGAGTGATTGAAAAATATAGCGTTCTTTCTAGCCTCTTAATATTGTTACGGTCTTCACCCTTAGTTCTGGCGTTCGTAATTTTGCAATCGACGTACCGGTGAAATCGACAGGCGTGCATAGCAAGCCTCGTCTTTTTTTCTCCATCACTCTCGGCATCCTCTGCTTACCTCGCCTTTTTTCTCTGTCACTCTCCGCATCGTCAGCTTGGTTCGTAATTTTGCAATCGACGTACCGGTGAAATCGACACGCGTAGCCTCGTCTTTTTTCTCCACCACTCTCGGCATCCTCTGCTTACCTCGCCTTTTTTCTCCGTCACTCTCCACATCATCCGCTTGCCACCCTCAATTAGCAAAAGTTGCGATGACTCAACCACCGAAGAACTTCATTCGAAAGAAGACCCTCTTTCAAAGGTTGGCCAACAAGCTCAAAGACAAAGCCGGGCGAGTTGCTCACCGTGTCCGTAATTAAGCATCGTTTCTAGATCGGCCGCTTACTGACTTCGTCCTACGAATAGGTGAAATCTTATTCTAACAAGAAAACATCGTGTAAGTTTTTGTAATTCGCTATCGCTCATGTATTAACATTGTAGAAACCAAGCGTACCATGAAAACCCAACCGGAGTAGAAGGGCGTGGGGGGGTCGGAGAAGGGCGTTGACGCTAGAATTCGAATAGCACACCGTTAATTCGTCTTTGAGTGGAACTATTGGGTGTAGACAGTCAAATTTGGATAGCACACCACGAATTTGTGTTTGACTGGCAATTGTGGGCTCCTCGGCTTCTTAACATTGTTATCACTCTCGCGCGAGTGGTGCCTGAAACGGCGCGTGAGGCGGTGAAACCTGAGGCGCTGGAGTGTGCGCGTGCATATGCGGGGAAAGCGATTGTGCAATTGCAACAGCTTGCGGGCTCCGTTGAGCCGCCGCCACCCACGAGATTGGACGTGGGGGTGCAAGTTTCAGATTCATATTGGCCAAGTTCATCCCGACGTTAACACCGACGGCCCCGACTGGCAGGTTGAAGTTCGCTCCATTGCCGATTGATTCAGACAATAAACGGAATAAATTGAACAAGACGAGGTGCTGATAAAAACAAGTGGTACTCCTAAGACCGTATTAAGCCAGATAAGAAATGAAGAGGCGCGAATACGTTACTATTGAAATATATTATTGCAACGGATGAACATATTGAGCTGCGGTCGATGACGTCCATTTCAAACTACTCGGCAGTTGGGCGAGATTCCACGATCGTGAACACGACGCTACGAAAGAGGAGTGACCTCGAAAGACGAGTCGTTAAGCACGGCCACCGTTTAGAACGGTGAAAAAAAAATCCACCAGCGAAAGAAGTGCGGCCACCGCTTTTTAACCTAAAAAAGAAAGTGCATCAGCGAATGCGAACCCCCGAAACGAAAAAAAACATCGGCTCACCTCTAGATATCCAGACACGGCGCCAGTCCAACACGGCGACCTCGAAAGACGATTCCTTATAAGCACGCCCACATGTATGCCCATCCTGCAACGTTTCTACGGTAGTAACGATGGGACCTATTTCTAGAAGCTTACCCATTTGAATCAAAGAACGGCGTACGGGAATCTGAATTTTCAGAACGATCCAACAACGATTCGACGGTTGTGAACGTTGAAGAAAACAGAACTGTGATACCTTCGTATACCGAACATATCACAGTCTACTTTTGCGCGGTGGGGGATGAGCGAACGGGGGGTGAGGAATCAGGTGTAACAATAAGAGCAGAACACATGTCATCTCACGGCATTCAGTTGCCGATAAACAGGGAAACCTCGAAGTTTTTCAGACCCCACGCGGCTGATGCAATGATTACATAATTAATGGCCCATATGAAGACAACGGCAGCACTCGGCAGCTCCCTGGGCCCAGATCTTACACGCCTACACGCCGCTGCCTGGCCATATTGAAACTCCGCCTGGCCCAAGTCACGGTGAGTCTTTACTGCCGTAATTTGGTTCCGTGACTCCTTAAACTTAGACGTCTGTTTACCTGCGGTCTGCGTCTTCATTTGTTTTCTCCTCACAGTTATCTTTTTGTTGTGTCTCCTGCCTGCGCACCCCCTGCTCTTGATCCAGGCTCCTCTTTCGTAGAGGACGCAACACCGGTTTTCACCTGCGACTCTTTTCTGGAGTCGTGTGACCTGTTGTTGTGTCGTTCTTGAACGGAGTGCCTGCATAGGTTTTGTCCACACTGTGAAATGCTCTTCCGTTGCAATGAAAACTTAGACTTCTGCCTTAGCCCGTATCTCGTGTCCGGCTTAATATCCTGTTAGGAGAACGGTAAGATCATATTATTATTATTATTCGTCCGTAGAACAATATAAAGAAGCTGCGAAGCGCACTATGTTTCTCAATCAAAGACTAATTCCCTGCATACTACTGGAAACTGATTCCCTAGTCCTTTCCTGCTATTTCCCCATATCCGTACTCCCCCCCTTTTTTCTCTTCTTCTAGCCCAACGCCGGGTTCTAAAACTTTCAGAAATGATCTATTCTAATGCATGTTTCAGGAACTTACCTGGTTCTGACTCCACGAAACGCGCCTCCACCTCCAGCTATTCAAAGGACGATTGTCAGTAAACTGACGTTCCCAACGTGACGCTCACTTACCGGCTTCAAGCTTTCGGACATTGGGTCAGGTTCTAAAACGTTTGTAAATGATCGATCCCAACGCATGTTGCAGGAACTTACCTGGTTTTGACTCTATGAAACACGCTTCGACCTCCAGGAATTCAAAGGATGATTGTCAGTAAGCCAACGTTCCCAAAATAACGCTGACTTACCGACTTATCGGACATTGACTCCATAACAGGCGACTCGTCGTCGAGCTATTCAAAAGACGATGATGATCAAGTCGACGTTCTCAAGGCGACGCCCACTTACCGACATAATGGATACGTGGGCGTGCGGATTTGGGATTGAGTTAAGTGCTAAGAGAGGGAGACGAAGTACACAAAGTACGAGGACTGCGAAGAACACCGGCTAGTGAGATAAGTCGTTCTCCATATTATCTCACTTTTACCTTCTCATTTTCCGAACAACTCGCCGGTTTGCCATCACCGTCGACCAAGCCCCGTGCAGTCTGCGATTAATATTCAAACATTAATACATCTGACGCATCCTGTGTACAGACCCGGAGAATCTGAATCCACTTTAGTGCGTGCGAGTCCACTGTGTACAAAGTCGCTGTTACTTCCTAAAGCGAAAGCCGCAGGGTGATGCGCACCAAATTTGCGAAACTCGCCGTGCGCGTACCTTTCAACCGCTTTTTGTCCCAGTACTGCGAGACGCTCGTCTCCTTTTCTTTTCTCAATTCTTCGCGCTCGGATGGATCGTGAACAGTTTGTCGTCAAAAGGGCGTAACAATCTGATCGTGGACCTCCCGCAGCTCCTTGAGAGCGCGACATAAGCGTTGAACGCCGTCAGGCTCCCAGAGGGCGGTTTTGCAAGATCGACGATGACATGCTCGATTGTTTGACCTTGGGACTGGAAATCGGTGAACGCATACGTCAGGGACCGTAGGCGCTGGCAAAACGGACAGGATGGGAATTGGTGGCGTACCGCGGTAGGCGAGGAATGACAAGAACAGGCTTGAGAACAAGCGCAAGGGTTGTGCAGATGAGGAGAATGCCGAGGTCACCGTTTCCATCCTCGAGCTGCTGCCGGCAAAGATGAGGCGTTGCTGATCCGGAGGATTCCCTCCTTGCCCTGGATCTTTGCGTTGTTGATTGCATCTGAAGACTCCACCCCGAGGGTGATGGTCTTACCCGTCAAGGTCTTGACGAAGATCTGCATACCGCCGCAGAGGCGAAGTAATATATGATGAAATTGTCGGAGAGTGGCGGGAAATGTCACGCTTAGTCAGTCACGCAGCCAAAAAATGCGGCAACAGATGCGTTCGGGGACGCGATTTTTTTTTAAATTTCCGGGAGGTTGCGAGCGGCAATTTTCGCATGCACAATTCGCGCTGGACGGGCTCAAACAATATACGCGTTTCAAGCTCCAGTGTAGGATTATTCTACATAATCGTCTACTCGTACAATCCACATGCCACCGCCAACTCCTCAACGGCATCTCTAAATTCTTGATTGTTTGATTTGATTTCCTCCGGAAGCTCCGAATACTCTTGCAGAACCTCACACGCCTCAGTATATAAAGCTGCTGCCCGAGCCTTAAACTTTTCCAGCCGCAGTCTCTGGTTTCAACGGATTATTTAGGTTTCTTATAGAAGGATAGTGTGACGTACCAGTGCAGGATCATTCGCCACTGCCTTCGTAGTTGCCCACTCCCTGGGCTTTAAGGTAGGCGGGGCAGACGGGGCACGCTCACCCCAACCCCACATTTTCTCTGTTATCGTAGAGTCAGAACCATACTCAACCAACTAGCTCAAGACCTACTTTGGTCCGTCTTTGGTGGAAAAGCTCCATTGCTTTCAAAGATCTTAGCTTCCGGCAGCGCTGCTTCACCAGAAAGCTGTAGCTCCTGAGATGGAGATGTGAGATCCATGGCAACGTCTTCTTTCTTAATGGTGGCAAAATTGAGCGGAGGGGGGGGGGAATCGAAACCAAAGTCGTCTTGTTCGTAAGGCGATGTATCAGAAGCAACCATGTGTAATGGGATATCAAACTCGTCTTCTGGGTCAAAGGGTTTCGTCTGATGGGGGAGTGATGTCTGAGTAGCCATAGAGCGATGAGTGTTTATAGCGATGAGTGTTTGGGGTGCGTTGTCATTTTTTCTATTGCTGAGTCAGATTTGAAATTTGTGTCTCGAGCAGCGGGAAGGGAAAATGTCATGCTTAGTCAGTCACGCAGCCAAAAAATGTGACAACAGATCATATTTTTTTCAATTCCGGGCCCCAGGTTGCGAGCCGCGGTGCGCAAGATGGGCTCTAATCGTCTATGCTGATTCCACATGCCACTGCCGCCTCCTCAGCCGCCTTCTCAATCTCCCCCCTAAGTTGTTGTCCTTCTATGATTACCTCCTCAAGGATCGAAGCCAATTCCGAAAGCTCGTCCATAAGCCGGCGCCCCACTACCACAGTCTTGTGCGCCTTAGAATGCATAGCTACTGCCCGATCCATAAACATTCCCTGCCGCAGCTGCTGGTTTCAATGGATTATTTAGGCTTCTTATAGATAGTGTGACGTACCACATCAGAAAAGACCCCAGGACTATTCCCAACCCCTGGTAAGGTAGACAGGCCAGACACATCCTCACCCAAAAACCACGCTATTATTTCTGTCACCATAGAGTCAGAATTATGCTCAACCAACTAGCTCAAGACCTACCTTGCTTCGTCTTTGGTGAACAACGAAAAGCTGAGTCCATAGCTTCCGGCAGCGCCGCTTCACCAGAATGCTGTACCTCCTGAGATGGAGATGTGAGATCCATGGCAACGTCTTCTTTCGGAGGGAGGGGGGAATCGAAACCGAAGTCTTCTTTCGGGGCAAAATTGAGCGGAAGGGAGCTTGGAGGGGAGGGGGAATCGAAACCAAAGTCTTCTTTCGGGGCAGAATTGAGCGGGGGGGAGCTTGGAGGGGAGGGGGAATCGAAACCAAAGTCTTCTTGATGGTGAGGAAGTGTATTATAAGTAACCATGTGTAATGGGATATCAAACTCGTCTTCTAGGTCAAAGGGGTTTCGTCTGATGGGAGAGTTCTGAGGAGTAGCCGTATAGCGATGAGTGTTAAAAGAACTAATGGGGTGCGCTGTGTCCTTTGCTGAGTCAGATTTGAAATTTGTGTCTCGGCAGCTTGCGGTCCATGTAAATTCCACGTAAAAGTGTTCAACTTTACGCAATAACTTTGAGCCACATCATTTTCCAACCCCACTTTCCACCACCACCCCATCTCCTTCTATCATGTCTTCCATACTCCATATTGCTTGCCGTATCCAAGCTGCTGTCCAGGCCTACAACTCTGTGAAAGAGCATGCTGACCGGAAGAAGTGGAAAGCACATTTTGAGGATGAAAGGGTACTGTATGCACCCTTATTTAGGCGCTTTACTAATAAATTCATCTGAGTCATCTCCATTCTGAATAGGCCAAAGCAATTCTGGCATTTCAAGTAGCGAGGGCGGCAAACCATTTAGATCAGCCGCCAAAATTACATCCGCTGATAATAGCGTTGGCAATTGTGCTTGGCCGCGACGAAGATTTTTCCCTGGTGACCGAAAACCATCCTGGACTTTTGAAGCACAAGTACTACGATCCATCCGCAAGTTTCCCAGATTTGTCTTCTTACCCCCCTTCAAGGGAGGATTGCTGGTGGCAGGACCTTGGTGCGCGTCACGCTTCTCTTGAATTAATCCCATTTTCTCACCATGAAGCCACAGCTGCAGAGACGCTCCAGGAACCCGTAACTTCCAAGGAGCCCAAAGAACGGGTGACGTTTGAGGAGCCGGCAGTGCCTCGGGAGCCGACAGCTCCCGCAGCTCTGGTCACTCCGGCTACTCCAACAGCGCCCAAGAAGCTGACAGCGCTGGAAGTTCGCATTCCTGTTTCAAAGTTCAAGATCCTTCCGCCAAAACGCGGAGGCAAGAAAAAGGGTGACGATGAGGAAATCGAAGGATCTCAGGGAGAAAGGGTAAGTACATATTGCCTTTTCCTTTTCCTATCTGATTGTTCTGGAAGAAGTCTCAGCGCCAACGCAAGCGAAAGGCTACTGAAGCGGTCATCGCCCCCAAAAGGCCTTACAAACGCCGTGCTCCAACGTCGCAGGCACAAGCCCACGCCTCAGAGCACTCAGATTCCGATGGATCTGCTTGGGAGCCCCCTTTCCCCATCAATTTTGAGGTTCGTACTATTCATTAACTCAATACGCGGCTCACAGAACAGGGGTTCAGTGCGAAAGGTGCATCGCTAGGAGGATCAAATGCGAGTCACATCCTACCCGAGCGTGCAAACAGTGCCATGATGGCAAGGTGGGGTGCAGCTTGATGCCCCGAAACGTCACAACCGGCAAGGCCAATCGGCAATCACTCAGCGCCAAGGAAGTGTTTGAATATCGGTTAGAGCAGCGCAAGGAGCCAAAGCTCCGTTCAGTGGGACCGCAGAAGGGCAAGAAACCGGCAAATTCACAAGATGACAATCCACGAGTTGAGGTATCAGGGTCAAGACTGTCGCCAACAGCGTCGCTTGCAAAAATGACCCTGGACAGCCCATCTTCCAAAGGTGACTCCCCTGTGCCTGAGCAAAAACTGGGCACTTCATCTGTGCTCCTCCCCGTCGCTCCCGTCGTTACACAAATTCCAGCTCCGTCTTTTCAGGGCCATCAGCTGCCCTCCCAAACAACTCTATTGCAATTGAACGACGATTTTCGAACCATTGCCAGGCTTACGAAGGTGGACGAAGGCATTGGAGCATTCATTGCGGAGGCCTTGGGCTGGAGGAAGACCGTCTCGGCTATAAAGAAGGAGTTGGAGGAGAAGTACAAGGGGACATCAGTATAGACGTTACATCGTTAGCGTTACACCGGCTGCACGTTCAGTCGTCTTTTTGTTTTTATTTATAATTCAGCCGCGTACACCAGACCTCTCAGTGTGAGTATCAATTATCACAGATGCATACAAAACAGGTAGTGCCGAATGTAGGTGCAAATCGGCAGTACTAGACCCTAACCGAACAGGTACCGGGGCTCCCGGAGATGCCGAAGCTCCAAAGCTCCCCGAACAACCCACACCACCAGCCATGCACAACGTCAAGCCAAGGAACAAGATAAAACAAAAATTGAAGGAGATGGAGAGCCACAGGGGAATCCATTATACGTGCGTTGGCAACTACTTCTTCGAGCGACTAGTTTTCTTTGCGCGGCTCTCCCTGTTGAAAATATTCAAGCTCTAATCATGAACGTAATCGTGATAACTCGCAGTACTTACTGCATTGCCCTGGCTGACTCAGTAGGCCGGGAAGTACGGTCTGAGCGCCGAATCTGGGGGAGTGCATTTTCATCGTCGACGCCTCGGCTCTTGCGACGCCGCTTGGGTCGCTGTTCTCGGCTAGAGTTCGATGAGGCTGCCGGCTGCGGACGATTCTCGGTAGGCTCATCACCGACTCCGGCGTTATTGACGTTGGAGGCCCCAGGATCAGGAGATTCCTGCAAGTCAGCGCCCCCGCTAGCTCCCTGTTCCTGTGCGTTCCCGGTAACATCCGGGCCTGGCTCCTCAGACCGCCGAGACAATGTGACAGCTTTCGTAAAGCGGAACGGTACGAGCCCTGCCGCTTGCCTTGTCGTCCAGTGTTTGAGCAGTGCGTTAGTGGTGGAACTACGGTAGTGATGATACTGTTTAAGAATGACACCACCGGCCGGTAAATACTCGTCCAGAATGTATTCTTGTTGAGCTTCTCGCAAGCGTGACCAAGGGATTTTGGAACTACCAGAGGCCATCTCTGGCAACAGATGGTAAGTGACTTAATAGACGGCAAGTAGGCAGGCTATACGCACGGTGCATGTCGCTCAAAAACTTTCCGATTAGTAATTTTTTATGGAGGAGACGAGCGTTCTTGATCGTTTCCCAACTCGGCAGAAGGGGATACCCCTGTGCATCAATCTGAAACACGATCTCTGGGGATGATTTTTGACCCTCATCATCGCCATTTTCAGAGAGCTGGCCTATGAAAAAGCGTCAGTGCGTTTCATTGAAGAAAATAAATAAATTACCAAAGCACTCGGCAGTCCATTCGGAGAAGTCCCGGACAAATGGGTTGTTTTCCCAATTTTGATAGCGAGCTTTGAACGAAGTCGCCCCCAGCCGGTCATTGACGTCAAAACTAGGTGACATATTAGTATATCCATAGGTATGTGTAGAGGCTTGGCACGCACAATGCCACGGCGGCTTGACCTTCAGGATCGCGGTACCCGGCAAATATGGCGACGCGTGCCCCAAATTGCTGGTATGCATACCGAGCAAATTCCCGAAACGCGCGCGGACCGTACCTTTCCATCATCCTTTGTTTGCCATATTTAGTCACTTGTCTAGGTAAATAATAAGCAAGTACGTACTGCATCTGCTGCCGAGGCAGTAGGTTTGCGTCGGTCAACTTTTTTGCCTGCGCCCTGTATTTTGACTTGTCTTCTTCACTCAGACTGTCCAAGAGCGACTTAAGAGCCCTTTGATAACATGCGAGATAATCCCCTACCCCCGCCTTTGAGGAGGTCGACAGTGAAAGAGCCCTATTATGAAGCTCCTCCCGATGGGCATCTATCACAGCATCGCGATATGTCCATCTTCGGCCAAGGGCAAGCGCAGACGTCCTTTTAGGCCGTCTGCGCTTGGTATAAAGATACTGACTAACAGCCTATATAGACATGAGAGAGGCCAAATGCGATTGAGAGAGTACTTACCATGCGGATGGACTTGTAATTGAACGCGGCACATGGTTGACACCGTTCCTTAATCCACTTTACGCGGTCCGTGATGATAGCTGAGCGACCTTGCAGGTCGGCACTTTTAAATTCTGCAACATGCCTCTGCAGCATGTCGACTTGGTCCTCCGTCAATATGTATTCCGGCCTATCGAGTGAAATAGTAAGTGTGATCGCAGAGCACATATACGGCCAAGAACATACCCTGCCTCCATGTCCGAATCCGAGTCGCTACTCTTCTCTGACTCGCTGGTCTCCTCTGACTCAGTAGTTGGTGGAGAGAGATCAAGATCAGAGCCTGGGTCAGGGAAGTCATCATCAGACAAGTCGTCATCTGTCCCAAGATCAGACCATGTATCGGTGTACATGGATGCCAGAGTGGGAATATATGCCGGCTGTTGGACGTCCATGAGGAAGTAGAGGGGTTATTTTCAGTAGCACTCGAGCATCGCATCTAAATATGGGCCGCGACGGCTTTCTCGTATAGGCTGGTGGGTGGTTTTTTCCACCGTGACATCGATGATGTAATCGAATTTCAACCAACTTTCTCTCCGCCGTTCCCGCTCAGGAAATGCAGACTAACGGCGTTGTTCTTACCCCGACACTCTCACCCCTGGACCTTACCGATATTTGCAAACGGTATCTCTCAGCTCTGTTTCGGTCAGAGTTACGCCGACGATCGGCTCAGTCAATGGGCGTTGACATGGTACCACTGCCGGAACCACCAGCATTTCTCCCGGTTCCTCTCGTCTTGGAGCTGGGCCGCATATCAGAAATGCTTGCAGACGCATTCAAGAACCCCAGTGAGTAAGATAAATAGTTTTTCAATGAATCTGAGATGCGTGCGGTTAGAAAAAGTTTCTTGGGACGCCAAATGTTATTCGCAGAAGCTTCCGAAAACATCGTTCAAGGAAGGATCAAAAGCGGCAGTAAATTCCAGGGCTAGCCTTAGAAAACAATATCCTCCGCTTCCGGCTGATGACGTGAATTCGTGTCCCTGCATTATTGTTGACATGCATGGTGTCATCTTGGCGTGGTACCTTCCTGGAGCCTTGAGTAAATATCGGCAGGTAGGTTTATTATTTATCGGATCTCGGAAGCACTTCAAATCATCTCAGGGAAAAATGATGGCGGCGACTGAGAAGCTCAAGTCACCGCTGTCAAAGTCCCTGACCGGCACCTGTTGGCGCTCCAAATCTAGTCTTTTTCGCGAAAGCATACAGGTGCCAACCGGCGTACTTAATTTTTCATCAGGGTGGTTTGAACAAGGACATGCAGTGAGCAGTTTTCTGTACATTGTCACTGTTCAGCGGCTAATTTTAACTGAGGAGATGGTGCAATTGGCACCGCAGGTCAGCAAAAGTTTGAAGTCTCCTGAAGCTTCCGTCTGGTTAGATGAAATATCGGAATCAAATCTAATTTCCAGCGCAATCCTGGGCGTCATTCATCCCTGGCTTTACGGCGCCGGTCTGGAGACCTTGACCCGTCTTAGACAAAGCCCTCAGATCCAATGTCAAGATGTCCTTGCCAAGTGGACTTCAGTTTTCAATGGCGTCTCAGTTATTTGCAACCGCCTAACTCCAGAGCACCGGGATGCGCAATCACGGCATCATTGGTATGACTTGGTGATGTCTCTGGGGCCGTACCGCAACTCTAATTTCGAGTTGCCGGAGCTTGGAATCTCTCTAGCATACAACCCTGGCACCGTAATTGGGTTATCAGGGAAGATGCTGGAGCATGCAGTGCCCTGCTTTGACGGAGAAAGGGTATGCTACGCATACTTCATGAGAGATAACGTTCATGAATGGGCTGGGGTTGATGGGGGGACATGGATGAAGACAGACTATTATGCATCAGATGATTGTGCGTAGCCTAGATGCAAAATCAATGCATTGTGTTCTCAGGTTTCAGAACGAGAGTACAATTATATTCTAAGTGATTAATTCTAAAACGCTCCTCTGAGCTGCTGAACTGTTCATGAGGTATCTGGGGCAATGCCAACGGTAGCATTTTGTCCGGGCTGTCTGGGCTTGCAGTCAGACCGTCAGACTAATATGAAGATGAGATGCGGCTTTCAATATTGTTACTCTTTAACAGATTTCCTTGCGCTACAAAGCTCTTCCCGCCTCTTTGCTTGCTCTTGCACCCGTCCTCGCCAACTTACTGGCAATCATTAAGAGTGTATTCACTAAGAGCGTAAGAAAAGTAAGACAACTGTAAACTGTGCTGTAGCCTACTATAGTAACTGCTGCTGCCGTCTCGTTGTTTTCATCATCGCCGCCGTCGTCTCGCTAATTTCGTCATTACTTCCAGTCAACCTCGAGACAAGTGTGCCCATGTCCAAAGACGAGGGGGCATTAAACACTTGTGTTTCCAAGTCATCGTGAGTATCCTCCGCACTGGCACCCGTGCCAAATATTAGAAGTGAGTGATAGCCACAAGATTGGATCAATGAGGCGATGATTCTCCTCTAACTCGTATGGGTGCGTTACAGGCCAGCGGATGCCCCTGCCTCCGAGCCACCTGACCTGCACTTGTACCCGTTTCAACTCCATTGATCTCCGGCTCACATCAAAAGACGAGTGATTCGACTTTGACATCGTACTGAATTACGGCCATCAAGTGAGTCAAGGGCCGGACACGTTGCAAATACCTCAAAACCCCGGCACTTCCTCGGTTCCTGGTTGATGGATGTGATTGATTTTTGGCTAAAGCAACGGAAGGCAGGGGAAAATCCTTCGACCGCGGTGCTCACACAGACGCCTCTCTTGACTATATTTCAGTCCCAGGTGCGTTTACAGCTGGTCACATGGATAGCTTGATGAGGGACAGTGAATCGTAGTCGTGTACTGAACGGGACGATGATAATCAACTGATGAGCGAACGCCTATTGAAGCCGGTACTCACTGCTACGAGCGAGGGAAGGCAACTGATAATGCTATTGATAATATAGTACTAGCGTAGCCTTGTATCATTAGCCTGTATTAGCTCGTATACCAAGTTGTATCAAATGCTGACTACAGGTTTGACTACAGTATACAATTGTACCCACAAGTATCGATGATAACGTGATAACGGGCTGATGTCTGAGTGTGACTTGGAATTCACGCAAGCCTGTAGCCACTGTTCGGCTGCTACTACTATCTCTCTTATCTCCGCCCCGCTGTTCAAGATTGATACTGCAAAGATGTTACTTTCATAGGCAAGACGAACCACCGACTTGATCACTGAAGCCTACCTTATCTATGGCTACCCGCAGATGCCCCCACACTGCCCCTGCACATCGTCACTGGCACGGTGTCACATTTTTTTGTAAGGTATTCAAACACTGAGACCTCCTTCGGCTTCACACTGACCATCAGTGTAAGGACGCCGTCACTCCCTGCAAGCCTATCCTCTGCAAGCCTGCAGTAGTACTTACCCCTTCTCAACAGCTCACCTCCTCCCCCGCCATATCATCCAAGACGTTGTCTTGAACATGGCTGGTCTAAGCCGGAGCGAGGCACGAGCGTAGGCGTAGAACTTAGTATTTGTGTGAATGAACAGGCGGGCCGGCGGCATGTGCTCATCCCTCTCGCCCGTGCCGCCACCTATCCATCCCATCCCGGATCTGAAAATCCGGGCTTTTTTCTGCTCCCACCCGCCACGCCCAGAAAATTTGCCATGGGATCGATGATAAGACCTCAACCCCGACGCTCCTTCTCTCTTGCAACATCGCCAACATACCCTCCTTTAATATCTACGTAAAGTCGTAGCGCTGTGGCATTACCGCCCACCCCCTCGTCAAGTAGCTACCGTTTATCCAATGCAAGTTCTTCCTCCCATGCTGCGCACCGGACCTTTCCTTCCCCGCGGAGCAGCATGGCCCAATCCTCAGTCCGCAAGGTAATGACACACAAATACGAGCGTTGAGACGATCAGGAGATGTACTTTGCGAACCGCGAGTGTTCATTCTTCATTTACCATTTTGTAGGCAAGTTCCAGTGTGTGACAGAGAGAAATGACAGAGACCTCACCGTTGACAGGTTCCTGGCCTTCCGGCTGCTGAAGCGCTGAAGTGTCGCCATCTCTACAGTCAACTCTCTCGTAACCCATAGGCGAAAACGCCGTGTTTTCGCCTATGGGTTACGAGAGAGTCGACTGCATATCAGGGGTAGTGTTTTCCAGGCTATGGGCTGGAAGCCGGCCTAAGCCAGCCGCCAGAAGCCGGACCGAGCCTGAGCCTGGGCGGCGGCCCAGAGTGGCCCGTGGCTCAGGCTTTTTCCAGGCTGCTCTTGTGGCCTACAGCCTCGGCTTTGGTTTTTTGAGGCCATGGGCCGTGGCTTAGGGCTTAGGCTGGAGGCCGGAGGCTGTCCAAGCGTCGTGCAAGTCTCGTTGCAGCACGACAACCAAAACAACGATTTCTGCCTGGCAACACCGTGCAGTAGCGCATTGCACATCTCTCTAAGTCTCCAAGTCCATCAACCACCTCAAAAATGACAGGTTTTGGGGCGCCATTGCGTTATAACTCTCAATTCTGCGCTCATTCCGACCCCAGTGCAGGGCGGCTCAGTGTGAATTTCCTTCTGTCCGCCCTACTACCTCGCACTTGCGCGCTCCCCTCAGGACTTTGAACCGAGGCTCATTTGGACTAAACAAACGCTGGTACCGGTTTTCTTTGTGCGCGGAAGCCCGCATCACACGATCCGCTGCCCCAGATTTTCACTTCCACTTTGAAACCCCGAATTTGGGCTCGGCACTTGAGCGCGCTCTTCAAAACTTCAGGACAGCGCTTGTCCAAACCTTCTGGATGCCGATACAGATTTACATTGCGTGCGGAGGTCTGCGTAATTAGTAGCGAGGATCTCTACCTCCTTCTAACCAAAGACCAACTCAGCGGTAAACCCTTCCTCACCTTGTGCCCATCAAGCCGCACAAGCCGAAAACATAGAAGGCCGTGGCCTGCAGACTGTACAGTCGACCCTCTTGTAACCCATAAGCGAAAATGCCGTGTTTTTGCCTATGGGTTACGAGAGAGTCGACTGTAGCAGGTCGAAGCCCTTGGATGCCGTGGCTGACGGCCTCAGCTCCCTTTTTTTTAGGCCGGAAACTTTGAAAAGCCGAGCCGGGACAGGAAGCCTAATTCCAGGGGTACCACCGAAGAACGTTCCAACAAAAACGTCAGGCACGTACTTCGCGAACCGCGAGTACTCGTTCTTTATTTTGTAGGCGAGCTTCAGTGTGTGATAGAGAAAAATGAGGGAGATCTCACCGTTGACAGGTTCTGTGGCCTTCTGGTTGCTGAAGTGTCGCCAGTACGAACACAGCGATGTGAGGGCCTGTAATTGAGTAGCCCTACATAAGGGGTGCCACTGAAGAACGTTCCAACAAGAAAGTCAGGTATGTACTTCGCGAACAGCGAGTACTCGTTCTTTATTTGGTAGATGAGCTCCAGTGTCTGACAGAGCGATTACAGAGACCTCGCCGTTGACGTAAACTGTGCCCATTAGTTGTGCGAGAAACATTTTTTTCTTACATCGTCGACTTATTACCTCGACATTTCTCGCGTTCGTTACTCCAACTCACTTCACCACAACCATCGTTACTCCAACTCACTTCACCACCACCATCGTCACTCCACTCATACTCATAACCACTTTACCAATGCCGCTACTCTTCTTTGAATGGAACGGCCTGTACTCTGCTCACCTCGACAAACGCGACTTCGCCGAGATCCGCATTCGTGACTTTTATCGCAAAAACCCCTGGTTGGAGGCGAATGGCGTCGATTTCGCGTATGTAACGTACGTTCTCTTTTCTGTTTTCACTTCCCCCATGCTGACAACGTGCAGCAATACGGGCTGGCACAAGCCTAGGCGTGGGGACGGCGGCCACATCACCGTGCAATTCTTCGCCGGTGAGAGGTACTACACGACCGAGCACGTGAAGAGGTTCGACACCCCACCTCCCGCGCCTCAACGCCGACGCGCTCGCAAATCCAAACGCGCTCGCAAATCCCATAGCGCGTCACAATCCCGACGCACCTGAGCTTTCTAGCTCCCGAAGCTCCCGCGCTCCCGAATATCCCGAGCTCCCGAGCTCCCGAATATCCCGTGCACCGTATATAGAAATATACCGTATATAGAAATATATAGATTACTAAAATTTGTAAATACTTTACTACACTCGCTAACTGGCCTTTTCGCACTCCTAACGTACTTTCGGTGTGCTCTCACACGACTTGCAGGGCAAGGTGAGTCCCCTGTCACTTCTCTACCTCGTCATCCGAATTTTCCCTCTTTGTCGTCACCTTCTCATGTGCTCCCCCTCCTCTTGTTCGTATTCCCCACATCACCAGCTCCTTTCCGGCCCGTCACATAGCGTCCGATACGCGCCATTCGTTGACCACGCGCGTGGTTTAATGTTCACCTTTCCCACATGCGTCAACTTGGTATGTTCCCCCCTACCATATTTGTTCTATTCTTAGGCTCGTTCCCAGGCACCCATACACGTCACTGTTTTACCTCGCCCATTTCCAGCTCGACACGTCTTGGACGCCCTTCGGAAATCGTTACACTCTTTTTCTCTGCAGGGAGGTTGGGTAGGAGGATAACAAGGTGCGTCCTTCCCGGCATCCTCTCTTTATTCCTTACTAACTAAGGAGCCCATAAACCCCCTCTGCGAGTCCTCGCTCCCTCCTGCCCACTATCCTCGCTCAGCGTCCACCCGCTCCTCCTCACGCTATCCACAAACACACCAACCTTATCCGCTGTAACGGCAGCTACGCCTTCGAGCGTGAAATCGTCATCTCGCTCCGTTTCGGACCGCTCGGCCAACGCCGAAGTCATGTTACATACGTCTCTGCCTCGTTCCGATGCCTCATGTACTCTTTCTCTTCGTACCCTCATCTTGTCGTTCCTCGTCCCCTCGACCATCATCACTTCCGACGAGCCCCGTTCCCCGCTAGACCAAGAGCGGGATGACCTCGACGACTACTATCGGGCCTCATGGCTCCCCTCCTTCCCTTTCATTCAACAACGATCTCTCCTTTTTCGACTCGACCTGTACCACCACCCTCGGCCGACTAACCCTCGTGCCCGCGTCTCGTCTCTGATGGATCTTTTCATACCGCGCTCTCTGTCTCGGGCACAGGCGCGCCCTAAATCTCTTTTATTTTCCTTGCCATTTCTGACCGTCTCATTATACTACTAGTGCGCGACGTTGTTGACATCGGCGCTCTCGTTCGGCCTCGTGCCCGCTTCCCCGACTCCCCTACTTTCTGCTATGCAACGTGTTTCGCGTCTCGAGTCCTCCTCGTGTTTGTCGGGGTCGACTCTTGTCTCCCTTGGACTTTTCATCTCCTTTTCGCCCACCTCGATATTTGCCCCTCACAACGTTCGACTTAGTTAAATTCCTACTCGTTCAGTCCTAGGTACAGCCCGCGTGTATAAAAGGTATCGAACCTTACTCAATATGATTGTCGAACTTTCCCCCATCGAACCCTCTAATCCTCGTGTGAATCGCTAGCTCGTCCGGCCGAGTCGTGAGTAAGACACTCGACGGCGACGCTTCGTTCTCCCACGACGATTTTCCTCTTCGTTTCTTCAAGATCGATTCTCGTCTCATATCTCTAACCCTTTTATTACTAACAAAACTTTGTCTTTGTCTTTCTAGGACCCTATTCACGTCACTCTGGTGGCGGCGTGCTCTGAGCTTACGGACTTCCCCTCTGCGACTATTCATCACACGCGGAACGCTTCCTTCCGCTTTCTTGGATCCGCTGTTCGGTTTCTCGCTCGTCTCTTTCCCTTGCTCTGCGCTGTTGTTTTCCCCTTTTCCCTTTCGCGCGCTCTCGACGGCTGGAACTTCTGTCGAATCATCCGTCAATCCGCCATACCCCGCTCCACGAATTCACACCTACGCCCTTACGAGCGCGTTCACCGCGCTCGTCTCCGCTCTCTCCTCTCTCTCCGCATCCGGCAACGTCGGCTGTCTCCCGAGTTCACCTCGCTTGCCATCCCACCACTCAACTTCTTCGCTGGTGCGTTTCTTCGTTTCCGCTGCCCGCACCAGGCTGATTTTCCACCAGTTAATTTCAACGAAGAAGGCCTCTTCGTGTTCCACAGGTCCACGCGGTCTGTCCTAGACGTCGAGACGGTGTAAGGGCAGCTCGGCCCTTGAGGTTGGAACAGCATATCTCCGGTTTCTCTCGAAATCCTTTCCTCCCTTGTGTGGTTTCCTCTAACGCGTTTGGCCAGGTCACAAGAAAGACGCCCGACAACAACGTTTTGTCTTCGCGCAACGAACTTTCTTTTTCTTCTCCAAGATTGATCCTCGTCGCCGCCAGTTCGGGATACGACTACTGGCGATGGCGTGTTCCCGAATGGAGAAGAACCTCCATATAGTTGCATGTGGGTTTGCGCCACGCTCGTCTCGTGTTTCGATTACTAACATTTTTCTTTCCTTATCTCTCCCTGTGAGTTACTTGTCGCACGCGCTTTGTCCTTTGGTGCACAAACTCGCGATTTCGTTGTAAGGGCGGCCCCTTGAGGCCTGAGGCCTCGAGGTTGCAACCGGCCATTTCCGGCTTCTCGACCGTTCCATCCTACTTACCTAATTCGGACTTCGCTCACGTATTATCTCACCCCTCGCCTTGGACGCCTCATGTACTTTTTCTCTCCCAGCCCTCATCTCGCCACTCTTTTCCTTTTCTCCACTCTTTTTCCTTATCCCTTCAACCCTCGTTGATCACTCTCGCCGCCATTTGGCAACCCTCACCTCGCGGCTCCCCAACTCCGACGCAAATGACCTCGAGCGTCGTACCAAAAGCCTCGTGTTTCCCTTTCTCCCTTTCACCCAAAAATGTCTCTCCTTTCTCGACTTCATTTGTACCACCACCTGAGGCCGATCAACATTGTGCCTGCCTTTTAGACTCGTTGGAAAACCGCATGTTGCGCTTTTCTGTCTCAGACATAGGCGCGTCCACAGTTTTCTTTATGTTTCTTACTTCTTCTGATCGTTCGCTTTACCTTACTAGTGCGTGACGTAACTGTCGCTCGGCCACTCGCCTCTGTGTTCCCAAATCCCCAATTTTTTCGACCACCTCGTGTTCCGCGCCTCGTGTGCGCCTCGTGTTTTGATTTGACAACTCTCTTCATGCTATGAATCTTTGTTTACATTCCACCCACCTCGATGGTTTCCCCTCACAAACTTTCAACTTAGTCGTTTACAGACGCGTTCGACCTTAGGTACAGTGCTCATGTATGAAAGGCTCGGACTTTATTCAATATCATCATTGTGGAATTTTCCTACTCGAAACCCTCTTCCCTCATGTGAAATTCACTTACGTGTTCGGCCGGGTCGTAAATAAGACACACGACGGCGATGTTTTGTGTTCGCGCAAAATATTTCCACTGCATTTATGCAAGAACGACCTTCACTTGTATTCCCGATACTAACATCCCTTTTTCATCTTCATTTCTAGTGTATTGCTCGCGACGGTACTACCCTGCGGTACTTGTCGTTCGAGTGCGTCCTCCACGGAATCCTCTCTGCGAGTCTCTCGTCACGCGTGCTCTGTCTTCAGCACGCGAATTCACCTTCTAACACTCTCATTCGACTCCCTCTTCTCTCCCTTGCTCGTGCTCTCGGGACCTTGAGCTTTACGGCTTCGACACACACACCCTCCCCCCAGCCACTCCACACCACCCCAAACGCTCCGCAGGTCGCACTATGCCCCCATGCTACCCTACACGCCCTACACGCCGCGCTACCCCAAATGCCCCAGCATGGTAATATGTCGTAGTATTGTTTAATTAGCTTGCAAATTAGTGTCGTAAGAATAATACATATATGTGCTTTATAACATCTTTTAAGGCTGCCGGACCTAGAAGGTATTCCATATACCAGATTAATTCTGCACTTCCGACAGTTCTTCTGCAGAGCTTCAGAAGCTCTCATCCTTCCTAGAGGCCATTCAAAAGGTTTGGGCCATGCTTTCAGGAACGGGGGACGCTTCCCGGCTTCCGGAACTTCCCCTGCCGGCAGACAGAGAAAGGCTGAAACGTTGTGCCGTAATTCTTCTGACGCTACCGTGACACTCTACTCAATCTTCTAATATGGCACTAAAAGGCGTAAAGGCAAAACGTTCCAAAACCAGATCTAGGGTCAAGGTTATGGAGTGGGTGAGTAAGGAGACCTCTCGGGGTACCAGAGATATTGCAGTAGAAGTACGCACTTCAAGAGGAAAGAGGTCGCGGAGACAAACTTCTGAAGGAGTGGAGAATTCCAAGGCAATATTGGATGAAACTGCTCACCCATCTATGGATGTTGATGAGACATTCTGGACAGAAGAGCCAGCTACCGATGAGCAAAAGAAAGTAAGTTTTTCCAGACGTCCTTCAGACTCCTTCCTGGGTGGTATTTAACAAATCTATCAGTCCAAACACAGTGAACGCACCTATATTGAGGAATTCATTCCTAAGATAGACAACTACTTGCATTGCCTCCTCGATTATGAGGGTGTTCCGGCCACAACCATGTGCCAGAGCTGTTTGTCAGCTCCATTTGAGTGGAGGTGTTCCGATTGCTTCCCAGCTGTTGTGCTCTGCAAGGAGTGTTGCCGAAAATCCCACCAGCGGCTTCCTTTCCACAGGGTTATGAAGTGGACAGGGAAGTCCTTCATGCCATCATGGTTGCGGGAGGTCGGCATAAGCCTGTGTCTTGGACACTCTGGGGATTTATGCCCTATTCAAAGCGTGCGTCATCAACCCCCTTATAAATCATGCTTCATTCTGAAAAATGCAGTCACAGATGGACTATGATGAAGAAGAAAACGGCAGCTCTCACGAAAACGATGCGGCTGATTATGTTGGTCTCGGCTACTCAAAGCCTGGACGCCGTGACAAAGACGGAAACCCCATAATAACAGTTGTTGACAGGTCTGGTGTCCATGAGATTGGCATCAGTTGGTGCCGCTGCAGCGAAGCCCCCGACCATGACATACAATTAATGATGGCTGGGCTCTTTCCGGCTACATTTCGCAACCCAAAGACGGCATTTACCTTTCGGGTGCTAGAAGATTTTCACTTGGACAATCTTGAATGCAAGACAACTCCAAGCCAGTTTTTCAGTCGTCTGAGAAGGCTCACAAATGACGAGTTTCCAAACACAGTGCCGGTGAGAATGTTTGGCGTATCTGTTTATACATGTACTGACCGTCAGCCTCAGGACCGATATCGTGAGCTTCTAAGGGTTAGCCGAGAATGGAGAGTGCTTATCTCCCACAAGAGATTCGGTTTTGGGTATGGTCAAGGTGAAGAACAGAAGCCGGGATCGATGGCCATATTCTGCGCATTGTGTGCACAACCTGGAATAAACCTCCCGGAAGATTGGAGGGAGTATGAAAATAGGTATGTCTACAGATACTGGCACTGGGTAGCTGACAACAGATCACTTTTAGAAAAACTCTGTTTATGAGAGGCTTTATCATGGACGGCAACTTCCAAGCAGAGCACATGAAGATGAGAAACCCAGAGAATGACATATCACTCTCTGATGGAACGAGATTTATGGTCAGCAAAATACCATATGAGTCGCATCTTAAATCAGCAGTGGAGCGGCGGCAGGTAAGTTTACTCATCATCGGTCTTATACCGGCACAAACTTACCCTTAAACAGAGATCGACATGCCATGATCATCGTGCGGTGAACAATGTAAACAAGCCTAGCGGGCACCTTGAGTCAACCGGAATTGGTGCCACAGCGTGCATCCATGGCAACTTTGTGCCGGATTCTGTCGTCGATTTTCAGAAAGGAGAAGCGTGAGTCCCCATTCCATTTGTAATAATGTGTGGCTCAATCCCCCGGCTCTCCCCCTGAAGCCAGAGGAACATGGACTATTCCATATTCAAAGCCATCAACTATAATGCAGAGGGAATAGAGGCAGCCCTCATCTGCTATGATGTCATGTGTCAATGGAGTGTTCGTATGATGGAGAGGGTGAACGACAGCACCTTTCTCAAACTTCCGGATAACCTGGAACTCAGGTTGGGTATCGGTCTCTTTCACATCCATGGGCACCAGGATACCTGCCTGGCCAGGTATTCACCTAGCTTCATTGAAGGTGGCCGACAAATAGATGGCGAGACAATTGAAACGCTTTGGGCACCGCTCAATGAAATCTCCCGAAGCACAAGGGGAATGTCAACATCGCATCGTCAGGAGGTCATAGACGACCACATGAATGACTCAAATTGGAAGAAGCTCATTGGTGTAGGCAAGTGTCCTGCTATTGATACCACCTGAGTTCTGACTTGGTTGTTTAGTCAATACCCTATCTACACGCTACCGAAAGGCGCTTTCGGGAGCAATGGTAAGCGTGGCAGCATTTGAGTCCATAAATGACTCGGCAAGTCCACAGCGTGTCGAGGCTTGGACTACCGAAGAGGCGCATGCTCAACAGGAGCGGATGCGTGATGTCAAAGTGATGGACATCTATGATATCAAGATGAAACAATGTGAGTCTGAAAAATCCATGATAGTTCAGCTTTATATCAGGTTCCAGCTCCATCCCGTGCCGAAATACTTCTGGAGTTGACAGAAAAGGAGGTAGCCGGCTCCAGCCCAAAGGGACACGTTGCATGGCTCGCCAATGGATTGAAAATCCAGGAGACACAGTATGATTTCCTGGCACCTTCTGTGATGAGGTTTCTGACTATCTTTTCCCAACAAACAAAGGTTATCCCTCCAAGCACTGGTGCGGAAGATTGGGTCCCATCCAACACCAGATCAACAAAGGGATATTACCTTAAGGCGTGCGAGGCTTCAAGACAGAATCGACGTATTCCAGAAGCAGGCGGCTAACTTTATTCATGCTGCCTCTGATAGTGAAGACGACTCCTGGGAAGATATCTCTCCAGCCGAAGTCTACCTCGGCATGGAATTTGACGGCACGGAGGAAGAGGATGGATCTACCTCTGAACATGGACAAACACAGCTGTCAGAAAATGGCCCTACTAACCATGGTGTTGATACAGGGAACATATCTTTGCACCTTCCCTCCAACCTTGGACACAATTGGTGCAATTCAAATGCCGCTAAGGACCTGGTGAACGCAGAACTGCATCTAAGGCAGGGACAACTCAATGACTCTCTACATCACCTTCGCATTGGCCTGGGGCACAAGTCTTATGTGTTCAGGAATACTGTCCGTCCGGCACGTACGCAGAGGCTCAAAACACGGGCCTGGATGGACATTCACACTGCCGAATCAACCGTTCAGCATCATGCCCGAGTGTATATGCGTGCTCGGCAGGCAATAGTCGACCTTGGAGCCAGTGCCTCTCTCCTTGACAGGTACAAAGTTCTCACACGGCAGGACCTGATTATCAAGACCAGCATCATCGCACCCGAAGTTCGTGGACAGCGAAATAGAGCCCTACCTTGGTTTTGGACAATGGACGTTCAGAGAGATGCCGATGTTGGGGAATGGATGGAGGACTGTAAGTGCACCTCTCTATTCACACATAATCAACATGGATAATTCTCATTCCAGTCTATCGAGTGCATTGGTTACGGGCAAAAGCGCAAAAGATGCGGTGGATTGAAGAACTTCAGTGTCTCCAAGTTGAGATGGAATCCGCTGTCAGATTCTTCCGAAATCAAGAGAAATTTTGGCTAACAAAGCTGGAACTCATTGAGCCTCAGTCACAGCCGGGGCATACTGTGTGGGCAGCAAGACAAAATTCCACATGGAGTGCAATGGCTATACAGGCAGAGTTTAAATTTGCAGCTTTGCTCAAGAGTAACCCACCTCCCGAATTTGCTGTAGTAGTAAAGCCACGATAAAGTAGATAGATTACCACGCTTGCTCATTTAAATCACCGGCAGAACTTCTTGTGCAGTTTCCTAGGCCCACACAGGAGCACCGGCATCATTTGTTAGGCAGCTCCGTGGGCCCACGCAAAGACGCTAGCAAACTTTCTCTGGAAATTGCCTGGGCCCAGACAGGAACACCGGCACCATGTTTTAGGCAGCTCCTTGGGCCCACGCGCAATGAACAACAGAATTTCCTGGGCAGTTACCCTGGGCCCACACATGAGCACCGGCACCAGTTTTTAGGCAGCTCCGTGGGCCCACACGAAATCACCGCCAGAATTTCTTGAGCAGTTACCTGGGCCCATACAGGGTGCAGGCACTATTTTTTAGGAAGCTCCCTGGGCCCACACGAAATAAATAACAGAATTTCCTGGGCAGTTACCTGAGCCCACACAGGAGCACTGGCACCATGTTTCAGACAGCGTTGGGCCCACATGAAATCACGGCAGAATTTCATGGCCAGTTGCCGGTGGGCCCACACAAAATTACTGGCAGACTTCTTGGCCGTTGCCTGGAGAACATCATATATTATGTAAGCTCAACTGCTATTCTGGCGCTGGCGATCTCAGTGATCTCTGTACGCACTTCAACATCATGTCCCTGCCCAATCTGACTGAGGAGGAAATGACTCTTCACTTTTATGCAGCTCTGGTCCAAAGAGACCTAGATATTTACCTCAAATTTGGTTCCGGAAGTGGAACAAATTGGAAGGAAACATTTGAGCGTCATTTGGTACGCATATATTATGCCGCTCACTTTATAATCTAAGCTCACCTGATTTCAGGTCCGAGCGAAGAACTATTTTGATGATTTGTCAAGGGGAAGACAGCCTCTTCCTCGTGTTCACCCCCTTCTGTTGAGCCTGTCGGAGACTTGGAAAGTCGCCCATGACACCGAAACCTCTCCAGATTTAAATTCAATCTCTGGGGATGATCCAAGGGTTTTCGGGAGTGAATATTATACATTGGCCAGTGACCTCCCTCCACTGGATGTTCATTTCCATGGAAATGTCAGACATAAGGGAATTAGCAACCATTCGGGAGCTGTGGAGCAGAACTATGGTACGTTTGCAATTTAGAACTTGCAACGAAATTATCTCCAAATTTTCTACGCATAGATCTGGCTAACAATGCTGCAATTAAAGATCTTAAAAAAGAGGTTTCAGAGTTGAAAAGCAGATGCAAATTATATGAAAGTATATTCGAGGCCCAACGGCAGCAAATTCTTCGCATCGAACATCAATTGAAGATAGTAAATACCAATTATGAAGGGAAACAATACGAATACAGTTTGAAGTAGTTTATCATGACCTATATGCTGTATGGAAGCGTTTAGGGATCTTTTTCTGCAGCTGGCAACATTGGCACATGCCACGCATGACTTCAGTGGCCAATGCAAGGGATCTATTCTGCAGCCCTATGAAGAAGGGCATGAGTCCATATCAGATCATTAGTACTATATTGTGGGCAGCTGCATAGGCCCATGCAAGAGCGTCGGCACCGGCATTTAGGCAACTCCGTGTGCCCACACAAAGACACCGGAAGGATTACCTGGGCAGTCGCTTAGGCCAACACAGAGCGACCATCACCATTTGTTAGGCGGCACTGTGGGCCCACACAAAAACGCTGGCAGAATCTCTTGGCCAGTTGCCTGGGCCCACACAGGAGTACCGGCACATTGTTTGAGGCAGCCCATACAAGACCACTGGCAGATCTTGTTTGGTAGTTGCATGGGCACATACAGGAGCACCGGCATCACTTTCTGGGCAGATCTGTGGGCCCATGTAGGTATACTGGCAGAAATTCCTTGGCGGTTGTCTGGGCCCACACAGGAGCACCTGCACATTTGTTTTGACAACTCTGTAGTCCCATACAAAACCACTGACAGATCTTGTTGAGTAACTGCCTGGGCACGCACAGGAGCACTGGCATCAGTTTCTGGGCAGCTCCGTGGGACCACGCTAGGATACCGGCAGAAATTCTTTACCAGTTGTCTGGGCCCACACAGTAGCACCCGCACATTTTTATAGGCAGCTCTGTGGGCCCATCCAGTCCACTGGAAGATCTTGTTGGGTAGTCGCCTGGGAACACACAGGAGCAACAGCATCAGTATCTGGACAGCTCTGTGGGCCCACGCAAGGATACCGGCAGAAATTCTTTACCAGTCGTCTGGGCCCATACAGGAGCACCTGCACATTATTACGCAGCTCTGTGGGCCCATGCAATGATACCGCATAAATGCTTTGCCAATTGACTGGGCCCACACAGGAGCACCTGCACATTTTGTTTGGCAGTTTTGTGATCCCATACAAGACCACTGGCACATTTTCTTGGGTAGTTTCCTGGGCCCACACAGGAGCATTGGCATTAGTTTCTGGCAGCTCCGTAGTTCCATGGAAGGATACCGGCAGAAATTCTTTACCATTTGTCTGGGCCCACACAGGAGCACCCGCACTTTGTTTTAGGTGGCTCTGTGGGTCCACACAAGACCACTGGCATATTTCCGTGGGTAGTTGTCTGGATCCGCACAGAAGTACCGGCATCAGTTTCTGGGCAGCTGTGTAGGCCCACACAATCATACCGGCAGAAATTCTTTACCAGTTGTCTGGGCCCACACAGGAGCACCTGCACATTTTGTTAGGAAGCTCTTTGGGCCCATACAAGACCACTGACAGGTTATGTTAGGTAGTTCCCTTGGCTCACACAGGACCACCGGCATCAGTGTTTGGCAGCCCCGTGGGCCCATGCAAGGATACCGGCAGATATTCTTTGCCAGTTGTCACAAGAGCGCCTGCATATTGTTTAAGGCAGTTCTTTAGGCAGACACAAGACCATTGGAAGATCCCCTTTGGTAGTTGCCCTTTGGTATTTGCCTTGGGCCCGCACAGGATCACGGGCATAAGGTTTGGGGCAGTGCTGTGGACCCATGTAAAGATACGTGCAGAAATTCTTTACCAGTTGTCTGGGCCCACACAGGAGTACCTGCACATTTTTTTGGCAGCTCTGTAGGCCCACACAAAACCACTGGGATACTTTCTTGGGTAGTTGTCTGGGCCCACACACGAGCACCCGCACATTGTACATGGCAGCTCTGTGGGCCCATACAAGACCACTGGGAGACCTGGTTGGATAGTTTCCTGAGCCCACATAAAAGCGCCGGCATCCGTTTCTGAGCAGATCTGTGGGCCCATGCAAGGATAACGGCAGAAATTCTTTACCAATTGTCTAGGCCCACACAGGAGCACCTGCAAAATTTGGAGGCAGCTCTTTGGGCCCATACAGGACCTCTGGCAGATCTTGTTTGGTAGTTGCATGGGCATACACAGGAGCACTGGCATCAGTTTCTGGGCAGATCTGTGGGCCCACGCAATTATACTGGCAGAAATTCTTTGCCAGTTGTCTGGGCCCACACAGGAGCACCTGCACGTTTTTTAAGCAGCTCTATGGGCCTATACAAGACCACTGGCAGATATTGTTTGGTAGTTGCATGGGCCCACACAGGAGTACTGGCATCAGCTTCTGGGCAGATCTGTGGGTCCATGCAAAGATACCAGCAGAAACTCTTTACTAGTTGTCTGGGCCAACACAGGAGCACCTGCACATTTTTTAAGCAGCTCTGTGGGCCTATACGAGACCACTGGTAGATCTCGTCTGGTAGTTTCCTGGGTCCACACAGGAGCACTGGCATCAGTTTCTGGGCAGATATGTGGGCCCATGCAAAGATACCGGCAGAAATTCTTCACCAGTTGTCTGGGCCCACACAGGAGCACCTGCACATTTTTTAGGCAGCTCTTTGGGCCTACACAAGGCCACTCGCAGATCTTGTTTGGTAGTTGCCTGGGCCCACACAGGAGCACTGGCATCACTTTCTGGGCAGATATGTGGGCCCACGCAAGTATACCGGCAGAAGGTCTTTGTCAGTTGTCTGGGCCCACACAGGAGCACCTGCACATCTTTTGGGCAGCTCTCTGGGCCTATACAAGGCCACTCGCAGATCGTGTTTGGTAGCTGCCTGGGCCGGTTGTCTTGGCACAGGAGCAACTGCACATTTTTTTAGGAGCTCTGTGGGCCCACACAAGACCACTGGAAGATCTCGTTTGGTAGTTTCCTGGGCCCATACAGGAACACTGGCATCAGTTTCTGGGCAGTTCTGTGGGCCCATGCAAAGATATCGGCAGAAATTCTTTACCATTTGTCTGGGCTCACACAGGAGCACCTGCACATCTTTTGGGCAGCTCTCTGGGCCCATACAACACCACTTACAGATCTTGTTTAGTAGTTGCATGGGCCCACACAGGAGCACCGGCATCAGTTTCTGGGCAGATCTGTGGGCCCAAGCAAGTGTACCGGCAGAAATTCTGTGCCAGTTGTCTGGGCCCACAAAGGAGCACCTGCACACTTTTTAGACAGCTCCCTGGGCCCATACAATACCACTTACAGATCTTGTTTGGTAGTCGCCTGGGCCCACACAGGAGCACCGGCATCAGTTTCTGGGCAGATCTGTGGGCCCACGCAAGTGTACCGGCAGGAATTTTTTGCCGGTCTGGGCCCACACAGGAGCACCTGCACACTTCTTAAGCAGCTCTCTGGGCCCATACAATACCACTTACAGATCTTGTTTAGTAGTTGCCTGGGCCCATTAGGAGTACTGGCATCAGTTTCTGGGCAGCTCTATGGGCCCACGCAAGTGTACCGGCAGAAATTCTTTGCCAGTTGTCTGGGCCCCCACAGGAGCACCTGCACATCTTTTGGGCAGCTCTCTGGGCCTATACAAGGCCACTCGCAGATCGTGTTTGGTAGCCGCCTGGGCCCACACAGGAGCGCTGGCATCAGTTTCTGGGAAACTCTGTGGGCCCACGCAAGTGTACCGGCAGAAATTCTGTGCCAGTTGTCTGGGCCCACACAGGAGCGCCTGCACATTTTTTCAGGAGCTCTGTGGGCCCACACAAGACCACTGGCAGATCTCGTTTAGTAGTTGCCTGTGCCCATTCAGGAGTACTGGCATCAGTTTCTGGGAAGCTCTATGGGCCCACGCAAGTGTACCGGCAGAAATTCTTTGCCGGTTGTCTTGGCCCACACAGGAGCACCTGCACATTTTTTGGGCTTCTCTCTGGGCCCATACAATACCAGTTACGGATCTTGTTTGGCAGTTGCCTGAGCCCACACAGGAGCACCGGCATCAGTTCCTGGACAGATCTGTGGGCCCACGCAAGTGTACCGGCAGAAATTCTTTGCCAGTTGTCTTGGCCCACACAGGAGCACCTGCACATCTTTTAGGCATCTCTCTGGGCCCATACAATACCACTTACAGATCTTGTTTGGCAGTTGCCTGAACCAACACAGGAGCACTGGCATCAGTTTCTGGGCAACTCTGTGGGCCCACACAAGTGTACCGGCAGAAATTCTGTGCCAGTTGTCTGGCTGGGCCCACACAGGAGGACCTGCACATCTTTTGGGCAGCTCTCTGGGCCTATACAAGGCCACTCGCATATCGTGTTTGGTAGCTGCCTGGGCCCACACAGGAGCGCTGGCATCAGTTTCTGGGCAGCTCTGTGGGCCCACGCATGTGTATCGGCAGAAATTTTGTGCCAGTTGTTTGGGCCCACACAGGAGCACCTACACATTTTTCAAGAAGCTCTGTGGGCCCACACAAGACCACTGGCAGATCTCGTTTAGTAGTTGCCTGGGCCCATTCAGGAGTACTGGCATCAGTTTCTGGGCAGCTCTATGGGCCCACGCAAGTTTACCGGCAGAAATTCTTTGCCGGTTGTCTTGGCCCACACAGGAGGACCTGCACATTTTTTAGGCTGCTCTCTGGGCCCATACAATACCACTTACGGATCTTGTTTAGTAGTCGCCTGGGCCCACACAGAAGCACCGGCATCAGTTTCTGGGCAGCTCTTGAGCCCAAGCAAGTGTACCGGCAGAAATTCTTTGCTAGTTGTCTTGGCCCACACAGGAGCACCTGCACATTTTTAGGCATCTCTCTGGGCCCATAAAATACCACTTACAGATCTTGTTTAGCATTTTCCTGGGCCCATACAGGAACCACGGCATCACTTTCTGTGTAGCTCAGTGGGCCCACGCAAGTGTACCGGCAGAAATTCTTTGCCAGTCTGGGCCCACCCAGGAGCACCTGCACATTTTTAGGCAGCTCTCTGGGCCCATACAATACCCCTTACAGATCTTGTTTATTAGTTGTCTGGGCCCATACAGGAGCACCGGCATCAGTTTCTGGGCATCTCTGTGGGTCCACGCAATGATACCGGCAGAAATACTGTGCCAGTTGTTTGGGCCCACACAGGAGCACCTGCACATTTTTTAGGAGCTCTGTGGGCCCACACAAGACCACTGGCAGATCTCGTTTAGTATTTACCTGGGCCCATTCAGGAGTACTGGCATCAGTTTCTGGGCAGCTCTATGGGCCCACGCAAGTGTACCGGCAGAAATTTTTTGCTAATTGTCTTGGCCCACACAGGAGCACCTGCACATTTTTTGGGCTTCTCTCTGGGCCCATACAATACCACTTACAGATCTTGTTTAGTAGTCGCCTGGGCCC
>Ga0209112_10000009_pt1 | contig 31877 bp, 49 predicted proteins | sample TexAe_OM3H0_O3_FD_187947 | JGI IMG/M metagenome (GOLD analysis project Ga0209112, IMG submission 187947) | Forest soil microbial communities from Davy Crockett National Forest, Groveton, Texas, USA - Texas A ecozone_OM3H0_O3 (SPAdes) (version 2) | ecosystem: Environmental > Terrestrial > Soil >...
CCCATTGTTTCTGGGAAGCGATGCTGTTGATGGCCTCGAGTCGGCCCAGTGATACCGACGAGCCATGTTACCGATGGCATGGAGTGGGCCTAGTGCACATTACAACAGAAACCGCCGACGACCTTGAATGGGTCCTGTGTTGCTACACAGTGATCATGAAGGTGGCATGGGGTGGGCCTATTGCTTCTCACAAGATACGTAGTCGATAAACTTGAATGGCCCCAGTATTGGTGCTGGGTCATATTGCCGATGTTATGGGGTGGACCCCTTGTTTCTCAGAAACATGTGGTCGATAGTCATGAATGGGCCAAGAGATTCTGTTGAGCCATGTGGTCGATCACATTGGATAGGCCCAGTGCTTCTGCTGAACCATTTTGCCGATGGCATGGGGTGGGCCCATTGTGTCTCGGAAGGAATACTGTCAATGGCCTTGAGTTGACCCAGCGCTACAGACGAACCACAATGCCGATCATATGGGTTGGCCCAGCGTGCATCACAACAAACACCGCCGATGGCTTTGAATAGGCCCAGTGTTGCTATTCAGGCATGATGCCGATGGGCATGGGGTGGGCCCATTGCTTCTTACAAGATATGTGGTGGGTAACATTGAATGGCCCCAGTGTTGGCACTGGATCATATTGCAGCGCGTATGGGGTGGGCCCCTTTCTTCTCAGAAAGATGTCGTCGATAGTCGTGAATGGGCCCTGAGATTATGTTGAGCCATGTGGGCGATGACATTGGATAGAGCCAGTGTTTCTGCTGAGCCATATTACCGATGGCTTGGGGTGGGCCCATTGTTTCCCACAATAAATTTTGTCGATAGCCTTGAGTTGGCCTAGTCAAAGACGAACAACAATGCCGATGATATGGGGTGGGCCCAGCCTGTATCACAACAGAAGCCACCGATGGCTTTCAATGGGCCCAGTGCTGCTACTCAGGCATGATGCCGATGGCATGGGGTGGGCCCATTCCTCCTCACAAGATATGTGATCAATAAACTTGAATGGCCCCAGTGTTGGCGCCGGATCAGATTGCCGATGGCATGGGGTGGACTCATTGTTTCTCAGAAACATGGCGTCGATAATCATGAATGGGCTCTGAGATTCTGCTGAGCCATGTGGTCGATCACATTGGATAGAGCCAGTGCTTCAGCTGAGCCATTTTGCCGATGGCATGGGGTGGGCCCATTGTTTCTCAGAAGGGATATTGTCGATGTCCTTGAGTTGGCCCAGCTACAGACGAATAACAATGCCGATGATATAGGGTGGGCTCTTCGGGTATCAAAGCAGAAGTAGCCGATGGCTTTGAATGGGCCCAGTGTTGCTACTCAGGCATGATGCCGATGACATGGGGTGGCCCTATTGCTCCTCACAAGATATGTGGTCGATAAACTTGAATGGCCTCAGTGTTAGTGCTGGATCATATTGCCGATGGCATAGGATGGGCCCCTTGTCTCTCAGAAACATGCTGTCGATAATTATGAATGGGCTCTGAAATTTTGCTGAGCCATGTGGTCGATCACATTGGATAGGCCCAGTGCTTCTGCTGAGCCATATTGTCGATGGCATGGGGTGAGCCCATTATTTCTCAGAAGGGATATTGTCTATGGCCTTGAGTTGGCCTAGTCACAGACGAACAACAATGCCGATGATATGGGGTGGGCCCAGCCTGTATCACAACAGAAGCCGCCGATGGCTTTGAATGGGCCCAGTGCTACCACTCAGCGATGATGCCGATAGCATGGGGTGGGCCCATTCCTCCTCACAAGATATGTGGTCGATAACTTTGAATGGCCCCAGCATTGGTGCCAGGTCATATTGCAGATGGTATGGGGTGGGCCCCTTGTTTCTCAGAGAGGAGCCTGTCGATAGTCCTGGATGGGCTTTTTGATCCTGCTGAGCCATGTGTGCGATGACATTGGATAGAGCCAGTGCTTCTGTTGAGACATATTGCCGATGGTATGGGTGGGACTATTTGTTTCTTAGAGGTGATATTGTCGATGGCCTTGAGTTGGCCCAGTATTACAGACAAGCCACAATGCTGATCTTATGGGGTGGTCTCAGCGTGTATCACAACAAAAGCCGCCGATGGCTTTGTATGGGTCCAGCGTTGCTACTTAGGCATGATCCCGACGGCATGGGGTGGGCCCATTCCTCCTCACAAGATATGTGGTCGATAACTTTGAATGGCCCAAGCGTTGGTGCCAGGTAGTATTGCTGATGGTGTGGTGTGGGCCCCTTGTTTCTCCGTGAGGAGCATGTCGATAGTCCTGAATGGGACTTTTGATCCCGCTGAGCCATGTGGGTGATGACATTGGGTAGAGCCAGTGCTTCTGTTGAGACATATTGCCGATGGTATGGGTGGGCCCATTTGTTTCTTAGAGGTGATATTGTCGATGGCCTTGAGTTGGCCCAGTGTTACAGACAAGCCACAATGCCGATCATATGGGGTGGGCCCAGTGTGTATCACAACAAAAGCCACCGATGGCTTCAAGTGGGCCCTGTGTTGCTACTCAGCGATGATTGAATCATGATTCCGATAGCATGGGGTGGGCCCATCGCTGCTCACAAGATACGTGGTCGATAACCTTGAATGGCCCCAGCGTTGGTGCCGGATCATATTGCTGATGGTATGGGGTGGGCCCAATGTTTCTCAGAGAGGATCTATCGATAGTGCTGAATGGGCCATGTGGTCCTGCTGAGCCATGTTGTCGATCACATTGGATAGGCCCAGTACTTCTGCTGAGCCATATTGCTGATGGAATGGGGTGGGCCCATTGTTTCTCAGAAGGGATATTGTCTCGATGGCCTTGAGTTGGCCCAGTGTTACAGACAAACCAAAATGCCGATGATATGGGGTGGGCCCAGCGTGTACCACAACAAAAGCCGCCGATGGCTTTGAATGGACCCTGTGTTGCTACTCAGGCATGATGCCGATGGCATGGGGTTGGCTTATTGCTTCTCACAAGATATGTGGTCGATAATCTTGAATTGCCCCAGTTTTGGATCTGAGTCATATTGCCGATGGTATAGAGTAGGCCCCTTGTTTCTTGGCAACATGTTGTCGATAATCATGAATGGGCCATGAGATTCTGTTGAGCCATATGGGCGATGACATTGGATAGAGCCAGTGCTTCTGCTGAGCCATCTTGCCGATGGCATGGGATGGGCCCAATGTTTCTCTGAAAGGATATTGTCGATGGCCTTGAGTTGGCCCAGTGTTACAGATGAACCAAAATGCCGATGATATGGGATGTGCTCGACGTGTATCACAACAGACACCGCCGATGGGCCCAGCGTTGCTACTCAGGCATGATGCCGATGGCATGGGGTGGGCCTATCGCTTTTCACAAAATATGTGGTCAATGACCTTGAATGGCCCCAGTGTTGGCGCTGGATCATATTACCGATGGCATGGGGTAGGCCCATTGTTTCTCAGAAACATGTTGTCGAAAGTCCTGAATGGGCCATGAGATTCTGTTGAGCCATGTGGTTGATGACATCGGATAGAGCCCGTGTTTCTGCTGAACCATATTGCCGATGGCATGGGGCGGGCCCATTGTTTCTCAGATGGGATATTGTCGATGGCCTTGAGTTGGCCTAGTGTTACAAACGAACAACAATGCCGATGATGTGGGGTGGGCCCAGTGTGTATCACAACAGACGCCGCCGATGGCTTTGAATGGGCCCTGTGTTGCTACTCAGCGGTGATGCCGATAGCGTGGGGTGGGCCCATTCCTCCTCACAAAATATGTGGTCGATAACCTTGAATGACCCCAGCGTTGGTGCCGGATCATATTGCTGATTGAATGGGGTGGGCCCATTTTTTCTCAGAGGAGCCTGTCGATAGCCCTGCATGGGCTCTGTGTTAATACTGAGCTATGTGGTCGATCACATTGGATAGGCCCAGTGCTTCTGCTGAGCGATGTTTCCGATGGTATGTGGTGTGCCCATTGTTTCTCAGAAGAATATTGTCGATGGCCTTGTGTTGGCCCAGTGTTAAAGACAAACCAAAATGCCGATGATATGGGGTGGGCCCAGCGTGTACCACAACAAAAGCCGCCGATGGCTTTGAATGGGCCCTGTGTTGCTACTCAGGCATGATGCCGATGGCATGGGGTTGGCTTATTGCTTCTCACAAGATATGTGGTCGATAACCTAGAATTGCCCCAGTGTTGGCACTGGGTCATATTGCCGATATTATGGGGTAGGCCCATTGTTTCTCAGAAACATGTTGTCGATAGTTCTGAATGGGCCATGAGATTCTGTTGAGCCATATAGGCGATGACATTGGATAGAGCCAGTGCCTCTGCCAAGCTTGCCGATGGCATGGGGTGAGCCCATTGTTTCTCAGAAGGAATATTGTCGATGGCCTTGAGTTGGCCCAGCGTTACAGACAAACCACAATGCCGATCATATGGGATGTGCCCAACGTGTATCACAACAGACACCGCCGATGGCTTTTAATGGGCCCAGCGTTGCTACTCAGGCATGATGCCGATGGCATGGGGTGGGCCTATTGCTTTTACAAAATATGTGGTCAATGACCTTGAATGGCCCCAGTGTTGGCGCTGGATCATAATACCGATGGCATGGGGTAGGCCCATTGTTTCTCAGAAACGTGTTGTCGAAAGTCCTGAATGGGCCATGAGATTCTGTTGAGCCATGCGGTCGATGACATCGGATAGAGCCCGTGCTTCTGCTGAGCCATATTGCCGATGCCATGGGGCGGGCCCATTGTTTCTCAGAAGGGATATTGTCGATGACCTTGAGTTGGCCCAGTGTTACAGACAAGCCACAATACCGATGATATGGAGTGGGCCCAGTGTGTATCACAACAAAATCCACCGATGGCTTTGAATGGGCCCAGTGTTTCCACTTAGCCATAATGCCGATGGCATGGGGTGGGCCCAGTGCTTCTCACAAGATATGTGGTCGATGACCTTGCTTGGTCCCAGTGGCGGTGCTGGGTCATGTCGCCGATGGTGTGGGGTGGCCCCCTTGTTTCTCAGAATAATTTTGACGACAGTCCTGGATGGGACCTGTGGTTCTGCTGATCCATGTTGTCGATCACATCTAATAGGCCCAGTTCTTCTGCCGACCAGTATTTCCAATGGTATGGGGGTGGGCCCATTGTTCTCAGAGGGGATACAGTCAATGGCCCTGAATGGGCCTGTAGTTGTGCTGAGCCATGTTGTCGATGACACTGGATGGACCCAGTTCTTCCCGCAGAGCCATATTGCCGATGGTATGGGCTTGACCCATTGTTTCTCAGGGACTTCGCTGTCAATGGCCTTGAGCTGACCCGGTGCCACTGGCGATCTATATTAAATGGTAAGGTGTGGGCACAGTGTGTCACAATGGGAGCAGTCCATGTCCTTGAATGCGCCCAGTGTTGCGGCGGGCCCATGGCTTTTCACCCGAGATGCGGTCGATGACATTGAATGGCTCCAGTGATGGTGCCAAGCTATATTGAAGATGATCTTTTTAATCGGTCCAGAATCTACAGTCCACAACGCTGGTTAATCTGTCCCGCTTTTATATTAAAGACTATGAGATATATTCACTACATGAGATCATAACTCTTGCCACCATACATCGTAGTCAAAGTACCCTGAGAATCTTGAATCTGCACGATCTTCTGCCGGTGCATTTCCAAGGCCCTCTCATATGTTTTACACCTACATATGAGATCCCTTATGGTGGTCTCATATCCATCGCATCTGGTTTTTAAATTCTTCACCTCCGTTATGAGCTCTTTCATGGTTTTTTTGTCATCTTCACTTAAAGCTAGCAACATATATGATGAGCATTTGCCAGTTTTTATTTTTTTGAACGCACATGAAAATGCCTCGTCCTTCCCACCCTCCGTAGTTTGATTAGGCTCGTCTTCCAAGGTCATAGGTTCGTCCTGCCACTCCTTATCAGGCATCTCTTCGAGGTGTGTGGACGCATCCTCCTGGCGATCTGTCTTCTTTGCCGCTGTACCTTGCTTCAGTCTTCGCCTCCAGGTACCTGTCTTCATCAATGACTTTCCCTTATTTTTCGCTTGTAGCCTGCCTGTCTTTGAACCACGAGTACGCTGATCATCTACCGCCTTCTGAAATAATTGTGCTATGAGTATAAATTTCATTTCAACCCATTTACTGACCTTTTCAACACCTCTCGCGTCTCCCTTTGACATAGTGGCAGCCGTTACCTCTACCTCACCAACGCCTTTCCTTCTTACCGACGATCTTGTAACAATTGCTTCGGCAATGATGTCATTTCACTGCAAGACAACGCCATAAAAATAGTGAACTTACTTCTAGCACCGCCACTGAAAGCACGCTTCCGCTTCTTCCCCTTGCCAGAAATTCCGATCATTGCATCGGCATCGGCAAGCGCTGCTGGCTTGTCTTGAGGTTGTGACATTGTAGTTTCTACATTGGAACCTGCTGACAGTAGATCTATTGCTGGACGTTCCACCTCTGCCAAACCTTCTTGGTGTTCCAAAACCATACATCCGTGGCAGCTCCCTACTGTTGTAAGCGATGAATCACAAGCATCACATATTTGGTCACACCATTTTTGCCACAGAAATGTATATCTAGCGGTGGGAGATTCTTAGCTGGCGTATAATAGTTACTTCTGAAAATTCTTGGATCTTTTTCATGTACAGAGCTTATGTTTGGGGTGTCTTCAGACTCGTCGTATGCTCCAGCGAGGCTCAAAAAAAGTGGGTGAACACGGGGATTTGTGAGACCTTTCCTCGTAGCGCTTGTCAAAGCGTTGGCAAAATAGTCCATTGATTCTCTCTAAAATAACATAAGTTAACTCGGAACAGTGATCGAACAAGTATGAATACCAAGAGCATGTTAAGCTCCCCTATCCAAGCCTTTTCTTCCCTAGATTCACAGGCATGATAGGCTTCTAATTTTTTCTTAAGCATAGCTGCCCAGTGGTGAAGGGTTTTTTCTTCCTGTGTTAGACTGTGCGTGAAAGTCGACATTCTCAGAGGGCATGAAATGTGTATACAGGGCTCAGATATCTGAGGTGAAAAGCCCGGGTCGGTAGGCTCCATATTGGACTGCTGGATGATAATGAGCAACTTCTGATTGGGCTCTTGCGAGACTATCGGTAGACTGATCGGGTCACTACAAGATTATCGGTTACTCAGCAACCCCTCATTGGCAGGTCCTGATTGGGATTATCAGGCTTATCAGCAGTTTCCGATTGGGCCACTATGAGATTATCGGAAACTCCCGAGCTTGCTCCTGAGTCTGCTTATCAGCAGTTCCTGATCGGGCCACTCATCCACTTCGACTGGGTGCAGTGAGTTTATCGGTGGCTTTGGAATGGGCTACTCAACATGGGCCACAACGAGATATTGGCAGTTCTTTCATCTTCTTTGGGCCCATTTTAGCCAACCATGAATGTATATTCTTGCTGTGGATATATATATATATATATTTTGGGATTCGCAAATACATAGGCGCTCATGACATAATACTATCAATTGGTATCTGCTGATGTCTGATTAACAAACATTCTTCCGTCAACCCTGCAACGCAACGTTTCAAAAATGAAACAAGGCACCTCTGGACTTGAGGGCGAGAGATTTGATGAGGAGGTAAGTGTGGCAAGAGATTAGAATGATGCTCGACTGGGACCTTGATGCGATGGCTGCAGATGCGATCGGCATTCTGGAGGGGAGTTAGTCTCCTTGGTGACTCAAACTCTGATGGGAGACAATGTCGGGGCTCTACAGAGGCATCCTTGGGTACATCAAAGGATACCGAAGGCTTTAGCGAAGTCCCGAAAAATGTGTCACTCCTGGAACCTGTGATTGATAAGCTTATAGACAAGGTAGCTGACAAGTTACTGATCTGATCTGCCTAGGCTAATCAACGCAGGATATTGCCAGGGGTCGTTCTCTGGAATGGTATTCAGAAATAGTAAGACAGGGTTTTCAAAGGTATCAACAGGATCGACTGAGAAAGAAAGTACAAATGGAAGAGCTTATTCGGCAGATAGAAGTTGAGATAGCACGGAAACAGCTTTTAATTGAGCGGAAGGAGAAGGGAGAACTGTAATTATTGTTTAAACCCGGAACAAGTTCTATTTTTCAGCTCTGCCAGCAAGTCGCTCTTCCAGACGCTGAATCCCAACCTGCAACAGGCGATCAGTCTTCTTGACGTCAACCATAATTTCACGTCCCAAATTCTTCGCTGCGGAAATCTTCTCTTGTACCCTAGCGTGGAGCAGCGCTTCAGCTTCCACCTGCAGCTCTAGTTAATCAGAGAACCTGTTACTGAAGTAAGTTACATACCACCTCTAGAGCTTGTGACAACCTCAATACTACCTCCTCGCGGACATCAAATGGTTCTCTCAATGTCTCCCCCTCTCCAATATTCCACCACTCTGTGAAATCGAAGTTGGGAGTGTCTGACGGCTCGGCTATATCTTGCGGTGGCCAGCTCCCATCAGGCATCGTATAGCTGCCTGGGTTCTTTATGTCCGAAAAACAGCGGAATGCGACCCTGACTGACTCTGGAACGGCAGAGCTGCCACCAGATGACAGAACGCCAAACATCCACACGGCAGCAAGCTAATTCCAAGTTCAGAATTACGCCAATATGGATGCACTGAATAATACTTACCACTTCATTGTGTAAGCTAATAATATAGTTTTCATCTTTATCACCAGGTCGGAGAAGAATAGTGGATATTCTGTTGCCGATGCAGGTAAGAGCGTCATCTAATATCGATTTTCTTGCTTGAGACGACATAATATGTGGAGAGTAGTGTGGGTGAGATGTAGTTTATAGGAAGGCTGCCTGTAGAAGCTTCCGACGATTGCTGATGACATAAATCGAGTGTTACGTCAGTAGTGGTCTAGATTAGCTCTATGCGCCCATGCAAGCCCATACATAGAGGGTCCAAACCCAGGCCCATACGGCTTTTTCTCTGCAACACTTCTTCCAGCTATGTACCGATGCGATATACTTAGTCGTGATCTAGATCAGTTCCACGGCCCATGAGACCCACACTATGACCACAAACCCTGGGCCATTTCTCAGCTGTTCTATGGGCCAATGCGATAGCATTGGAAATGATCCAGATTCATTCTACGAGCCCATGTGAACACATGGACTTTATGTGGAAAACCCTGGGCACAAATGGCTGCTGCAGACCCTCTGCCAGCGATGGGTCATCCGATGTCATCAGCAGTGATGATGATTGGTTCTATAGGCCCATGTGACCCTATCAGCACAAAACATACGGTTTTCTTTTTGGCAGCTCTTCTGCTAGCGATGGGCCAATGTGATGTCATCGGCAATGATGATGATTGGTTCTATGGGCCCATGTGACCTTATCGACAAAGACATAAGTGCAAACCCATACGGTTGTTTTTTTGGCAGCTCTTCTGCCAGCGATGGGCCAATGCGATATAATCGGCAGATCTCCATGGGCTGTGTAAGTTGATAGACAGAGAAGCCCTTTTTAGGCTCTTTAAGGCTTTCATACCGCTATGAGAAATCATAGATCTAAATTCACATGTACTACGGAGCGGTTGGTGGAACTAAGTACAGAATATATTCATATATTTAACCGTGGCCTTAAGACTTTTGCAAATTCAGGAGGTGGCTCATCGCTGAGCAATGTAGTGAACTTTAACTCTGCCTGTGTTGCCATTGAGTGCCACATCGCACTTTGTCTGGCCGCCCACGTAGCATGCCCTGGCCGTAATTCAGAATCAGTATCCTCCTCTTTTGCATCCCAAACTCTCCCTTGATGCCTAAAGAACCTGACGGCAGAATCCATCTCAACTTGGAGGCATTGAAGTTCTTCAACCCATCGCATCTTCTGAGCATTTGCTCGAAGCCAATGCACTCGGTAGACTGTATTGGGTATTAAATTCATTCGGCATGTGATAAAAAGAACGTACAATCCTCCATCCATTTCACAAGATCACTGTCCCGCTCAACTTCCATCGTCCAAAACCAAGCTAATGACTTGTTCCGTTGTCCCCGGACATGAGGTGCAATAATGCTTGTCTTGATACTCAAGTCCTGGCGCCTCAGGACTTTGTACCGATCAAGGAGATCGGTGCCGGCTCCAAGGTCCGCCAATGCCTTCCGTGCACGAACATATACCCGCGCGTGATGCTGAACTGATGACTCCACAGCGTGCAAATCCGCCCAAGCGTGTATTTTGAGTTTTTGTGAGCGTGCCGAACGAACCTCCTTTCTGAAAACATATGATTTGCGACCCAGGGTGTCTCGAATGTCGCGCAGAGAATCGTTAAGTTGGCCCTCCCTTAACCGCAGTTCTGCCTTCGCTAAGTCTTCGGCACCATTCGCATTGCACCAGTTGCTCCCAAAATGTGAGGGAAGATGTAATGAGATATACTCCACCTCCGCCCATCCATTGGCAGATGAAGTTCCTGATGATTGAGCCGGGTTGTGTTCTTCGGCAAATGAAGGGCCATCGTCGTCGTCGTCTTCTTCCATAATTTCATCGAATTCTGTGTCATCATGAGTTTCCCTTCTTACTGCGGGGGAGTCATCTATGCTCTCATCAGCAACCTGGATGATGTCAGCAGCCTGCTTATGAAATGTGTCGACTCTGTCTTGAAGCCGTGCCCGCTTCAAGATGATATTCATTTTTTGAGCGGGTGTGGGACGGGATCCAATCCTTTTCACTAGTGTTTGAAGAGATAACCTGTGTTTTGGTAAAAATTGTGATCAAAATTCTCACTGGAGAGGCTGCTGAAGGTCTCACTGCGACTCCTGAATCTTCATTCCACTGACAATCCATGCTGCATGTTGTTTAATACCATGCGTGTCTATCTCCTTCTCTGTCAAGTCGAGAAGAATCTTTGCACGGGATGGGACTAGAACCTAATATCAGGCAAATGACATCATGATAGAGCGGCTGGGCTCACGTTTTTTTGTCTTGATGTCATATATATCCATGACTTTGACATCACGATGTCGCACCATTTGTGCATTCTCTTCTTCAGCGGTCCAAGCCCGAACAGAGTCTTGACTTGCCGATTCGTTGATACACTCAAATGCTTTCGCACTTGATGCCGCTCCCAAAAGTGCCTTTCGGTAACGTCTAGAAATGGCGTTGACTACCAACACATGTCGGTAGGTATTGATATGATATCCATAGGAGGGAACTTACCTAGATCCACGAGTTTCTTCCAGTTAGAGTCATTCATGTGGTCGTCTATGACCTCCTGGCGATGGGACGTTGACATTCCTCTTGTGCTTCTGGAGATCTCATTGAGGGGAGCCCAAAGAGTTTCAATAGTCTCGCCGTCTATTTGTCGTCCGCCCTTGATGAAACTGGGTGAATACCTAGCTAGGCAGGCATCCTGATGCCCATGGATATGAAAAAGACCGATCGCCAGCTTGAGCTCCAAGTTATCGGGAAGTTTGAGATGGTCGCTGGCATTCACCCTCTCCATCATATGAACGCTCCATTGGCACATAACATCGTAGCTGATCAGGGCGGCCTCTATTCCCTCCATATTAAAGTTAAGGGCCTTGAATATAGAATAGTCCATATTCTTTTGGCTTTTTGAGGATTAATTGTCACCGGGCGTATACTGAGAGATATGAGAACTCACGCTTCACCCTTCTGAAAGTCAACAACAGAATCGGGAACAAACGCTCCATGAATGCATGCCGTGGCGCCAATTCCAGTTGACTCGAGATGCCCACCATGCTTGTTTACATTATTAACCGCACGGTGATCATGGCATGTCGACTTCTTTTCTTGAATGAGCATCCCTCACAGAAATATTGAAGATAGAGCGTACCTTCCGCCTCTCAAGTGCCGACTGTAAATGCTGTTCATATGTGCCTCGACTGACCATGAATCCAGTGCCCTCAGAGAAAGGAACGTCATTCTCTGGATTTCTCATCTTCATATGCTCTGCCTGAAAGTTCCCGTCCATCATGAAACCTCGCATGAAGAGGATCTTGCTAGAGCAATATATCGGCATCTCTCAGTTACTAATGGCTGTGGACATACCTATTCTCATACTCCCTCCAATCGTCCGGTAGGTTGATCCCAGGTTGGGCACACAGAGCACAGAATATGGCCATCGATCCCGGCTTTTGTTCCTCGTCTATGCCATAACCAAAGCCAAAACGCTTTCGAGACATGAGCGCTCTCCACTGTCGACAGACCCTCAGCAGCTCCCGATATCGGTCCTGAGTATACCGGTCAGTCTATCTCCCACAGGTACGCCGAGTCCTCGCACCGGCACAGTATTTGGAAACTCATCGTTCGTGAGTCTCCTTAAGCGACTGAAAAATTGGCTTGGAGTCGTCTTGCATTCAAGATTGTCCAAGTGGAAGTCTTCTAGTACCCGGAAGGTGAATGCCGTCTTCGGGTTGTGAAACGTGGCTGGAAAGAGCCCCGCCGTCATTAACTGCATTTCATGCTCAGGAGCTCCATCGCAGCTGCACCAGTTGACGCCAATCTCATGGATTCCAGACCTATCAACAACAGTTATGATTGGAAGCCCCTCTTTATCGTATCGCCCAGGCTTTGAGCTGCCAAAGCTAAGGTTAGCAGTGGCATCATATCCATCACCGCTGACGTCCTGGTCATCTTCATCGCTCTCCTTGTGTGCCTGTTGTCCCCAGGATGAGATTTGAAACATAAAATCACAACTGACGTACACTTTGAACTGGGCAGAGATCCCCAGAGTGTCCAACACGCAAGCTTATTCCGACCTCCCGCAACCACGATGGCAAGAAATATTTCCCTGTCCATTTCTGAACTCTGTGGAAAGGAAGCCGCAGGTGGGAGTTTCGGCAGCACTCCTTACAGAGTACAAGAGAAGGAAAGCAGTCTGTGCACCTCCACTCAAACGGAGTAGACCTGCAGCACTGGCACATGGTTGTAGCCGGGACACCTTCTGAGCTGAGGAGGCAGCGCAAGTATGGGCCAATCCTAGTAACAAAATCATCCATTAAGGTGCGTTGAGACTGAGAGCTACGTCAAATGTCTTCAAGAAAGGATGCGTCGCTGAACTTACCCTCCTCGGCTCAGGGATGTCTGGCTCCTCTTCCCAGAATGTCTCGTCGGCATCCATGGACAGCAGGGAATTGTCTTCATGCAATGCTTCCTCACGGTCATCTATCTCCATTCTAACTGTATCCCTCCTCAGTGTCGGCTGATCTCTGGAGGTGCTCACTTCTATTGGGACATATCTGGTTGTTCGAGAACGCTTCCGAGGCACCCAATCAACCCCCTTAGCCTTGAACTTTCTCTGGAAGACTTTGGAAGCCTTTACGCCTTTGAGTGCCATGAGAATCGGAGGATCGTGGAACTATGTGTTATGGCGTGTATCGTTTGGACGGTATGTAAGGCAATGACTCCAAACAGCGTAGCGCCAGCTTTGGAAAGACGGGCACGGAGTTGGCAGATATGACAGACCCAGGACCTGCAAAACGCTACTCATACAGCTGCCAGCATTTTTGCTAAATTGGGATTAGGAGCCATTTGGGACATTTTGGGACGTCAAATAGGTCCAATATCCCTTGACTATGTTCTGTTTCATAGTCACTTGTCGCCATGATAGAATGTGCTATGTACGGAAAACATGACAACAATACGCATGCAACGTGAGCTAGCACTGGGCTATCAAAATTACCAGCCATTACCAGCCATAACGCTTCTTAAACTTCCTCAAATTGACTCTGGGAAGATGCGTGAGGCAAGAAATCAGCAAATGGGTAATTACATACCCTCGACCATTCCAAATAATTGCACTGTCTAGCGTTGCATAAGTAAAAGCATAGCCAGGCTGCTGCAACAGCTCCTCCTCTTGAACTGCGCCAGCTACCAACCGTCGTAAGCCATGTAGGCGAACGATGTCTTCGTCGTCTTTTCCTGATGCTGCCATAATATTTGCTGCTTTGCCGAGTTGTTCTTGAATGAAGTCTTGAGTACGCTCCCGGAATTGATCCATCCACCCAGAGAGGCAGAAGAGCCGGAGTATGTCCTTCATCTCCTCGAAGTATTCCTGGGCCCGTTCTTCCTCTTGCATCATATCTTGGGTGCGTCGGCGATCCACTGCTTGTGAGCGTACAATGAGTGAGCATACATAAGCCCTTGATTTATGTGTGAGTGTAGAATTATGAGAAAGGAAACAAACGCACTGGCTGGCAGCAACTTTTGTGTATACCGGTAGGTTCTCCATTTCCAAGAGCTGATGCTTTTTCACACGCTGTTCCTCCAATAGTGCACGCTCTGCCTTGCCAACCTTTCTACGACGAGCTTGCTTCCGCCAAGCATACTCTCGCTGATATGCGCGGAGTCTGACAATGTTCCTAATCATATGAGGCATCTGGGTGAGCGTTTTGAGGGCCAAGGAAACATATAATGATTCCATACCTTCGATAGTACGATGCTATTACCATCTCCAACTGCAAGGGATAAAATTTGGACGTGAACAGTTTTGGGTATGTAAAGTGTACCCACACAGTAGCGGGTAGGCAAGGCCGGTCACTATTTTGGGGTCTCTGTCCTCTCTAGATTCATCGGTAGCTACTGTTAGCGTCATTTAGAGTTCACCATGTACCTAGATACAACGTCTGTCATTATTCGAGGGATTCCCCACACAAGGTAGCGGTTACGCAAGACCGGTCACTACTTTGGGGTCTCTGTACTCTAGATTCATCGGTAGCTACTGTTAGCGTCATTTAGAGTTCATATGTGGCCTAATTTAATTTATGCGGAACCATTCTCCCTAATGTACCTGAATACAACGTCTGTCATTATTCGAGGTTTCCATCATCTTGATCGATCAGTATATACCCTAAGTGAGATGGCCCAGTCGTGCGGTACTGTAACTGGGCCCCCGTTTCCGGTCTGGGAAGCCCAGGCAAGATGGCTACACAAGCAATATGCACAGTGTGTGCTGATAAAAAAAACAAGAGAGTGTATTGTACAGACGTGATGAGATGCAAAGGTTGGCGCAAAGTATCAAAAACTACAGAACGAGCATGCCCCATTTGCATAGTGTATAGCTTGACTTCGGTAACTAGAACCATTCAGTGAGCAGGCTATCATAAAGTAACACAATGTCCCATCAATACAATGTTGTACCAACGAGTGAGCTACAGAGAACATTAATCTACTGTGATGCACATACCCCAATACACCGACATATATTCTAGTGGCTTATTCCTTGAAACAAAGGGCAATCGGCAAGGTGTACGATCATCTCTTTGTTTGGGAAGTCGAGACATTTGGCAAGCTTCCAAACAAAAACAACATTTCTCAGAGTTCACGAAGCGTGGCGGCCATGAAAAAGCTGCTTAAGTCTGGTATTACCTTCAATGAACATGCCCCATTACACTGGGGCTCATTGCTAGGAATAACTGCTAGCTATGTCGTGCCCATGCCTTCCGAAGGAAATAAAACTCATATAACTATTGTCTTTATGCTATCGATGGCGACTCGCTACCGATAGTGACTCATAGTCATCCATGATCTCCCTGGAACCTTGGCCCACTCATGTACTCTATCCCTCATGAAGTATGCGTAGCACACCCTTTCAGGGCTTTCTCCACCAAAGTGGGGTACTTCATGCTCCAACATCATTCCTCCCAGACCAATTACTGTACCAGGGCCATACTCCAGTGAAAACCCAAGTCCCGGAAGCTTGAAATCGCAATCTCGGTAGCGCCCTAGGGTCACCAGAAGATCATACCAGTGCCTCCTAGATTTTAAATCTCGATGTGGTGGCGTTAGGCGGTTGAAAATAACAGAGACTCCGCTAAAAGCGGAAGTCCATTGGTGGAGGACATCTTGACGCTCAATGCTGGCATGTTGTCTCAGCCGGTTGAAGGTCTCTTTACCCGCGTCGTGAAGCTCTGGATGGATGACGGCCAGGATTGCACTCAAAATTGAGTTTGATTGGGAGATGGCATCTAACCATTCCATGGCACCTGGTCTCTTGAAAACTGCGCATGCCTGAGGAGGATCCTGTGTCATCTTCAATGAAAATGAACCGCCCACACCAAACTTTACATGCCAAACAATTCACCTCATGCCCCTTTGGGTACCACGCAGGCGATAGGTTGATTGTGCCACGGGGGCCCTCTGTTCCTGGAGGATAATATTTCTGATCGCCGCGCCATGAGAGATCTTCTGGTTGCTTCTCCAGTACTTTATGCAACTTCGCCGTGGTTGCCATCATTTCTCTCTGAAATACATTGTATTTGATCTAGTGATCGGTAAAGGTGTGAAAACCTACCTGGCGAGAATCATCCAAGATCCCAGGAAGATACCATACCAATATAATTCCCTGCATATCGACGATAATGCTAGGTCTTGTCTTGCGAGCCGAGCCGCTCTGTGGAGGATAGTGCTTTCTGAGACTAGCCTCGGTAGCCTCTGCCGCTCGTGTTCCTGAATTAGCGGGCTTTTTTGGAAGCTTATCCGCATAACATGTAATGTCCCAATCTATCCTTACTACTCACATTCTTAGAATTAATGCTTGATACGTAGTCTGTACACTAACCAGGGTTCAGGTATGCATCTACAAGAGACATTGCGATAAGATCCAGCTCTGAAGCTAGATGCATCGGCAACATCAATGGCAGAGGCTGTGGCGCTGCGGAAACTGTGGTCGACTGTGATGACTGAGGCGAGCGTGCATTTAGCTCGGATCGGAACTGATCTCGAAGATATTGGGCACAGAGATCGGAAAGACTCAGGGGAGTGAGTACGCGAGTCTGGGGGACCTGGATAGCGTCCATTTCACCACTGCAAGGGCGACTTGGGGGGGAAATCAGTTGTCAGGGCACACGCATTTAGCTTCCGATAAACAAACAGATACCGAGCACGTGACATAAGGTGACTTGGCGCTACGAGTCTCTCGCCATTTAATCTCTCCCTCACGACTTGGTACAGACGAGTCTCTCGCCATTCTATCTCTCCCCCATAACTTGGTGCTACCGACTCTGTCGCCGTTCAATCACTCCTCTCAAAGCATCGCTCCTCTGTCCCTCTCCTTTGTCACAACACGATCATGCCTCCCGTGAAGCAAAGCAAAGGCTACACAGTCCATTCTCGCCGGGAATGGCTAGGATGTGTTTCTGACGACTCGGATTATACTAGAGCCCAACAGTATGAAGACTCAGACTCGGACTCAGACTCATCTTTTGATGAACATTCAATGACATCTGGCGATATGCGGCTACTTGGAAAGGCTCGTGTGATCGGCGATACCTCAGAATCCTCTACCGATGATCAGACGAGCTCGGAGGAGGATAATCCGGAGAGTGGGGGTGCTGCCGATGCCGATGCCGATGAAGAAGGGAGCAAGATTTCACGTGAAAAGGAGCAGTGCGTATTCCGTTTGTATCACGTCCTCTATCGAACTCATCATGGACTCAAGACGGGATCTAATTTTTCTGACAGATGAGCAAGTCAGCATATTGGATGGACGAGTTGCCCGGTTCAGGGCTGCCAAGCCAGCCGCTCGGTCGATCATCATCCAAGATTCTGTCAAGCAGTTCGAGAGGGATTGGACTCATGATGCAGACTTTGATCAGGCGAACGTAGAAACGGTATGCACACAGCCATAGCAATGTTTTCATGCTCTCACTCTTTTATAGGTTGTCCGCAGATATCTGTATAGCAAATGCACACGGTCCCGAAAAGCAGGCGAACTTCAGCCAAAATGGACATACCGCCAAATTTTGATTGACAACAATCGTAAGGAAATTAACGAGAAGGCTGAAGAACTGGCACAGTCTGGGTCGGGATCTCCTGCCTACATTGCCTGCTACAGTAAGGCCGTCAAGGCGATCGAGGAGAACTTAGATGAAGCTACACGGGTGAAGTACCGAGCAGATGCGAATAAATGGTCTCAGCAAAAGCCACCTCCTCAGAAGCAGATGCAGTACGTACAATCCTCTCGTCTTTCAGATGAATCTTGATAGAATTTATAAGCATGTTCGAGAAACACGGGGTCCACAGCGTTCAGGAGTTTTCTGCGTCGATGTACAAGCAGTACGGAGTGCGGGTTGTTATTTTGGCAGGGTATATGGATGCCGAAAATGATCCGACCATGACATTGTACGTATAGAACCTCTTACTCCTAAATTCTCTCTAACACACCGCCGTAGATACGATTTCAACGACAAGTTGGGTGGGACATCGTTCAAGGATCGCCAAAAGGCGTGGCTCAAAGACCCAATGGTGGTAGACTTTTCAAAATGGACCGCCGAATCCTTTGGTTTGAGTATATCTCACTCAATGAAAGATGCGCTAACAACGTGCTTCTAGGAGTACAACCTACTGATGGCGACCAAGCTCAAGGCAAAAAAAAGAATGCCGATATCGAGCTGCTTATAAATGACCAGGGGTATCCCGTGCTGCCAAGCTGGGAAGAAATTGACCCCAAGGGACACGCCTACAAGAAGGCGCTCATTGGTGCGTTCATGAGAGAGATGTACCGTGAGTCAACAGCAGTTTTTCCAGTGAAATAACCGCCCAATCAAATTTTAGAGATTGCGGAGGGTGGCCGCAAGCGAAGAGTCCCATGGTCTAGGCTTAACCAGACCCCAGGTGACTTGATTCTTGAGGAGTACCTGCCAACCGGTGTCAACCTCTCACAATTTCATCATATTCGACTCGAGGACGCTGACAGTCTTCTCAAACACTGGACGCAGAGGCAAGCTGCTGGGGAGATCACACTCCGGTTCCATAAAGTCGCAAAGGCCAGTTCCACCCCGGTAGGACAGAAGGACCAACCAGGAGGTTTGCAAGGCGCTCAGGGTGACCAGGAACAGGAGCCACGGTCGAACGTAAGTTAGGTCCCGACTAATGGTGAACAGCAGACGCTCATAACATATTATGATAAATAAAGCATACACAGCCACCTGTCCAAGTTTCCAAGACACGTGAAGAGCTTCCGATGGGGGAAGACGGAGGAGATGAAGCCCCGCCACTCCCAAACGCACGCCCCCTTGCCAGCAGTTCGATGGTCGATCGAGCTGCCGATGGGTCTACCGATCATGGGCCTCGTGCGTCCGGCTCCAGATCTCATGAGAATAACAACGAGGTAAGAAAACTACTGTACAATTTTTCTTTCTTACCTCAGAAACTTAATTCCTTTTGCGCAGATGGCTTCCGATAAAGGCCAAGAGTCGCCACGCAAACGTAAAGGAAGAAACACCAGCACAACTGCTAAGGCCGTTCCAAAGCGGCAGAAGGTTGGCCAGGGCCAGGGGAATGCTCAGCCTATGACTCGGCGATCTGAACGTGCTCCACGGCTTACCGAGCGTGCGAAGGAAGCATGGTGTGTCATGTTTGCCTTGTTGGGTCTAAAAGTGAACACTAACACTTCCAACAGGGGTGACGGTAAGCCTACCAGGAAGGGTAAGGGTGTACAGCGCTAGCCACTGTAAGGTTGGCTCTGGCTCTAGAAATCACCCATTTTCACGTGCACGCCTTTGATTATGCTTCAGCTGTACCGATACGTCATCTTTACTTATCTCATCTTCATCATTCTACTCGCCACTCCGTACATCGCTACTTATCTCAGTCGTACTAATCTCATTCCTTTCGATGTTACGCTGTCCAGTATGATTATATGTGTGGTATAGCTGGATTGACATTTGAAAAAAAATATTTGTGTATTATAAGCCCGCCTTTGTGAGCCTCTCCTCAAATGCGTCCATCCTCCGCTCTAGAAATGCAATCCTATCAGCGAAGTCACTTTTGGGAGCTTGCCCTTGATCGGTGCTAGCATCGGTACGCTGCCGATGGGAAGTGGTGATAGAGCTCAGCGGAGACACCCCCGAGGGTGACCCCGCAAGGACAGGCTGTGGTGCAAACTTATCTTGCGCCAAGAAGCGACGGAGAGCGGGCGCTACCGCAGGGGATCGTGAGGGGCCAGGGGTAGACTGCAAGTCAGTGGCAGCTGATGACTCAGCAGCAGCCAGAATGGTCTCTGCAGCTGAAATGTGAGTAGTGGACGGGGTAATGCTGACAGTAGTGGAGGCAGGAATAGGCGCAGTGTTGCTAGCCGAGGCACCGGTGGCGGTAGGAGGGGTGAGGGTAGGTGTGAGGGTGATGGTGGGAACAGGCGAGATGGCGGCGACTTGTTGGGTGACGAGGGGCCGACATGTTCGTTTGAGAAGGGCGGGGACCTCAACGTAGAAGGGAGGCGACGAGAGATCGGTAGCAGCGGCGGGGACAGGGAAATCTGCAGGGGCAGGGCCAGAAGACTCTGAAGCCGCGACAGGTGAGTGAGGTGAGCCGGTATCCAGGGACAATTGCTTCATTTGGGGTGATGCGCCTGACGCTGGCGTGCCTCTCCCCTTACGACGCCTACGATCGGGCTTCTTACCGCTGCGCTTCTGCTGCTGTTCGAGGCGGTACTTCAGAATGTCGCTTGCCTTCGTCTTGCTCCGATCTACCTTGCCAGTCTTCTCATTGAACGGCATGAGGCTGCATCGTTGCTTTCTTACTGTACAACGGCGGCAGGGATGCAGGGCATCGACGTGACATTCCACCTTAGCACCCACACATCTGTCACACTGTCATCCCGTTTAGTCAACCATGATGGGACTACGTAGAATTATAGCCGCTCACCTCAAACTTGTAGTCAGCATAGTCAGCAACGGTGTCAGAAATCACCTCATCAGATCCCTCGTTGGATCTGGAATGCTGCCTCGAGCTAGCGTGGCGCTTCACATCTCCGGGCTCAGACAGTGAAGCGCCCTTTCGCTTCCTTGACTCGGTAGGCTAAGGAAAACAATGAGAAACGGAAAGAAAGAAAGAACGGCAAAATTACTCACCGGAGTCCAGTCATCGTGTAACAATTCGTCCACTTCGTCCACTTCGTCTTCTGCTTCACCCATGTCTACATCTTCCTGAAGCTCCTTGGGATCGGGTCCAAGGATCAGGTTAACCCTTCGTTGCTTCTCGGAAGCCCGTTTCCGTCGGCGCGCCTCCGCAGCTATGTAAGATGTGAGAACAATACAAAAAAAACACTGATCATGACGTACCCAGAAGTTCCCACCAACGATCCCCACTTGGAGGTAGCAGATGTGTAATGTTCTTGGCGAATGCGACATGAGGCTGGTAAAACTTGTGCTTCTTGAGGTTAGGATGGTTCCTGCCGATCTCCGAGAAGTCGTCCTTTGATTTCAGCACAATGTATAGTGCCGCTAGCGAAGGGTGCAGCGCAGGGGATTCCCCACCGTTCATGGACTTCAAGCGGCGCCATTCCCGTGTTGCGTCATCCTAGTTCGTATTGGGATTTCGATCTAGCCCTTAATGTCGAGCGCTTACCTGCAGCATTTCAAAACGGCGTCTCCACTCTTCCAGATTGGGAACGGGCTTCACTGAGACGTAGCTAGCGACGGCGGCTTCGATACAAGATGCAAATGTGAGAAGGGAGGCCATTTTCTACGTGAGATAAAAGGAAAAGATGTGTGTGGCAAGTTGAAGTTGAAGTTGTTGAATGCGGCTAGCACGCTCACTTTGCCGAATTTGAAATGTACGTTGGGCGTAAAGCAGCAACGTAAAAGCAGCACCAAAGAAGCAACACAAAAATAGTCATTGATTCCTAAGCGTTATTTCGGTAGATCATCTACATCATAGATTCTCGCCAAAGCCATCCTTGTCAACATCTCATCACACGCTATTCAACACCACCCATGTCTCAGTCACGCTCTTCATTGTCCCTTCGCTCTCGGCAAACACAAATCCTAGATCCAGTAGCCGAAGGGAAGGACGACACCCGGCTTTCTCCTGAAAGTGAGGAGAGCGTTAGCGAGGCTGGCGGGCAATCGCCGCAAAGTCAGTCAAGCTATGGAATGAATGATAAATCGTCTGCGGAACGTCAGGATGAGTCGAATACGGGCGTCTCATCATCCTCAGAAGCTCAAGGCGACTCAGAAAGGGATGCCGATGTATCTTCCCGAAGTCAGGACGACCATAGGATGCTAGATGAAGCACCGTCCCCTCAAAGCCAGGACAGCTTTGGAATAGAGAACGCGTTCCTATCGGATGACTTGGGCGTGACCATGACTCCCTCCTTTCTGGGCGTCCAAGATCAGGGGACTGAGCCCACTCAGCTCCAACAAGACTTGATGGTCGGTAGGTATGCGCCACCACTTCCAAAAGCTTGCATATTTGATGGCAGTACCAGTGACACAAACAGGGGACTTCGGCTCAGATCTCCCTAAGCCTACAGAACCTGAAGAGCATATTGGCAACGTCTCCACATCGGAAGAGCCCAGAACGGACCACCTTGAACTCATCGAGGCCAAGGAGGTAAAAGGTGGCCCTTCAGAAACGCGCAGTGAGTCGGACTGATTTGAATTAAATTGTAACAGACGTCCAACTCCGCCAATGCAGGGTATATATGGGGAAAGTGTGCTCCATCTTTCAATAAAACTGGGATGCAGGCACCGCAGGCAAGCACAAGCTCACTCGAGAGATCGGCGTTGGATGAAAATATGGTTCTAACAACTGTGACGGTGCGTGTAATCACCTGCTTGATAACATAGTGACCCTTAACCTTCTTCCCGCTTAGCGACCATATATCGAGCCCACTCCTACCGAGATGTTACAGGACCAAATAACACTACTTCGCCATTATCACGACACATTTCGTGGAATTTATAAACGTGAGCTCCAATTGAATGAGCGGATAGATGAAGTCCTCGAGGAGGTTGACAATGTCGAGGTGGAAATGTTGAACTAGTTAATAATTTGTACACATGTCGGTAGAAGAATTTGTCTGAATCTGCAGGCTGTTCGACGATTCAGGTCCAACCTACCACCCATCATAATGGGCCCGTCCATGGCTTTGGGCAGCCCGCTACGTCATTGGCCCCATTCGAGTACGTTGGCACCATCATTTATTTGATGCCAGTGGGTTTCCTCGATACCTCCGCTCTAAGTGTCCGTTGATCTATGTGGGCCCATCAAAGCGTCGACGGCATGATATTGCAGTGTCACTGACCCCATTTGAGCGCTTCGGTAGCATAATTTCTCTGACCACGTGGGTTTGTCGACGCTATAGGTATAACCTGCCACGCATTTTTATATGGGCTCATCCACAGTCTTCGGCAGCATGCCATCACAAAGTCACTGACCCCATGCAAGTAATTCAGTTGATGGTGTCAGAGCAGGTGGGCTTTACCGATGCCTTAGGTCTGACCTACTACCCAACTATGTTGGCACACCAACGGCCCTGGGCAGCCTGGCATGGCGAATCGGCGATGTCACATGCCCCATTCGAATACATCGGCAACAGTCTCAGATGCCCAGCTGGTCACGTAGATAGCTCAATTATGGGACAGTGGATTAATACATACTAGTTGTGTACTGAACGGAACAATGAACAATGATAATATATCGAAGAAAGAATGCCGGGCTGAGGCGGCGCGTTGGAGCAGGGGTCTTGGCAAGACTCAAGAGTACCCACTGGCAAGATTGGCACGATCCTTAGAGGGGGCAAAGACATCATCATGGACATCATCATCCTCAACATCAGTGAGATCGTCACAAATGAGGAACACGTCCGCGGTTGCCCCATTTGACTGCATGCTCGACAAAGTGGGAACGAAACGCACACGAGAGCTTGCGCGAGAGGTTCAATGGCAGCTGTCCCATTAATGAGGTTGGGTGGAGGGCAATTAGCCCTCAAATTGAAGGACAAGCCTTGCATCATTAGCCTGTATTAGCTCGTATATCAAGTTGTATCAAGATCTGTACTACAGTCTTGACTACAGTATTACACTTATCGATCGATGCGACAATGATCATAACGGGCCGCATCTGAGCGTGACTTGGCCTAAGTTGCAGTCGCTACGGCTCTCTCTCTTATTTCCTCCCCTGCCATTCAAGATTGATTATGCAAATATCCAAGCAAATATCTTACTTTCATAGGCAAGATCTGGGCAAGATAGGTACTGTCGCGTGACGAGACTTCCCACAGTCTATGTAAGCGATACTTTTTATGGTAAGTACGGGACGCCCAACACATTGTCACAGTGTCACATTTCGTTACCTTTTCAACCACGACCCCACGAGCCTTCCTTCCTTCAACTTCACTCACGACCATCAGTCCGAGAATGCTTTGCACTCTTGCAAGCCTACCCAGGCCTACCCTCTGCGTTATCAAGGAGCCTACAATAGTACCATGATGGATGGGCTTGAAAAGAAGTACAAGTCTGTGTCAGTCTCGGATTGTTCTTGTGCCACGTAGTACTCACCCCTTCTCACAGCTCACTTCCTCCCCCACCATACCATCCCAAGACCTTGTCTCGAACAGCGTTTAGACGACCGGGAGTTGTAACAACGATGTGAGGGCATTTGGACTTGTCTTTGAGTAGCTCTGTGTCAGTCTCGGATTGTTCTTGTGCTACGTAGTACTCTCCCCTTCTCACAGCTCACCTCCTCTACCACTATACCATCCCAAGACTTATCTCGAACAAGAGCGTTTAGACGACCAGAAGTTGCAACAACGATGTGAGGGCATTTGGACTTGTCTTGAGTAGCTCTGCGTCAGTCTCGGACTGTTCTTGTGCTATGTAGTACTCACCCCTTCTCACAGCTCACCTCCCCCACCATGCCGTCCAAGACCTTGTCTCGAATAGCTTTTAGACGACCGGGAGTTGCAACAACTATGTGAGGGCACTTAGACTTGTCTTTGAGTAGCTCTGTGTCAGTCTCGGATTGTTCTTGTGCTCTCACCCCTTCTCACAGCTCACCTCCTCTCACAGCTCACCTCCTCTCCCACCATGCCAACCCAAGACTTGTCTCAAACAAGAGCGTTTAGACGACCAGAGGTTGCAACAACGATGTGAGGGCATTTGGACTTGTCTTGAGTAGCTCTGCGTCAGTCTCAGACCGTTCTCGTGCTACATAGTACTCACTCCTTCTCACAAGGACGCCAGGCATGTACTTCGTGAACTGCAAGTACAGGTAAGTCCCAGAGTGTTACAGAGAACGATGACAGAGATTGCGCCATTACTTGTGCGAGAATTTTATTAATATTTTCGATTACATTCAACTTACACCTTGACAATTCTCGCGTCCGTCACTCGACTCTCAACTCACCGTCTCGCGTCTGTCGCTCGACTCTCGACTCACACCGTCGCCTGCGTCATTCCCACGCGTTCATCATCAACACTCACACCGTCTACTCGACTCAACTCACACCGTCTCGCGTCTGTCGCTCGACTCTCGACTCACACCGGCGCCTGCGTCATTCCCACGCGTTCATCTTCAACACTTTCACCGTCTCGCGTCTGTCGCTCGACTCTCGACTCGCACCGTCGCCTGCGTCATTCCCACACGTTCATCTTCAACACCCACACCAACCATCCACACACCCGCGCCATGCCTTTGACGTTGATCGTTTGGAATGGCGTTTACGACGCTCAACCCCACATGCAGGCTTTCGCCGCATATCGAATTTGGGATCATTATCGACGGACTCCGTCTTTGAGGAGGCGGGGGGTAGAGGTTGCTGATTTACGGTACGTTCATCTTTACTCGTTCAAAGTCTTGCGTGCTTACAGCGCGCAGTCAGACGGGGTTCCACGGCCACTGGCGGGGTGGCCACCTCACGGTAGATTATCGCAGGGCGGATGGGACGTTCGTGACGACGCTCCACGTATACCGATACTAAAACCGGCATCATCAAGGACGAGTAGGCGGGAAGGGGGAAGGGAATAGATATGTTAAATTTCTTTTCAGTTAGACTCTTCCATACTCTATCATCCAACGCACCACGACACGATGCAGCTGAGACCCGTGACAACAACGTCGTCCCGCCGCAAGACACGACACCACGGGCACGCGCGGGCACGCGACGACAACGATGCCCCACCGCTGCGACGCAGCAAGACACGACACTGCGGGTACGCGACGACGACGTCCCACCGCTACGACGCCGCAACACACGACATCACGGACACGCGCGGGCACGCGACGACGACGTCCCACCGCTACGACGCAACAACACACGACACCATGGGCACGCGCAGGCATGCGACGACGATGACGGCGACGACGGTGACGCCCCACCACTACGACGCCGCAAAACGACACCCCGACGCCGCAAAACGACACCGCTCACGTTGGCGAAGAGCCCCAGCAGCAGGTGCAGGGCTTCTTACTGTTATGAAAGCTATTTAGAATATTTTGTAACATGTAGAATAGCCCAATATAATTTTTTTGACCCATTCTACCACAAAAGCGCTAACCAGCGCTCTTTGCGATACCCCACGTATGAAAAACTTGAGCTGATCACGTAAGCGAGATACATCGTACGAATACTCAGCGAATACTCGCACAAAAACGAGCCTCATGTACATTTTATTCTCCAACCACCATCTCGTCCCTTTACTTTACCCCTTCCAGTTCGCGGAAGTTCTATCCCGCGAATCTTTTGCTGTGTTCGAGTCGTTCTCGTGTCTAGATCCCCTTCCCCTTCTACTCAGGTGCTATTTCCTTCATATCTTCCCATCAACGTTGTAACGGCGGCTACGCCTTTGGGTCACTCGCCCCGTTCCGGACCGCTCGGCCAACGCCGAAGTCATGTCTTACATGTCTTTGCCTCGCTCCGTTTGCCTCATGTACATATTCTTTTCTACCTTCATCTCGTTGTCCATCTCGCCGCTCCTTGTCTCGTCTTTCCCTATCTTCTCGACCTTCGATCTCCCCATTCCTCTGTCATCGGAAGACAACACTCCTGCTCGTCAACTCCGATACGGTCATCAAGCGTTGGGCCTGAGCCTCGTGGCTTCACGCTCCCCCTTCATCCAACAACGATCCCTCCCTTTTCGACTTCACCACCCTCGGCCGATTGAACATCGTGCCCGCGTCTCGTTCGATGGATCCTTCTCTTGTCGCGCTCTATGTCTCGGGCACAGGCGCGCCCTAACTCTTCTTTTATTTTCTTTACCCTTTCTGATCGTTCCCTTGTATCATTAGTGCGCGACGCCATTGACACCGGCATGGTCGCCCGGCCTCGTGTTCTGCCTCCCGAATCCCCTACTTTTCTCGATTACCTCGTGTTCTCGCGCCTCGTGCGCACCTCGTGTTCTCACCCGTCGACTCTTCCCTTGCTATGAAATTTCGATTACTTTTCCCCCATTTCGACTCCTTCCCTCACAACCTCTCGACTTAAACATTTCACGACCCATTCGACTCTAGGTACAGATTGCGATGTATAAAAAGACTCGAATGTTGCTCAATCTAAGTGTCGAACTTTCCCCCATCAAACTCCTCATCTTCTTTGTGTGATTCGCTAACTCGTACGGCCGGGTCGAAAGTAAGATACCCGATGACGACGTTTCGTTCTTTCACGACGAATCCCTTCTCTCTTTTCTTCAAGATCGACCCTCCCCTCCATAATTCTACTGTCTTCTACTAACAAGATCTTCGCTTTCCTTTCTAGTGCCCCATTTACGCGTTCTCGCGAGTATCTTACACGCGCGCTTCGTTCTTGCGCTCTGAGTCCTCGGCTTTGGGAACCCTTTTTCGCGTGGTGCTTCTTCGCTCGGTGTTGTCACTCCTCCTCACTCCTTCGCTCGAACGGAATACTCTCGCGTTCGCACTGAACCCCGCGATTATCCACTCGCCTTCTCTCGACTGCTCGTATCCCCTCTCGCCATTCGCTCGCGTCTCTCAATTCTCAGCGGCGGACCTACCCTCCCTCTTCACCCTCCTAATCCACCCTTACCCTGCTCCGCGAATTCACACCTACGCCCTTACGAGCGCGTTCAACGTCGCTTCTCTTGAAATTCGGGCAGCTCGCGGACTTACCTCACCTCTCAATCTTGTCCACGCTGTAACAGCGGCTACGCCTTAGCACGAACTGTCACTCCGCTCCGTTCCGGACCGCTCGGCCAACGCCGAAGTCATGTCAAATACGTCCTTACCACGCCTCGCTGCCTCATGTATATTTTCTCTTCTACCCTCATCTCGTCGTCCATCTCGTCACTCTTTGTCTTGTATTTCCCTATGTTCTCGACCTTCGAACTCCCCATTCCTCTGTCATCGGAAGATAACACTCCCGCTCGTCAACTCTGATACGATCATTGAGCGTCGCACCCGAGCCTCATGGCCTCGTGCTTCCCTTACATCCAACAACGATCCTCCCTTTTTCGACCTCATCTGTACCAACACCCTCGGCCGATGTAACACCGTGCCCGTGTCTCGTCTTCGATGGAAACCTTAGTGTCGCGCTCTCTGTCTCAGGCACAGGCGCGCCCTAAAATTCTTTTATTGTCCTTACCATTTCTGACCGTCCTATTGTACTACTAGTTCGCGACGTCGTTGACATCGGCGCTGCTGTTCGGCCTCGTGTCCCCCATCCCCGACTCCCCCACTTCTGCTATGCATCATGTTTCGTACCTCGCGTTCCCCTCGTGTTTGTCAAGGTCGATTCTCCTCCCCCTCGGATCTTTCGTTTACCTTTTGCCCACCTCGACGTTCACCCCTCACTACGTTCAACTTAGTTACAATTCTTACTCGCTCGACCCTAGGTACGGCTCTCCTGTATAAAAGGCATCGAGTTCTGTCAATATCACTGTCGAACTTTTCCCCTCTCGAAATCCTTCTCATCGTGCGACTCGTGTGAATTGCTAACTCGTCAGGTCGGGCTGTAAGAAGTGCAACCGGCGACGACGTTTCCCTTCACGCGCGGCGCTCTCTCGATTTCTCCTTCAAGATCGACTCTCATCTCTTACATCTGGATTCTCGCTACTAATAAATAACTTCTTCCTCCCTTTTAGAACCTCGTTCGCGTCGGCGTTTTCCCGACGGCGCTCCTCTGTCGAGCTCTCTCAACGCGGACTACGCTCCGCGAGCTACTCGTTTCTTACACGTCTCTTGTGTGCGGCTCTCCGACCTTCGCCTCTCTTGTCATCCCGTCTCACTCGATACGTCCTCGTTGACCCGGGCGTTACCCTCTCTGCGATCCTTCCGTGTTCGCGGCCGGTTGCTTGACATCTGTCGGTTGCTATCTTAACTGGCTTATCTCGCTCTCGCTGTGTTCCCCCCCTTTTATTTTGAAATCGCTGCTTCGGACATCTCTTTCGTGGACTCCTCCCTTACTCTCTCTCTATCCACCCTTGCTTTTCTTTACGAACTCTCACCTACGCACTTTCGAGCGCGTTCAACGCTCTCGGCCACACGAAATCTCACGCACGCGCTTTCGAGCACGTTCATCGCAGAGACACTTGAAAGTACTCACTTAAGTACTCATCTCTGAGTGAGTACTCGTCTCAAACGAGTACTCGCACAGAGACGAGTAGTACGAGTGCTCGTTTGAGACGAGTACTCGTACTCGTACTCGGGTACTCGCGTCCCAAAACGGGTACTCACATGGACGAGTACGAGTGGAGCACGAGTTTCCTTTTTGGTATTTCGCATGAGTACTCGTACTCGTGAGTGCTGCTCATTGACATCACTAATCCGAGGGCTTTACCAAAACTTTCGATCAAATCTGTCACTCATCTCTATCTCGATGTATATGTCCATGTTTCATCAGCCTGGAATCAATGTCATTGACCCCATTCGAGTACTTCCACACCATAATTTATCTGAGCCCGTCAGTTTTATCGACGATTAAGCGCAATCTGTCTATGGAGACATCAATGGGTTTTGTCACCTCAGTACTATAGTAATGAGACTGGCCCCAATTCTGGTAGCTCGGCACAGTACTTTTTTTTCAGCTTGAGGGCTTGATTGAAGCTGTCAGTCGATCCCACCACCCATCCATATTAGCCCATCAACTGCCTTCGACAGCACAGTATGACAACGTCACTGGTCTCATCCCAGTGAGTCGGCAGTCATTGTGTAAGGGTGTGCGGGTTTTACCGATGATTTAAGGCTCGCATGACCTATGTATATTAATTAGCCCATCCATTGCTTTCATTCGGGTTCCTCGGCGCCATCATTTATCTCAGCTTGTGGGCTTTCTCGATGCTTTAGGTCCAGTATGTCAGTGATTCATGTGGGCCCATCCACGGGTTTCGTAAAACCAGTATAATATAGTCACTGAACCCATTCGAGTGCATCGGCACCATATCTCCTTGATCCTGTGGACTAAATGGACACATTCGGGTAAACCTACCACCCATCTATATTGGCCCATCCATTACTTTCGGCAAGCTGACATACCAATGTTGCTGGCCCCATTCGGGCTCATCGGCATCGTGATTTATTTCAGCTTCTGGGCTTTATCGATCCTTTAGGTCCAATTTATGAATTACTTATGTAGGTCCATCCACAGGTTTTGTCAACCCAGCGAAATAGTGTCACTGGCCCCATCCGAGAGCCACGTCAACCATTGGGTAAGGGTTTTGAGGTTTTACCGATGTTTTAGGTCTCACTTCTAACCCATCTATATTGGGCCATCTGTTACTTTCGGCAAGCTGACATACCAATGTTGCTGTCCCCATTCGAGTTCATCGGTACTGTGACTTATTTCAGTTTCTGGGCTTTATCGATCTGTAAGGTCCATCTATGAATAATTTATGTAGGGCAATCCATGGGCTTTGGCAAGCCAGTGTAATAGAGTCACTAGCCCCACCTCGTCAGCAGTTGTGTAAGGGTTTATGAGGCTTACCGATGCCTTAGGTCACACTTCTCACCCATCTATATTAGCCTTAGGCCATCCACTGCTTTCGGCACGCTGACATACCAATGTTGCTGGCCCCATTCGAGCTCATGGCACCGTGACTTATTATAGCTTTTGGGCTTTATCGATCTGTTAGGTACAATCCATAAATCATTTATGTATGCGGTTTCGTCAACCCAGCGTAATAGTGTCACTGGCCCCATTCGAGTGCATCGGCACAACATCCTTATTGAGGCTGTGGGCTGAATTGATGCAGTCAAGTAAACCCACCACATCTACATTGGCCCATTCATTGCCTTCGGCAGAACTGCATCTAAATGTCACTGGCCCCATCCGACTGCTTCGTCAGGCACTGTGTAAGGATTCGTGGGTTTTACCGATGCTTTATGTTGCTGGCCCCATTCGGGCTCAGCGGCACCATGATTTATTTCAGCTTCTAGGCTTTATCGATCTGTTAGGTGCAATCTATGAATCATTTATGTAGGCCCATCCATGGGTTTCGGCAACACAGTGTGATAGTGTCACTGGCCCCATCTGACTACCTCGTCAGCGATTGTGCAAGAGTTTGTGGGGTTTACCGATGATTTAGGTCAGACATCTCACCCATCTATATTGGCCCATCCATTGCTTTCGGGAAGCTGACGTGTCATTTTCGCTGGCCACATTCGGGCTCCTCGGCAATGTGACTTCTGGGCTTTATCGATCCGTTAGGTCCAATCTATGAATTATTTATACTGGCCCATCCATGCTCTTCATCAACCCAGTGTAATAGTGTCACTGGCTCCATTTGAGTGTATCGGCACCACATCCTTTTTGAGGCTGTAAGCTAAATCGATGGATTCAGGTAAACCTACCACCCATCTATATGGGTCCATTCATTGCCGTCGACAGAACTGTATCTCAAAGTCCCTGGGCCCATCCGACTACCTCGTCAGCCATTGCGTAAGGGTTTACCGATGCTTTATGTCTCACTTCTCGCCTACGGCCCATCCATTGCTATCGGCAAGCTGACATACCGACGTCGCTGGCCCCATTCGGGCTCATCGGCGCCAAGATTTATTTCAGCTTCTGGGCTTTATCGATCCGTTAGGTACAATCCATGAATTATTTATGTAGGCCCATCCATGGGTTTTGTCAACCCAGTGTAATAGTGTCACTGGCCCCATTCGACCACCTCGTCAGCGATTGTGTAAGGGTTTGTGGGGTTTACCGATGCTTTAGGTCTCACTTCT
>Ga0209112_10000010_pt1 | contig 30382 bp, 25 predicted proteins | sample TexAe_OM3H0_O3_FD_187947 | JGI IMG/M metagenome (GOLD analysis project Ga0209112, IMG submission 187947) | Forest soil microbial communities from Davy Crockett National Forest, Groveton, Texas, USA - Texas A ecozone_OM3H0_O3 (SPAdes) (version 2) | ecosystem: Environmental > Terrestrial > Soil >...
CACGCCGTCCGGCACCCCGGCGTCCTTCATGATCTGGGCGATGGCCAGGGCCGAGGTCGGGCAGTTCTCGGCGTGCTTGAGTACGACCACGTTGCCGGCGATCAGGTTCGGCGCGGCGAACCGGGCGACCTGGTAGTAGGGGTAGTTCCACGGCATGATCCCGAGCACCGGGCCGATCGGCAGCAGCTCGATGCGGGCGTTGTCGTGGCCGGGCAGCGGCCGGTCGGCCAGCAGCTCGGGACCGTTGTCGGCGTAATAGCCGAAGATCGCGGTGCAGAATTCGGCTTCGCCGACCGCCTGGGCGGGCTGCTTGCCCATCTCGGTGGTGATCAGCGCGGCCAGGTCGCTGGCCCGCTCGGTGAACAGCTCCGCGACCTTCTTGACGATCGCGGCGCGCTCGGCGACCGGCCTCTGCTTCCAGGTGGCGTAGGCGGAGACGGCGTTGCTGAGCGCGCTCTCGACCTCGGCGTCGGTGGCGAACGGGAAGTCCTGCAGGACTTTGCCGGTGGCCGGGTCGGTGACCCGGTACGGCGGGGTGGTGGTTGCGGTACTGGTCATGGCCCGATTGTGTCAAAAAGGTCAAGAAGCAGTTAGCGGGCCTGGTCAGTCGGCGGTGCCGGCCGGAGTGACGTGCCGCTCGCCCCACTCGCGCAGCGCGCCCAGGACCGGCAGCAGTTCCTGGCCGGCTCCGGTCAGCACGTACTCGTCCCGGGGTGGGTGGTCACAGTACCGCCGGCGTTCGATGACCCCGGCCTGCTCCAGCTTGCGCAGCCGCAACGCCAGGGTCTCGCGTGGCGCACCGGTGTTGACCTGGATGTCCCGGAACCGGTGCACCCCGAAACCCAGCTCCCGGAGCACCAGCAGGCTCCAGCGTTCCCCGACCACGTCGAGCGCGTCGGCGATCGAGCAGACCCGCGGCCGTCCGAGGTTAGTAGGTTCGCTTTCCTGACTCACCCTGCTAGGGTAGCTCCTGTTAGCCGGTTCGAAATTCGAACTCACTGGGCCAGGGAGCAGCCATGTCCTCGATCCTGATCACCGGCGCCTCCAAAGGCATCGGCCGGGCCACCGCCGCCGAATTGAGCCGCCGTGGCCACCGCGTTGTCGCCACCGCGCGGGATCCCCGCGCTCTGGAGGACCTGGACGTGGACCGGCGGCTGCGTTTGGACGTGACCGACCAGGCCAGCGTCGATGCGGCGGTCGAGCAGGCCGGCCCGATTGACGTCCTGGTGTCCAACGCCGGGGCCATCTTCCGCGCTGCGGTCGAGGCCAGCCCGACCGCCGAGATCGAGCGCCTCTACGCTCAGAACACCGTCGGGGCGATCCGCGTCACCCAGGCCGTGCTGCCGCAGATGCGCCAGCGCCGCCACGGCCGCCTGCTGTTCGTCTCCAGCGTCGGCGGGCGGACCGTGCTGCCCGGCAACGCCGCCTACGCGGCGACCAAGTGGGCCCTCGAAGCGTTCGCCGAGACCCTGGCCATCGAGGTGGGCGGGTTCGGCATCGACGTCACGCTGGCCGAGCCGGGCCCGGTCAGTTCGGGTGCCCTGGACGACCCACTGGCCTACCGGCTGCCCGATGACCCGTACCCGGCGCTGTTTGCTGGGGGCGGCATCCCGGAAGACCTGATGATCAGCTCCGAGCAGGTCGCTACGGCGCTGGCCGATCTGGTGGAGCAGCCTGCGGTTCCGCTGCGCGTGCCCGTCGGTGCGCTGGCCGAAAAGGTTCTCGCCGCGCGCGATGTCGCCCCCTACGATGAGCCGTTCGTGCGGGGCTGATCCTCCCGTCGCAGATAGGTCAGCGCGGCCAGGTCGAACACGGCCAGCACGGCCCCGACCACGATGAACGTGGCCAGGATGCCGATCCCGGCCACCCCGAACCCGGCGCCGATGACCGGAATCGTGATCCCGACGTAGGCGATGAAGAAGAACAGCGAACTCACCCGGCCCCGTTCCCCCTCACCGGCCACGCTCAGCGCGGTGGCCAGGCCGCCGGAGAACGCGGCCCCGATCGCGACGCCGGAGATCACCGTGCCCGCCAGGAACAGCGGGTACGAGGCAATGTCGAGGCTCCAGGTCAGCAGGGCCAGGCCGACGATCAGCACCGCCAGGCCGAGCTCGATGGCCGTGTGCGGCTGCAGCCCGCGCAGCACCAGCTGGGTCAGCACCGCCGCCGCGAACAGCAGCGACACGCTGGCCCCGATGACCCACGGGTGGTGCTGGCCGATGACCTTCTCCAGGAACGTGGGGACCAGCGCTGTGAACAGCCCCAGCAGGGCGAACGTGGTGAAACCGCCCAGCGCGGCCGCGGCGAACGTCCCGCGCCCGGCGCTCGGCAGGCCCAGCGCAGGCCGGTGGACGATCACCATCGGCCCGGTTCTTTCCGCCCGGTCCCGGTAGGCCAGCCCCAGGGCCAGCACCGCCGCGACGATCAGCACGGCGAGATGCACCTCGAACGGCAGGCGGGTCGGGTCGGAGCTGGTTTCGGCCAGCGCCCCGGCCACGATCGGCCCGGTGCCCAGCCCCAGCAGGTTGACCGCGCCCGGCACGACCCGGCTCCACAGCGGCGTTGCTCCGCCCAGGTCAACCAGGGTCGCGGTGGCGGCCGAGGCGGCCAGCCCGGCCGACAACCCCGACACCAGCCGGGCGATGAACAGCAGCGCGAGCCCGTTGGCCAGCAGGAACAGGATCGACGACAGGGCCGAACACCCCACGCACGCCGCCAGCACCGGCCGTCGCCCGTCCACGTCGGAGTCCCGCCCGGCGAACAGCAGCGCCGCGATCACCCCGATCGCGTACGTCGCGAACACCAGCGTGGTGACGATCGCCCCGAACCCGTAACTGCGCTCCCAGAACGTGTACAGCGGCGTCGGCTCCGTCGTCGCCATCATCACCGCGACAAAGAGGAAGCCGATCGCCGCGTACGCCCACCCGCGGGCGGGTCTGGTCATACAGCTGGGGCGACTGGTGCCCTCACAGATACTGCTGGAGGTCGGTCTCGACGTCTGCGGGCAGCACCGGCGGCTCATACCGCTTGATCACCGCACCGTCCCGGCCGGCCAGGAACTTGGTGAAGTTCCACTTCACGTCGTCGTTCCCGTCCGACCCCGGCCGGATCTTCGAAATGGCCTGGTAGAACTCCCCGTACGCCGGCCCGAAGTCTCCCGGCGCCTCCTCGCGCAGGTACTGGTACAGCGGATCAGCATCCGGCCCGTTGACGTCGATCTTGCTGAACACCGGGAACGAAACGTCGTAGGTGGTCTTGCAGAACTCCTGGATCTCCTCGTCGGTCCCCGGCTCCTGCCCCATGAACTGGTTGCACGGGAACCCCAGTACCTCCACCCCGCGGCCCTTCAGGTCCCGGTACAGCGCCTCCAGGCCTTCGTACTGCGGCGTCAGCCCGCACTTGCTGGCCACGTTCACGATGAGCAGCATCTTCCCCGCATACTCCCGCAGCGGCACCTCGCTCCCGTCCGGAGCGGTCGCCGTGAAGTCGTAGACGCTGGTCATATGTCCTCCGCGCTGATCGGGGCCGAGTCTCGCTCACAAAACCTTGACTCTTCGCTTCAAGTATTTCCGGCCCACCGGAGCCGGCCGATGCCGGGTAGGCCCCCGCGTCCCGCCGATGAGTTCCCGGCGGCCGCGCCGTCCAAGCTGGCGAAACGAGCGAAAGAGGTGCCACTTGAGTGCGCTGCTGACCACTACGGTCATCGATGCCATCACCCTGTTCACCGAGGATCTGGAGCGGTCGAAGGCGTTCTACCAGGATGTCTTCGGCCTGCCGGTGTACTTCGAGGACGACAACTCCGCGGTGTTCAAGCTGGACAACACGCTGATCAACCTGCTCAGGACCGCCGCGGCCCACGACCTCATCGCTCCCGCCACGGTCGCCACCGCCGACGCCGGCGCGCGCGCACAATTCACCATCGGCGTCGACGACGTGGACGCGGTGTGCGCCGAACTGGCCCGCCGCGACGTCCACCTGCTCAACGGCCCGATGGACCGGCCCTGGGGCATCCGCACGGCCAGCTTCGCCGACCCCGGCGGCCACATCTGGGAGATCGCCGCCCCCCTGCCCCGCACCGACAAGTGACCTTTACCCTAGAGGACTTTTCTCGTTCATCCGGCGTTCATCTTTAAGTCGGCGGCGCGTCGTTCGAGCTGCGTACTTTCCCTGCCGACGGGGATTTTCGGCGCTCAGCAGCTTGTTGTGTAGCCGGTAGGTTGACAACAGATGAACGGGATGGCCAGTGTCCGAAACTCGGCCCTCAGCCCCTACCGGGCCAGCCGACCAGATGTCCCTGCGGGGACTGCGGAAACGTGCGTTGCTGGTCTCGGGGGTGGGCTTTTTCACCGACGCCTATGACCTGTTCGTCATCGGCATCGTGTCCACGCTGCTGAAGACCCAGTGGCACCTCGATACCGGCCAGCTCGCGCTGCTCAACGCGGTCATGCTCGGGGCGGCGTTCCTCGGGGCGCTGGTCTTCGGCCGGGTCGCGGACAAGATCGGCCGCACCCGGGTCTACTGGATGTCGGCCGCGCTGATGGTCATCGCGGCGATCGGGTCGGCCCTGGCCCCGTCGCTGGCCGTGCTGATCGCGTTCCGCTTCCTGCTCGGCTTCGGCGTGGGCGGCGACTACCCCGTCAGCGCCGTGCTGATGAGCGAGTACGCCGACCGCCGCAACCGCGGCCGGATGGTGGGGCTGGTCTTCTCGGCCCAGGCCGTCGGCCTGGTCGTCGGGCCGCTGATTGCCCTGGCCCTGCTCGGCGGCGGGGCCGGCCCGGGCGCGACCTGGCGCATCCTGCTCGGCATCGGTGCCATTCCCGCTGCTACTGCCGTCTGGCTGCGCCGCAAGATGCCCGAGCCGCCCCGCTTCCAAGCCAAAGCGGTCAGCCCGGCCCAACCCGGCCCGGGCGCGACCGTCGAGGCCACGGGTGTGCGCGCGTTCCTGGGCAGCCGCAGGTTGCTGGTGCTGCTGGCCGGTACGGCGGGCTGCTGGTTCCTGCTCGACTACGCCTACTACGGCAACACGATCTCCACCCCGCAGATCATCGCCCTGATCTCCCCGCACGCTTCCCAGACCGCGACGATCGCCATCCAGCTGGCGATCTTCGTCGTGGCTGCGGTGCCCGGGTATGCGTTGGCCATCGCGAAGATGGACCGGATCGGGCACCGCCGGCTTCAGCTGGTCGGGTTCATCTTGATGGGCGCCTGCTTCGCGGTGATCGGGCTGGTGCCCGGGATGACCACCGCGGTCGTGCCGTTCCTCCTGGTCTACGGGGTCAGCTACTTCTTCACCGAGTTCGGCCCCAACGTCACGACCTTCGTGCTGCCCGGCGAGCTGTTCCCCACCCGGCTTCGCGCCACCGGCCACGGCGTCTCCGCCGGTGTCGGCAAGCTCGGCGCGTTCATCGGCGTGTTCTTGTTCCCGGTCCTGCAGCACTCACTCGGGCTGCGCGGCACCCTGCTGCTCACCGCCGGGATCTCCGCCCTCGGCGCGCTGCTCACCCTGGTCCTGCCGGAACCGGCTGGCCTCAGCCTGGAGGAGATCTCCGGCGAAGCCGAAGTCGTGGCCGCCGCCGAACAGGCGATCCGTGACGCCACCGAGCCAACGGCAGCCTGACACTCCACCGAGCCCTGCTGCGTACGCTTGGGTGATGGCGGAGCCACGATGCGGTGCCCAGGTCACCGCCGTCGCCGGGCTGCGCTGGTCGATCAGCGCAATGAACGGCTCGATCGGGCGGCTGTACAAGGCCACCGGCACTGACCGGCCCGAAGCACTGGCCATCGTTACTGAGGCGGTCTGGTGGGTCACCCTGGTCGAAGCCAGTATTCAGCGATCCAGTCAGGCCGCCTACAACCACACGCTGCTGAGTCTCGGGTCAGCCGACCGCCGGGCCACGGAGGGAACCTTCATCGGGCTGCGGTTCATCCGCAACTGGCTGGGCGCGCACGCCGACCCGGCCCACTTCATCCAGCCCGAACACGATGACGACGGAGGCGAAGCCCCCGTCGTCGCCTGGACCTGGACGCTCCTGCCCACGCCTGGACTGGGTACGGTTTCTCCCCGCGACCGTCACGCCGACGCCGTCCGCTACCGCGACTACTGCACTTACCTCGCCCGCAAGCCCATCGGGGAAACCATGACGAGCGCGGTCACCTTCCTCGCCGACATCCCGCTGACCTGAAGCCGCCGACGCCCTGTATCCGCAGATGGAAGCGAAAATCAGCTGGGAGATCACGCGGCAAGCGCCGGTCGCCTCCGATCTGCGGTTCCTGCTGTCGGTGCTCAAGATCGCCCGCGATTTCGAGCGCGCCCACCGTTCGGTGGTCCACATCGCGGCCCGCGCCCACCACCGCCTCCTCCGGACCAGCCCGCGCCGGGGCGGCTCGCCGGTCCTCGGCCAGCCGCCCCGGTCATGGTGCCGGTCAGGGGATGTAGTACATCGGGTCCGGGATCTTGACCTGGTGGCCGGCGTCGCCGCCGAGCAGGTCGCTGTACTGGTCGCCGAAGTCGGCCACGATCGAGTAGCCCTGGCTGGAGATGTACTTGCGGGTGCCGGACTTGTACTCGATGGTGGTGCAGGCCGCCGGGTTGGCGCAGTGCAGGTAAGACGGCGGGGTCGCCGGCTTGAGGAACAGGTGCCCGGCCTGCGGCGCGGCGTAGCCGGCGGTGGTCAGGTCCTTGATCGTGGCGGCGGTCTGGGACTGGGGCCGGCCGGTGATGTAGAACACCGAGTAGCCGTGGCTGTAGGCGAAGCTGACCAGCTGGGGCATGTAGAACACGGCCGGGAAGGCGGCGGCGTCGATCCAGGTCGCGTTGGACGCCGAGGTGTAGCCGAACTGCTCGGCGATCTCGTAGTCGTAGGTGTTCAGCAGGGTGTCGTCGATGTCGAACACCACCGCGGGCTTGCCGTGGCCGTGCGGCTGGTGCGCGGCCCAGGCCAGGTAGGACTCGGCGTTGCCCACGATCTGCTTCATCTGCTTGGCGTAATTGCTGGTGCTGGCCGGGATCGTGACCTGGCCGACGACCGGGTAGGTGGCGGTGGCCGAGCCGTAGTAGTGCTCGATCTGGTCTTCGAGCACGCCCAGGTTCGTCTCGGTGTTCCCGTTGACCGGGGTGTAGGCGTCTTCCGCGTGGACCCGGGCCGCCTGCTGGTCCACCGACGGCGGCTGGTGCCCGGTGGTCGCGTCGGCGACGCCCAGCGACCCGAACGCCAGGCCCGCCGCGGCGATCACCGAGCCGGCGATCACGGGCAGCGAGCGGCCGAAGCGACGGCGCCCGCGGACGGGGCTCTCGTCGGCTGATTCGGGTGATGCGGTCACGGCAGGCCTCCTGAAATGCGGCGATACTGTTCGCTTTCGGGGGACTCTGACACAACCCATGTCCCGCGGGCAAGCAGGAAACACTGCTGCCCCAAGCAGTAATGGATTCACCCGGCGTTCCCGGGCTCACGTCGCGCCGGGCTCCAGCGTTTACGGGACATGAGATCTGTGAGCGCCATGGCCGGCCGGAAAGCGGTCGCGGTCCGCCGTCGCTGGGCCGCGCGGTGGTCGGTGGGTGTGGCCGACTCTCCCGCGATCGGGACGTCGGGCCGCGAGCGCGGCACCACCCGGCTGATGCAGTTCAGCGACGGTGTGTTCACGATCGCGGCGACCATCCTGGTGCTGGAGATCCAGCGGCCCGCCGATGCCGCCCACCTGTCCCGTGGACTGCTCGAGCTGTGGCCGTCCTACCTGGCCTACGCGCTGACGTTCCTGCTGATCGGTCAGGTCTGGGCCAACCATCACGCCATGTTCGACCACATCAGGGCGGCCGACTGGGTCCTGCTGCTGTTCAACGTCCTGCTGCTGATGACGGTCGCGTTCCTGCCGTTCTCCGCCTCCGTCCTGGCCGAATCGCTCCGCGACCACGCCGGCCAGCGCACCGCGGTCGTCTTTTATGGCGCGTCGTTCGCCCTGGGATCGGTGTTCTTCTTCCTCATCTGGCGGCACGCCCGGCGAGCCCGCCTGCTGGGCGAGACCACCGACGATCAGACCGAGAAGGCCCTGACCCGCCGGTTCGGGCCGGCCGCGCCGCTGTATCTGGCTGGAGCGGTCGCCGGGGCGGTGGTGCCCGTGCTGGGCCTGGTCCTGTTTGCCGCCCCGGCCATCTTCTTCTGGCTCCCCCTCGGCCACCGCGACTCCGTGGCCAGCTGATCAGCAGAGAAATGCGGTGAGCGCCCGGGCGAGCTCGCCCGGTGCCGCGGCCGCCGGCATCCTGGCCGCGCTCGGGGTCGAGCTACCCCGGACCCGCCCCCGCCGGATGCTCGCCTACTCCTGCATGGACAGTCACGCCGGGCGCCCGCACCTCGGTGGTTGACGCCGGCTGGCGGAACGGCACTGAGCCGCCTCGGCATTCGCGTACCTACTGAATCGTGAGTTTTGCTTATCCGGCCAGCAGCTGTTTACGCAGGAATGTCAGAGCACGGGACTGCAGCCGGGACACGTGCATCTGGGAACAGTGCAGCCGGTCCGCGACCTGAGCCTGGGTCATGTTGCCGTAAAAGCGCATGAGCAGGACTCGGCGCTGCATGGCCGGCAGCTCTTTCCAGTGCTGCTGCACCGCATCCATGGTGTCGGACTGGGCCAGCTGCGGATCCTCCGCGCCGATGACCTCACTGATTTCCCGGTCATCGTCACCGGTCACCGGTGCGTCGAGTGATCCCGGTGCGAAGGCCTGGTGCGCCTGGTAAGCGTGCCGCAGCCGCGCGGTGGTGACCTCGAGGTGGTCGGCAACGTCATCGTCGGTGGGCGTTCCGCCGATCTCGGCGGCCAGATCGGCCCGGGCCTTCTTGGCCGCCAGCAGCAGTTCCTGGTCAGAGCGGCTGACCCGGATCAGCCACCGCTTGTCCCGGAAGTACCGCTTGATCTCCCCGTCCACACACGCCCACGCGTACGGCTTCAGATCAGGCCGGATCGCGGGGTCGAAGCTGTTGATCGCCTTCATCAAGCCCACATACCCGGCCTGGGTGAGGTCCTCATAATGCTGGGCGGGCAGCTGGTACCGGTGGGCCACGGTCCGTACCAGGGCCTGATAGCGGTACACCAGCATTTCCAGCGCCGATTCACGACGCTCGGGATCGCGCAGGTACCGAGCCAATTCGCCGTCGCTGAGCTCAGCGTGGCCGGAACTCGGAATCGAATAAGTCATCGCCATCTCCTGTCCGGGTCCGGGGCAGCTGCTGCCGCTGATCTACTCCGGTGGTGCCGAAGGGCCAGCGTGGCTAGGTTGAGCATAGCTCATCATTCTGATTAGCAATAGTCATCATCATGACGAGCTAGAGGATCGCCGCGGCGAGGGCGGCACCCGGTCGGCCGTGCTGCTGATCAGCAGGGTGCCCCCGGCGGGCCATGCCTTGCCGCCCGTCGTGGTGGGAGGGACGTCCTTACCGGCTTTGGCGTGCAGGCACCGATATCGACGTGGTCAGCCGGCCCATGCCGCCGCCTCTTCCTGGCGCCGCCTCGGTACGCCGCTGCTGGACAAGTCAACGATCAGCCCCGTGGCATCGCCGTCGTCCAGGGCCGCGCACAGCTCACCAGCCAGGACCGGGGCCGTGAGAAAGTTCCGCCCGGCCGGCAGCTCCACCACCGCGAATCCGCCGAACCAGCGGACCGGAAACCCGGAACTGTCCGGGACGGCATTAGGTGGGGTCATCGCGCTCCGTCCTCTTCGCACCCGATACGAGCCGGGTGCACCGTCGAGGTCTGGAGCGGCACACAGATGTTGAGAAAAGGTTCCCCCCGGCACAGCCGCCGCTGTCAACGCCGGCCGCAGCCCTGCAGCCCCGCAGGCCCCGCAGCCCCGCAACCCCGCAGCCCCGGCGGGTCAGCGGAAGCGGCGAACGGCCGCCCAGCTGGCCGCGTTCTCCGACCCGTCAGCAACGGCGCCCGCCAGCTCGGCCAGCCGCCGGTTCTGCACCCGGGCCTGGCTCCGCAGCAGATCGAACGCCTTCCCCATATCCAGGCCGAGCCGCTCGGCCAGCATTCCCTTGGCCTGCTCGATGACGACCCGCGAGTTCAGCGCGCCCTGCAACTGCTCGGCCAGTACCTCCTGATGCCGGAGGTTGCGTTCCTGCAGCAACCCGATCGTGGCCACGTCGGCCAGCGCCTGCCCGATCCGCAGCCCGCTCTCGTCGAGGCGGCGCGGGGTGGTCATGAACAGGTTCATGGCGCCGATCACGTCATCACGCAGCCGCATCGGCAGCGCTTGCATCGCCGCGAATCCGGCCCCGGCCGCCGCCGGGGCGAACACCGGCCAGCGCTGCGCCGCCGCCGCCATATCGGCCTCGTACACCGGCAGCCCGGTCTGGAAGGCCTCCAGGCACGGCCCCTGATCGTGCTGCAGCTGGAACAGCTCCACCAGCCGCGCCTGCTCCGTCGACGACGCGACCACCCGCAGCGATCCCCGCTGATCGGCCAGCATCAGTCCCGCCGCATCCACGTCCAGCAGCTGCACGGCCCGGTCCGCGAGCCCGTGCAGGAAATCCGTCACGTCGAACTCGGCGACCAGCGTGTCCGCCAGCTCGACGAACGTGGCCGCCAGTAGCTGCTCGCGATCCTGGCTCATGCTCTGCCGCCCACTTCGCATCGTTTGTGCATCAACATAGGACTGCCCCGCATGATCGCGAGAACACCGGCCGGTCTCAATTGGCTGGATCGCCGGTTCCGTCGGGATCCAGCCTCAGCCGCCGGGCCACTACCGCCGATGCCACCTCATCGAGCGTCCGGTCCTGGGCGAACGCGTAGGCCCGCAGCAGCGCCAGCGCCTCCTCCAGCCCCACCCCGCGCTGCGCAGCCACCATCCCCGTCGCCTGGTACACCTCGACATGGCCATCAGGCCCGCCGTCCAGCGCCCACCCGTCCTGAGGCCGCCCGTCGCCGTCGCCGTCCGCCCCGGCCGGGGAGTTCAGCACCACCTGCAGCGCCACATCCGTGCACACCAGTACGTCGGCCAGGGCGCTCGGGCTCAGCGACCCCGGCGTTTCCCGGTACAGCCCCAGCACCCCGACCCGGATCGCCCCCAGCACCAGCGGGAACGCGAACACCGCCGCCGCCCTCGCCTCCACACCCGCGGCCGCGAACCCTGGCCACCGGGCCTGCCAGCCCGGCGCCTCCAAGTCTGGCGCCAGCATTGGACTCCCGAACGTGAACGCGTCCACGCACGGGCCCTCACCCAGCGTGAACTGCAGTTCTTCCAGCTCGGCCGCCAGTGCGCCGGTCGCGTGTACCAGTACCCGCCGCGCCGGGTCGCTCATGACCGTCAGCCAGGCACCGTCCACCCCGGCCACCGCCGCCGCGACCTCACACGCATCGGCGGCCGATACCGCCGCCCGCCGCGCCCCGGCCCGTTCAGCAACCAGTCCCCACACCCGGGCCCGCCGCGGGTCAGTCACGCCCGCTCCCCGTCTCAGCCGACTGGTCGCCCACGGCCCCACGTACGAACCCCGGCATCATCCGTACCTCCGCCCGCCCGGTCATCTCAGGACCGCAACCGAGCCGGGGGATGCAGCCGGCGGGGACCCGGCTAACCACAACCAGACAACAAGGTCACGCAACCCTGCCACCCTACGCCCGGCCGCGCTCGGGGAGGTGCCCGCCGAACAGACGTATAACCCGCGAGAAACTGGCCGCGCACCATGCAGCTCGGGCCGGCCAGCGGGCTTGAGCCATTTCGGCTGGTAAAGGAAGGCTTGCCGCACTTGACGCTGACCTCGGTGAACGTGAGTTCGGCTGAGGGAGGCGGCGGCTTCGTTCCGGATATGTTCCGGATCATGGGCCTTAGTGGTCAGCTGGCGTCGCCGTGGACACGGCGAACAGCGTAACCACGGTCAGACTGGGCGTTGTTGTTCCGCCCAGCCGGACCGTGGGTGCCCCTCCGGGTGCGGTTCAGTTGGCCGGGTAGGTGATGATGAGGCCGGCCTCGGTCAGCGTGCCCGAGGTGTCGACGTTGGCCAGCGTGGTGTTGACGGAGGCGTTGGTGATCGTGGTGGTGTCGTACCACGAGGTGCCGGCGCCGCCACCCGGCCGAGACGCCCTTGGCGCCGGTACCGGCCGCGCCGCCCTTGAGGCCACCGCCCCCGCTGCCGCCGTTGCCGCCGAGTTCGCTGGCGCCGCCGCCGCGCTGGCCGGCGCCGGTCGCGCTGCCGCCGGCCTTGCCGCCCTTGCCGCCCAGCGGGCCGATGGTGCCGTCGCCGCCGTTCATGCCGGCCAGGGTGGGGGTGAGGCACTTGTACTTGCCGGCCTGCTCAAAGTTGTTCTGGATGGCCGCGCACCCGGCGCTCCCGCCGGCGCCCACGTTGAGCGGGTCGGCCGACCCACCCGCGATGCCGCCGCCCCCGCCCGCGATGACCAGTGGGGTCACGGTGGAGCCGTTCTGGATGCCGACGAACGTCGCGCCGCCGCCGGAGCCGCCGCTGCGGTCGGATTCGTTGGCCGTGTTGGACGGGCCGCCGGTCATGCCGTCGTAACCCCAGCCGCCGTTCGATTTGTTGGTGCTGCCGCTGCCGCCGACCGCGAGCACCAGCGTCTCGCCCGGCGTCACCGCCAGCGTGCCGGTGATATCCGCGCCGTAGCCGGAGGTGCCCAGGTTGGCCCCGAAGTTCCCGCCGGTGCCGCCGGCCGCCTCGAGGTTGATCGAGGTGACGCCGGCCGGCACCGTCCAGGTCGTGGCCTGCCCGGTGTACCCGAACTTCACCGTCGTGTTGGCGGCGGCCGAGTGGATCGTCCGGGTCGGCGTGGTGGCGGCCGACGCCGCCGTGGCCGAGAACCCGGCTGCGCACACCGCCGCCACGGTCAGGCCCGAGGCCATGAGGGCCCTCTTCTTGCTCAGTTGGTGTCGCATGACTGCTGCTCCTTCGACTCGACCGGGGTGGTCTGTGCCGACAGAGCCACTTTCGTTCAAGCCGAGAGCAAAGTCCCTGAAGAAACTCCCCAGTTCGGATCCCCGCCTCGAAGCCTTCGGCGCATGGCGGCGCCTTCGGGCGGCACAGCACGGAAGATCAGATCGTGGCGGGCTGGCGCCACTGCGCTACGAACTGCCGCAGCTGCTGCCGTCCGTGCAGGCCGCACTTGGCGTACACGTTGCTCAGGTGGTACTCGACCGCCTTGCGGCTGATGAACAGCTCCGAGGCAATCTCCGGATTGGACAGACCCTTGCCGACCAGATGCGCGACCTCGGTCTCGCGGCTGGTCAGCGCCAACGCTGTCTGTTTTCTGGCCGGGGCGGCGGGTAGGCGGCAGGCGGCCAGCTCCTCTTCGGCCCGGGCCAGGAACGGGGCCGCCCGCAGCGCCTGGTAGGTCTCGCTGGCCTGGCGGATCCGGTCGATAGCCTGCCGCCGCTGGCCGGTGCGGCGCAGCAGCCGGCCGTGTGCCAGCAGTAGCCGGGCGTCGTGGACCGGGCTGCGGTAACCGCCGCCGTCCTCACCGCTCTGGTAGACCTCAAGAGCCTGCTCGGGATGGCCGCCCTGTTCGGCCAGCCAACCCTCCAGCCAGGCCAGCACCGGGGTCAGGTAGCTGATCCCCCTGCTGTCGGCCCGCAGCTGCGACAGCACGGTGCCGGCCTGCTCCAGCTGGCCTGATCCGATCAGCCCCTCGGCCAGCAGCGGCCGCCACCAGATCGCGAACGTCCGCCCACGACCCTCCAAGGCCGCGTTATCCAGCCAGGGGCCGAGCGCGTCGGCCATGCCCAGGTAGTCCCCGGCCGCCTGGCTGATCAAGGCGCGGGCCATCGCCGCGTACAGCCGCTCGTGGCCGTAGTCGACGCTGGCCGCAGCCTGCTCGGCCAGCCGGGTGTGCCGCTCGGCCTCCTCGGTCGCGCCCCGCCCGGCCGGGACACAGGCGGCCGCCAGGTGCAGCAGCGGCAGCTCGAATCGGCGAGTGTGGATCGCGGCGGCCGAGAACCCCTGCTCGACCGTGAGCAGCACGTCGTCCCAGGCGCCGGCCAGGTATTGGGCCAGCGCCAGCCAGAAGTAGGCGCGCACTCCCAGGGTGAGCGTCGCACCCCGGCGGGCCAGGCTCAAAGTCCCCTTCAGGTCGCCAGTGGCCTGCGGCACCTCACCCACCATCAGCCGCAGCACTCCCCGGTGAGACAGGCTGTCCACGTCGACCGGCTGGACCTGGGCCGGGTCGGCGGGCAGATAAGTCAGCTCGGCCAGGCCGCCTCGTGCTCCCGACACGTGCGCGGCGCCCATCGCGATCAGCATGCGGGTCTGGCTGGCGACGGCCGGATCCAGCCGCTCGCTGTCCAGCGCCTTCCGCCCGAAGGCGACCGTTCTGGTCCCGTCGCCCAGCAGCGAGTAGGTACCGGCCAGGTGATTGGTGAGCAGGGCGGCCAGCGACTCATCGCCCAGATTGTCCTGCGCCTGCGCGAGCCCTTCGCTGAACCAGCGTTCCGCCTCGGCCAGCTGGCCGGCGGAGTAGGCCATCGTGCCCAGCACGCAGCTGCGCAGCGGCGACGGCGGTGCATCTTCCACCGCCTCGCGCAGCGCGCCGCCCGGTGACTCCTCGGCCAGGGCCAGGTGCAGCGCGGCGGTCAGCAGCCGCCGGTCGCGGTTCGCGCGGTCCGGGGAGACGCTGGAGGCCCACCGTAGGTGGGTGGCGGCCAATGCCAGCTTGCCCGCGGCCGCCTCCTCGCCGGCCAGTCGCTCCAGCTGCGCGGCCACGTCCTCGTCGGGCTGATCGAGAGCGGCCACCCGGTGCTCCCAGGCGGCGGTCTCGCTGACCGCCGTGGCCGCCCTGGCGTGCAGCAGGCGGCGCTGGGTGGGGGTGATGCCCGCGTAGATCGCGTCCCGGACCAGCTGATGCCGGATCTCGACTGGGCAGACCGTTTCGTTCGGCCACCAGTCGACCAGCCCGGCCGCGATCGCCGGTTCGATCGCCGCGCTGGGCGAATCAACCTGCGCCGTCTGCCCGAGCTGGGCCAGCGGCATCCGTAGGTTGAGCACCGCCAGCATGTCCAGGATGGCCCGGGCCTCCGTCGGCAGCCCGCGCAGCTGACCGCCAACGGTGGCGGTCAGCGACCGGGGCAGCGTCGGCTGGCCGGGCGTCCCCGGAGGCAGGCCTGAATTCTCACTGAGCAGCATGCGTAGATAGAGCGGGTGACCACCTGTATCGGCATACAGCCGCCGGGCCACTCCGTCGCCCACCGACGCGGGGCGCAGCGTGCTCACCAGCGCCGCCACCTCGTCAGGGCCGAGGCCCGTCAGCGTCACCAGCAGCCGGTTCTCCAGGCTCGACAACAGGCGCTGCGCCGCCTCACCCAGTTGCTCACTCGGCGATCGGTAAGTGATCACTACCAGCACCGGGTCCACCGACAGCCGCCGCAGCATGAACGTCAGTGCCTCCACCGACTTGCGGTCCGCCCACTGCAGGTCATCGAGGAAGACCGCCACTGGGGCGCCCACCAGAAGCCCGCTCACCACCTCCAGCAACTGGGCACCAACCGCGAACGACGAGACCACCAGCCCATCGCTACCCAGTGCGCCGGCCGGCGGCGACATCCCGGCGGCCCGCAGCAACTGGTCGACCAGCCCGAAGTCCAGATCGGCTTCGGCCTGATCGGCCCGGGCCGTCAGCACCTTCAGACCAGCCGCTCCGGGCTCAGCCAGACATCGCCGGGCCAGGGCCGTCTTCCCGGTTCCGGGCTCGCCCTCGATCGTCACCAGCCAGGGCTGACCGGCCTCGACGGTGGCGACGACCTGCGCGACCCGGGCCAGCTCAGCCGCCCTGCCCACGAACACGTCCAGCGGCGCCTGCCGGTCCTGCACGATCCCACCCCAGTCCGTCGCCGTGCTGACCTGCCGCTGAAAGACCGCGGCAGCCAGCTGATCGCACCCTATCTTTCATTTTTCAGAAAGGGTCTGCCACCAGCCGGAGCGTCGACTTCATCGCACCTGGCCACGGGTCAGCGCCACCAGGCGCCGCCCCGCAACGAACTGGGGCGTTTCCCTAGGGCGGTCAGGCCGGGCGGGCGGCACATTGGACTTATCGGCAGCAATTGCCGCCATCCGTGCTCGGTTCACGCGGTGAGGAGCGATACCGAATGTCCAATGTAATTGTCCACGATCTGTTTATCGGCCTTGACCTCACCGGGGTGCTGGCCAACGCGATCATCGGCGGTCTCGTAGCCCGGGCCGAGCGACTGCACCCGGTGGGGTTCATCGTCCTGGCGATGCTGTCCGGGCTCGGCGGCGGCATGATCCGCGACACGTTGCTGCAGCACGGCACGCCGGTGGCGCTGACCGGTCCCGCATACATCCCCACCGCTCTGATCGGCGCGGCGATTGCCTATTTCGTGCCGGTGAAGGGGCGGCTGTGGAACCGGGCTTTCTTCGCTGTCGACGCGCTCGCGCTGGGCTGCTGGGCCGCCACCGGAGCCGGTAAGACACTGGCCGTCGGTCTCGGCTGGATGCCGGCGCTGCTGCTCGGCACGATCACCGCGGTCGGCGGCGGCATGACCCGCGATATTTTCCTGCGCCGGGTCCCGCGGATCTTCACCGGCGGCAGCCTGTACACGACCGCCGCGGTGCTGGCCAGCGGAGTCGGGGTGATCCTCTTCGGGGTGGGCGACCCCTCGATCGGGCTGGGCCTGGCCACCGTGACCGGCGCCACCGTGATCCTGCTGGCCCGCTGGCGCGGCTGGTCTCTCCCGCAGGCACCTACTTGGCGGCCCCGCGGCTCCTGGAGTCGCGCGACCAGGCCGCGCCGGGTACGAAAGGCGCCCTCAGTAGCGCCCGTACCTGCGCAAACGACTCCGGAGGTCATTTCTGCGACGGGCAAGGACCGGGTGCTGACCGGGACGGCCGCCCATTCATAGCACCTCGGCCACAGGCCGTTCTGCGCAGATTCCGGATCGTGCGCGAATTGAATTGATCAGTGGCGCCCTGCCGCAGCCTTCCGGCCTGATCAAGCTGAGTTTTCGGTCTTGGCGCGCTTCATAGGGAATCGATAGGGTTTGTGGAGGTGCCCTCGAAAGGGATATCGAGGATGCGCCGCACGGAGGGCGACTTGCTGCTGTGGGACGAGCACCAGCTCGAGGTGCTTGAAGCGGCAGTATCCAATGCCCGCGCAGGGTCACCCAGCCTGCTGCTGATCGAGGGTCCGCCGGGAACCGGGAAATCGAGCCTGCTGGACGAGCTCTCGCGGCGGACCAGCGGCTTCACTGTGGCGTGGTCCGAAGGGGACGAGTCGCAGACCACGCCCAAGCCCTTCTCCGGCCTCCGGGACTGGGGCGTGCAGGTCGACTCGTTCGACCCGACGGGCGACTCGTCGGTGACGGTCGCGGCCGGGTACCTCGCACAGCTGGTGGACGAGCGGGCCGCCACCGCGCCGGTGCTGCTGGTGCTGGACGACGCCCAGTGGGCCGACCAGGAGTCGGTCGAGGCCACGCACTTCTTCCTCCGCCAGGCCGAAGGTACGCCGTTGCTGGTCGCGATCGCCCGGCGCACCGACGCGGTGCCGGCGACCAGGGACCCAGTCGCTGCCCTGCGCGACGTGCACGCCCGACTGTGGACGATGGGGCTGACCGGGCTGACCTCCACCCAAGCGAGGACGCTGGCCAGCAGGCAGCGCCCAGGAGTGTCCTCGCCCGCCGTCCGTGAGCTGTGGCGGCACACCGACGGCAACCCGCTGTTCCTGTCATCCCTGCTGGAGGAGTTTTCGGCCGAGGAAATCGATGACCTGCCGGAACATATGTCCGCACCGAGCGCCTACGTACAGGTGGTCGAGCGGCGGCTGGCCCGCGTCACCCCAGCGGCCCGAGGCGTCATGGCGGCTCTCACCGTCCTGCGGGCGGGCTGGAGCGCCTTGCCCGACGTCGCCGCCGTGGCCGAGCTGGGCGACGTGGTCGAGGTGGTACAGGAGCTCGTGGTGGCCAAGCTGGCGGTCGTGACCGCCAGCGTCCCGGTGTCGGTGCGCCCGGCGCACGCGCTCGTCCGGGCGGCGGTCAACCAGCTCCTCACGCCAGCCGAGCGGGCGGACCTGCACCGCCGCGCGGCTCAGGCGACGAGCGGGCTGTCCGCACTCGAGCACCGGATAGCCGCCACCACCCGTTATGACGAGCGGTTGTCGGCCGAGGTCGCTGTCCAGGCCGAGCGTCTCTACTACGCCCGCGACCACCGCCGGGCGGCGCATTTCTATCAGGCCGCTCGCGCGCTGTGCCCATCGGCCGAGGGACGGCGCCGGCTGTGGCTGGAGAGCCTGTGGAACGACATCCTGGCCGGCTCGCCGACCAGCGCACCCGAGCTCGCGGCGATCGGTACCACCGGCGGCGACCCGGCCGTGCAGGCCGTCGCAGGACTGTTGCTGATGTACTCAGCTGATCTGCATACGGCGCTGCGGGCGCTCGAAGAGGTGGATCCTGGCCTGCTGGCCGCCGCGGATCCGGTCGTCCGGCGGCGCTGGGGTGCCCTGGCCGCGTACGCCCGGCTGCTCACCGGTGAGTCGACGGAACACGTGCGCCAAGCCTTGGACGTCGCCGGGCCGGGCGGCGCCGAGGACTCGGCCCTGCAGGACTTCGAGTCCCCGACGCGCGGCTTCATCGCCGCCCGCGGGTACCAGGAAGGGTCGATGGACGCCGAGTTCGACTGGCTGCCGGCCCGGGCCCGCGAGGTCCCCGCCGAGTACCGCTACGTGCTGTGGTGGCGGGCCATCTACCGGCTGTTCGCGCTCAAGGTCAGCGAGGCGGTGCGCGACCTGGAGACCGGCCTCGACCGGCTCGGCGCGGAGCCCGACCTGACCGCCGGGCACCGCCTGCTCGGGCTCGCGTACTTCCTGACCGGTAACTGGCCACTGGCGCGCGTCTCGTTCGGGCTGTCCGCGCCCGTCACCGGGCCGGCATCGCTCTGGGCCCCCGACATCAGCCGCCATCTGCTGGACAGCGTGAGCCGGCTCGGAACCGCGGCCGGCCCGGGGCTCCTCGCGTCGACCAGCCTGGCCCGGGAGACGCCGTGGCCGGAGGGACGGCTGCTGCTGCTCGTAGCGGACGTTGTCCGGGTCCACGCGGCGGGAGTGCCGCCGTCAGCGGTCGCCGACCTCGCGGCCGCCTATTCGGACCTGGCTGACCTGGTCGAGGTGGTTCCGCCCGATGACGGGCTGATGCTCGTGCATGCCGGCCTGCTCGCGGTGTGGTGCGGATGGCGGGCCGTCCTGCAGCAGTGCCTGGGCAAGCTGACCAGGTGCCAGCGCCCGTCGCCGTCCCACCCGGCCATCATCGCCTGGCTCGAAGGACTCATGGCCCGGTCGGCGCACGACGATGCCCGGGCCGAGACCCTGCTGGCCCGGGCCGCGGCCGACGACCGGAACGAGCTTCCCCTCTACCGCGCTCACATGCGGGCCGATCACGCCGCCGCCGTCGCTGGCACCGACCCGGCCCGATCGGCTGAGGAACAGGCCCGGGCTGTCGCGGCCTACCGCCGGCTCGGGGCGACGCCTTACGCCGAGCGGCTGGAGGCAGCGCAGCCGTTCGAGCCGGATGCCGGCGCCCTCATCCCGAGACTGACCGACCGGGAGCGCGACGTGCTGGCGCTGCTGGTGCAGGGCCTGAGCTACAAGCAGATCGCGAACCGCCTGTTCGTCACCAGCAGCACGGTGCGCTACCACCTGTCGAACATCTACGCCAAGCTCGATGTCTCCTCGCGCCACGACGCGACGGCTTACACCCTGGACAACCCCTCGGTGCTGTCGGCTTGAGCGCATACCTGTTCATTTTGACCAGGTATCCCCGGTAACTGCGGCGTCACAGTGGGGTGATGAGGGGGATTTGTGATGTCGCCTGACGGAAAGCCTGCACCAAAGCCGCCGTTGACCTCGTTCGGGTGGGGTTACAACAACTACGCCGGGCTGGGTTTGGGGCACACCGCCCGGGTGCTGTCGCCGACGCCGGTGCGGCTGCCGGAGAAGACCATCGACGTCCAGGGCGGCACCGATTTCTCGGTGGCGCTCACGAAGTCGGGGGCGGTCTTCGCCTGGGGCGGGAACCGCTGGGGCCAGCTCGGCGACGGCACGATCCAGCAGCGGTTCGCCTGGACCCAGGTCAAGCTGCCGACCCGGTCGGCCATCGTGGCGATCTCGGCCGGGGATGATCACGTGCTGGCGCTGAGCCGGTCGGGGCAGGTGTTCGCCTGGGGCCGCAACGACGTCGGGCAGGTTGGCGCCGGGTCGCTGTCCGACCGGCAGGCCAGGCCGGTGGCGGTGCCGATGCCGGGTAAGGGGCGGATCACCGGGCTCGCCGCGGGCAGCTCGTGCTCGTTCGGGCTGACCTCCACCGGCGCGGTCTACGGCTGGGGTCACGCCATCCCGCTGGGAGCCGCGGTCGCCAAGGGCCAGCTCGGCGCGACCAAGGGCGGCCTCGGCGCGGTGCCGGCCCCGAAGCTGCTGTCCCTGGCCGGGTCGGCCCGGGCGGCCGCCGTGGACGCCGGGCGGCGTCATCTGGTGGTGCTCACGACGTCGGGTGAGCTTCTGGCCTACGGGGTGACCGTGGTCGGGCGGCCCGCGCCGGAAAAACCGAAGCTGAATAAGGCGTGGGGCCGGGTGACGCAGGTCAGCGCCGGTGACGACCACACGCTGGCGCTGACCGAATCCGGCGTCGTGCTGGCCTGGGGGTCGAACCGGTCCGGGCAGCTGGGCAATGGGTGGCGGGACAACTCCGACCAGCCGGTGAAGGTGGTCATCTCCGGGCTGCGCGGGCGGGTCGAGCAGGTGATGGCGGCCGGCAACAGCTCGTTCGCCCGGACCGGGGACCGGATCTACGGCTGGGGCGATTCGGGCTGGGGCCAGCACGGGACGGGCGGCACGGACGAGGTTCTCCGGCCCGCCGCCGTGGCGTTGCCCGGCAAGAGCGCCGCCACCGCTTTGTACAGCGGACGCCACCACTGCTTCGCCTCGACCGCGCCCACCGCCGGCTGAACCGGGAGGACCACGACGATGAGCAGCACTACCAGCGGCGCGCCCGGGATCAGCCGGCGCCGCATGCTGACCGGGCTCGGCCTGGGCTCGCTGAGCGCCATGGCCGGCGGCCAGGTGTTCGCGGCTGGCCCGGCGACGGCGAAAATGGCCGGCCCGCTGACCCCGGTCGCCCCGGCCGTGCTGGCGGCCGCCACGGCGACGGCGCCGCCGACCATTCCGCACCCGGCGCCGGGCGACTTCTCGGTCCGGGCCTCCTGCGACCTGACCGAGGACTACTTCCTGACCAGCGAGATCGTGCTGGACGCGGCCAACGGCGATCGGGTGATCCCGTTTGTGAACCCGCTGAACAACAACGCGGTCGAGGCGATCGTTTTCACCCAGGGGGTCAACGGCGGCCCGGCCGCGGTGAGCCACCTGGCCCGCAGCTCGGCGGTGGCCTCGGGCTGGACCTACACCCAGATCGATCTGAGCAGCGCGGTGCCGTTCCCGATGGACGTGGCTGTGGCCGCGGACAGCTCGTCGGTCTACATCATGGTGCTGGCCGAGCCGAACACCGATTCGGGAGTGGCCTGGCTCAGCCAGCTCGAATCCGCCACCGGCTGGAACAGCGGCTACGTCGCGAACTACGACGACCTCGGCTTCGGCGAGCTGCCCATCGGCCCGACCGACCCGTTCGGGGCGCTGAAGGGCGGCGTCGACCAGGTCGGGAACGCCTACTTCTACGCCTCGGTGGCGGCCGGGACGGAGACCTACCTGATCGGCTGGGTGACCGGCACCGGCTGGACGACCGGGTCGGTCAATTACCAGCTGCTCCAGGAGCTGAGCACACCCTCAGGAAGCTCGATCGTCGATTACATCGTGCTCTTCGACACCACCGCCAGTAGCAGCCCCGTCGGCTACTCGCTGGTGCTCGACTCGCACGGAAATCTCACCGGCTACAAGCAGGTCGCCTACACCAATCAGAACAACCCCCAGTTCATCGACGGATCCCAGCTGCCGAATTTCGGCGATGTGGCCGTCACCGAGCTGGTCTGGGCCTGGGCCTCCCCGGGCAGTAAGACCGGCCAGCCGGGCTACGCCTACCAGCAGAAGAACGACCCGGACGAGGGCGTCACCGCGGGCACCGTGTTCTGGGACGAGTCCGGCCACGAGCAGACCCTCTCCGACCAGGCGACGATAGGAAACAACGCGGTCGCGATCTGGCTGGACAACGGGCTCTACACGGTCAACCTGCTCGACCCCAGCGACAACCTGAGCACCACCGCCCAGTACAACAGCGGCAGCGGGCCGGTCTGGGGGACGGCGATCCCGATCGGCGTCGGGCTGACTGCTGTCTTCTCGGTGCCGACCGACCCGAACGAGTCGACCCTGTTCGCGGTCGATCCGGGCGGCGTACTGAACGTGCTGACCAAGGGAGCGACCGGCTGGACCCAGAACGTGGTCCACCAGCAGGCCGCCTCGACGATCGAGGTCGTCTCCTGGCGCTGCCAGATCGGGCTGTATGACTCCAGCGGCGCCAGTGTCGGCCCCGGCAACGGCTCGATCCAGCTGAGCACCAACCTGCCCATCGACATCTGGCAGGACGACTCCTCGATCGTGCTGCTGCCCGGCAGCCCGATCGCGCTGACCCTGAACGGCGGCGGGCAGACTAGCGTGGCCATCCCCACCGCCGAGCTGGACACCGCCTTGCTGACCGCTACCCCGCTGGACGCGAACGGCAAAGCCAACGGCCCGGCGCTGGCCATCGTGCCGAACACCGACACCCAGAACTACCTGGCCGGCACCGCACCCCTGACCAGCGTGGGCGGCACCAGCCTGTCCGGTGCCGCGCTCACCGGCGCGGACAATTCGGTCTGGGATTCCACCACCCAGAGCTATGTTTCAACGGGCGCACTGATGCCCACCTTGGCGAAGGCCGGCGGCTCGGCGGCCAGCCAGGTGGCGCAGGGCATCACCCACGTGATGTCCCTGCCCACCAACACGCCGGGCAGCGGCGACACCCAGGCCGCGCTGCTGGACCTCACCGGCTCGACGCCGTCGTTCCAGACCAGCACCAACCCGGCCGCGTTCGACGCCCACAAGACCGGCGACACCAGCTGGTGGGACAAGGCCGTGCACGACATCGACTCGGCCTTCCGCGGCCTGCGGCACGCGGCCATCGGAGTCGGCAAGATGATCTCGACCTGGGCCGCCGACGCCAAGCAGTGGACGATCAACCTGGTCGTCGACATCGGCGACGGCGTCGAGCACCTGATGAACTGGGTGGTCACCGGGATCGAGGACGCCTACCATGCGATCAGCAGCTTCTTCCACTCCCTCGGCACCGACATCGAAGGCATCTGGAACTGGCTGAAGAACCTGGTCCTGAGCGCGCTACGGGATGCCGGCGCTAACGCCAAGGTCGTCGAGGGCTGGGCCGAAACCCTGGTCAGCACCGTGATCACCGCGATCGACAACTTCGAGCACGTCACCGACGATGAGCTCGCCAAGTGGTCGGACGACGTGAGCGGCTGGCTGACCACCCTGCAGGGCCAGGTTGACAAGGAGCTGTTCGGTACCAGCACCCAGCAGCCCACACCCGCGCCCGGCACCGGCGGCGACGACTCCGGCTCGCACTTCACCGGCGCCCAGGACGTCTTTCACTTCCTCCAGCACTCACCTGCCGCCTGGCTGTTCAGCAAGATCATGGCGGACATCAAGCCGCTCGAAGGCAGCGCGCTGGCCAGCATCAACGTGTCCAACTTCTTGCCGGCCGCCAACGACCTGGCCAACGCCGTAGATGACGCGGTCGATACAGTCGTCGACGCCGCGACTACGATCGCCGATGCCCTCGGCCTCGCCGCTGAGTCGGTGGCCGGCTTCAACGCCCAGAGCATGAATGACCTGTTCAACCAGTTCAAAAACCTCTCTGGTGACGTCTTCAGACTGCTGCAGGATCTGGCGAACTTGGCCCTGGATCTGCTGAAAGCTTTTATCGAGTCGCTCAACGACTTCATCACCGCCGAATTCCAGCCGCCGTTCATCGGCGAGGTCCTGCACCTGGCAGGCGTCGACAACACTCCGAGCATCCTGCATCTGTGTGCCCTGTCTGTCGCCTATCCGGCCACGTTGTTGCACGCGTTGTTCGCCGCCGCGCTGGGCGGGACTGGCCAGCCGCTGTTCCCCTTCACCACCGCCGGCGCCAAGGTTGGCAGCAGCGACTCGGACTGGGCCGGTTTCGGGCTCGGCGAGGCGTCCGCCGTCACCCAGACCCTGTGGGCCACGGTCGACTTGTTCCTCGAGCAGGCAACCTATGACACCGGCGGTGACGCGAAAGGTACCGAAATTGACATCCTCACCAGCCTGGACATTCTCTGCCCGATCCTGATCACGATCTTTCAGTGGCCGGTGCCGCCCACTTACAAAGGCACCCAGACACCAGCCCCGTTCACGTACGACGACTTTACCGACGGCTCGACCTGGGGCAGCTGGTATAAGCTCCTGCCCGCCATTTTCGCGACCGGCGGGACGCCCTGGCTCACGGAAGCCATCGGCTTCATCATGAGCAAGGTTCCGCTCGTCCCTAAAGACACGGCCAACGATTTCAACAACAAGGTCGTCCCGGCCGTTCAGTCAGTGGGGTCCGGGGCCAACCTGGTCCTCAGCGCCTGGTACTTCTACAGCAACGCCCCGAATGCCGGCGCCAAGACCGAAGCGATCGTCGGCCCGATCATCTCCAACATCTCCTACCTCGACGCGCTGATCGCCTCCGAGCAGGCCACCGAGGCGTTCAACAAGCAGATCGTATGGATCAAGTTCTACCTCGACCTGTTCGGCAACTACGCCACCGCGTTCATCGACATCAGCGAAGCCATCGCCGCCGCCGCGAAGTAACATAAGCGGGGTGGAGCCGGAGACGAGCGGCCCGGCTGCACGCGGTGGCATCGGCATCGCCAGCGCGGTGCTGATGACGTCGGTGGCCGGCTACATCGACGCGTTCTTGTATCTGCGCCATCATGTGTTCGGCTTCGCCCAGACCGGCAACGTCGTTTTCCTCGCCGTCGCGCTGGTCCAGCGCGAGGACTGGGTCCGGTTCGTCTGGCCGCTCCTGGCCTACCTGGCTGGCCTGATCGCCGCCCAGCTACTCCGCACCCGCGCCCCGGCCCTGCCCCCGCGGGTCCTCGGCGCGGCCCTCGGGGTTCAGCTGGCCGTGCTGGTCGCGCTGGCGTTCTTGCCGCGGGACGCGCCGGCCGCGCTGTTCGTGGTGCCGCTGTCGTTCGTGGGCGGGGTCCGGCTCGAGCTGTTCCGGTCGGCGGGCGGCATCTCGTTCGTGAGCATCGCGACGACCGGCAACCTGATGCGCTGGATGCAGGCGGTCGCCGATCTGGCCCGTGACGGCCGGTCCCCGGCCGGTCTGCGCACGGTCGCCCAGACCGGGGTCGTGGTGCTCGGGTTCCTGGCCGGAGCCCTGTGCGGCGCCGCCGCGGCCAACACGTTCGGGCCGGCGCTGTGGGGCGCGGTCATCCTGGAAGGCGCGAGCCTGATCGTCTTCGTCGCCCAGTCCCGCCCGCCGCCGCCACCCGGGGCGGCCGCAGCCGATGCTCAGGCCCCCGAACCGCCCGTCAACGACTACCCGTCCCGGTGAGAAAGACCGCGGAGGCCAAAAGGGCGCTTCCCGCCAGCTCATGCGAGCGGCGGGAAGCGCCTTTCCTGATGGTTGGCGTGGCGTCGTGGTCGCGCTGATCAGCTGGCGGGGCCGATCACGACCGAGCCGACTTGGAAGTCGGGGACGTCGCTGGCGACCTTGACGTAGACACTGGTCAATCCGGCTGCCGACGACGAGCCAGCGCCTCCATCAGAGCCGGATCCGATGCCGATCAGGCCGCCGGCCACGCCGCCGCCGGCCACCACCAGTACGGCGCCGTTGTCCTGGTCGGCGATCACGGTGGCGCCGCCACCGGGCTGGGGGGCGCGCTGGTAACCACCCTCAATGATGTCGCCGCCGCTGTAGTTGTCGCCGTTGATCGTGGGGCCCCACCCGCCGGTGTAGGGGGTGTTGATGCCGCCGCGGTTGCCGATGCCGATGCCGATGACCAGCGTCTCGCCCGGGGTCACGGCCATGGCGCCGCCGACCTCAGCTCCGTTGCTGGCGGTCATGGTCCCGATCGCGTTGGTCCTACGCTCGCTCTCGCCAAGAGCAAATTCACTGGTGAAACACCCCAGCTGTCTTCTTAGGGCTGGCCACCCCGCTGGGCTCGCACCGTAAAAACAATGAACTGGGGATTTTCCCCAGGGGCAGGCGCGCCGATCCGGCCGAGACTGAATTTGTCGTCAGCAAGAGCAAACCGGCTAGCGGCCCGGAACGCGCCGCGCGAGAGGACAGACAATGAAAACCAAGATGAGTCAGTGGGCTACGGCCAGGGCGCGCGGGCTGAAGGTCTCCGCGATACTGGGCGGTGTCGGCGCGGTGACCGCGGTGGCCGTCATCGCCGCCCCGGCCGGTGTTTCCAGCACTGCTGCTTCCATAGCCCCGACACCGGCCACCAGCGCCGCCGCGGCCAGTTCTCCGTCGGCGGCTGCCGACGGCGCCCAGTGCTCGACCAGAAGGCTCAAGGAAAATGTTGACTGGGGCCTGGACAACTGGGGGGTCGGGCTGGAGTGCTGGGGGAACGAGAGCGACAAGACGGTGTACGTCCGTGGTGTCCTCGATGTGCCCGGCGCGATCGACACCCACACGGCGTGGGTGAAGATCCTGCCCCACACCAACCTGATATACCCGCCCAAGCAGCTCACGTCAGGCTGGGCCAAGTCACCCTACGAGGAGCCCACGACCCGAGTCGAGGACTACAAGTGCCCGCCCATCGTCATCGGCGAGTGCAGCCCCCACAACGACACCGGCAATGCCATCCTCGCCTTCGCCAGCCTGCTCACCAACCTGTTCTGACCGACCGCATGGTGCCCGGTTCGAGGTTGATAGGCGCCAGGCTAGGACCCGCGCCTAGTCAGCGGGCAAGCCCGGCTCGGTCTAGAAGGGCGGGCCGATATCGCCGAGCTCCGAGGGAGCGGTGTGGCCATTCGGCTGGTAGAGGAAGGCGCCCCCAGCAGGACTCGAACCTGCGCACACGGCTCCGGAGGCCGATGCTCTATCCGCTGAGCTATGGGGGCTCGGCCGCGGCGGACAACTCCACCAGCGGTCGAACGGAACGGAGCAACCCTACCAGCCCGCACCCCTCCGGCGGACCACGCGCGGGCGCGGCCGGCAACACGCCGCCGAACTGCACACACAACCAGGCGTGGAGCGGATACTCTCGCGCCCGTGACGCAGGCACTGGGACGGGTTCTGGTTGTGGACGACGACGAGGTGATCAGGCAGCTTATCGCCGTGAATCTCACGCTTGAGGGGTTTGACGTGTCGACCGCGGTGGACGGGCAGGACTGCCTGGACAAGGTCGGCTCGGTCGGGCCGCAGGTGATCACGCTGGATGTGATGATGCCGCGGCTGGACGGCTGGGTGACCGCCAGCGAGCTGCGCAAGAACCCCGACACCTCGCACATCAAGGTGGTGCTGATCACGGCGCGGGCCCAGGAGGACGACCGGCAGCGGGGACACCAGATCGGCGTGGACGCCTATCTGACCAAGCCGTTCGACCCGAACGAGATGATCCGCGTGGTCCGCGAGCTGGCGGGCGCGCCGCCCACCGCGCTCGGCTGAGCCGGCCATCCGTCACCCAGGACAAGACCAGCCCATGCTGACCGCCGATCTGCGCCACGCCGTGCTGGCGGCGGCCCGCGACGCCGGTTATTCCGCCCCGAACCAGGATCCGGTGCTGCGCCCCGGCGGTGCTCCCGGCCGGTACACCACCGCCCTCCCGCTGCGCATCGCCCCCCGTCATCCCGAGCCCGCCGCCCACGCGATCGCGGCCAGGCTGACCCCGAACCCCTTGATCGGGGCCGCCCACCCCACGCCGCGGGGTTACCTGGAGCTGTCCGTCACCGACGATGCCCTGGATCGCCTGGCCGTCCGCGTCACCGAGGCGGGCTCCCAGTGCGCCCGCAGCGACGCTCTGTCCGCGACCGACGTCGCCCCACCCCGGGCCCCCCGGGACGGCCCCTGGGCCCGCCCCCACCATCAGGTCCTGACCCAGGTGACCGCCGCGCTGGCCGTGGCGGCCGGTGCGGCGGTGACCTTTTCTGTCCAGGAAGATTTTGATCCCGGCCCCGCCGTCCGGGAAGCCGTCGCCTTCGCCGGGCCCGACGCCATCCGCTACAGCCTGGCTCGCACCCCACCCGAATCTTCCGTCCCGCCTGACCCGGCCGTCGCCGCGCGGCACAGCGAAGCCAATCCCGCCTATGCTGTTCGGTACGCGTACTCCTGCGCTGCGTCGACGCTGCGCTGGGCTGCTGATCTCGGGCTGAGCCGGGGGGAAGCAGCTGGGTTCCGGCCGGGTTCGCTCGCGCACCCCAGGGAGCGGGCCCTGCTCGACGCGTTGTCCTGGCTCCCCGAACAGGTGGCCCGGGCCGCGCGCCGGGGCCGGCCGCACGAGTTCACCGCTTTCCTGGAGGAGCTGGCGGAGACGTACCAGGTGTGCCGCGTAGCCTGCCCGGCCTGGCCGGAGCGGGCGCCCGTGACGCGGGCCCGGCTCTGGCTGACCGGGGCCGCGGCCGCGGCGCTGGCCACGGGGCTGGACCTGCTAGGCGTCAGTGCCCCCGCCCGCCTTTGACCCCGACCACCTGAACGTGAAGGACTGTGCATGAGCCGTGTCGCCCACCCGGCGGGACCGCGTTACGCCGACGTGCTGCCGGCCGACCACCCGCCCGCTCCGCCGGCCGACCTGAACGAGTTGTCCGCGGCCGTGTGGCCCCGCGGCGCGCGGCGGCAGGACGGCGTCCTGCACGTGGGCGGGATGGACGTGCGGGAGCTGGCCGGGACGTACGGCACGCCGCTGTTCGTGTGCGACGAGGCCGACCTGCGCAGCCGGTGCGCGGACTACCGGGAGGCCTTCGGGCCGGACGCGGGCGTGTTCTACGCGGCCAAGGCGTTCTGCTCCAAGGCCGTGTTGCGCTGGGTCAGCGGCGAGGGCCTGGGCGTGGACGTGTGCACCGGCGGCGAGCTGGAGGTGGCGCTGGCCGCGGGCGTCGCGCCGGACCTGATCACCATGCACGGCAACAACAAGACGGTGGCCGAGCTGACCCGCGCCGTGCAGACCGGCGTGGGCCACATCGTGCTCGACTCGTTCGAGGAGATCGCCCGCCTGATCCTGGTGGTCAACCCGGACGGGATGACGCCGCCGGCCCGCCGGCCCCGGGTGCTGGTCCGGGTGACCACCGGCGTCGAAGCGCACACCCACGAGTTCATGGCCACCGCCCACGACGACCAGAAGTTCGGCTTCTCGCTGTCCTCCGGCGCCGCCGACGAGGCGGTGCGCCGGGTGGTGGCCAGCCAGGACCTGGAGCTGGCCGGGCTGCACTCCCACATCGGGTCGCAGATCTTCGACACCGCCGGGTTCGAGGTGGCCGCGCACCGGGTGCTGGAGCTGGCCGTCCGGATCCGGGACGAGCACGGGGTGGAGATTGAGGAGCTGGACCTGGGCGGCGGGTTCGGCATCGCCTACACCGACGAGGACCAGGCGCCCGAGGTCAAGCTGCTGGCCCAGAGCATCCGCGACATCGTGGACCGGCAATGCCGGGCCGCCGGGCTGACCCGGCCCCGGCTCACCGTCGAGCCGGGCCGCGGCATCGCCGGCCCGGGCACGATGACGATTTACGAGGTCGGGACGATCAAGGACGTGGACGGCCTGCGTACCTACGTCAGCGTGGACGGGGGCATGAGCGACAACATCCGCACCGCGCTGTACGACGCCACCTATACCTGCGCGCTGGTCTCCCGCGCCTCCGACGCCCCGCCCATGCTGTCGCGCGTGGTGGGCAAGCACTGTGAAAGCGGGGACATCGTGGTCCGCCACGCCTATCTGCCGTCTGACCTGGCACCCGGTGACCTGATCGCCGTGGCCGCGACCGGCGCCTACTGCCGGTCGATCTCGAGCAACTACAACCACGTGCCCCGGCCCGCCACCGTCGCGGTACGGGACGGGGCCGCGCGGGTCATCGTCCGCCGCGAGACCCTGGACGACCTGCTGCGTCTGGACGTGGGATGACGAACATTTCCAGTACAGAAAAGGTCACCCCGCCCACCGTCACCACCTTGAAGGTGGCCCTGCTCGGGTGTGGCTCCGTGGGGACCCAGGTGGCCCGGCTGCTCACCGAGCAGGGCGACGACCTGGCCGTGCGGATCGGCACCCGGCTGGAGCTGGCCGGCATCGCGGTCCGCCGTCCCCAGCACCCGCGGGACGCGGCCATCGACCGGTCGCTGCTCACCGCGGACGCCATGGAGCTGGCCACCCGGCCGGACATCGACATCGTGGTCGAGGTGATCGGCGGCATCGAGCCGGCCCGGTCGCTGCTGCTG
>Ga0209112_10000011_pt1 | contig 26532 bp, 25 predicted proteins | sample TexAe_OM3H0_O3_FD_187947 | JGI IMG/M metagenome (GOLD analysis project Ga0209112, IMG submission 187947) | Forest soil microbial communities from Davy Crockett National Forest, Groveton, Texas, USA - Texas A ecozone_OM3H0_O3 (SPAdes) (version 2) | ecosystem: Environmental > Terrestrial > Soil >...
CGCCGTCCACGGTGACCTCGACCGTGCTGCCGGGCTCCAGCCAGACCGGCGGCTTGCGGGCGTAGCCGACGCCGCCGGGGGTGCCGGTGGCGATGACGTCGCCGGGCCGCAGGGTGGTGAAGGAAGAGTAGAACTCCACCGTGGTCGGGATGTCGATCAGCATCTGCGAGGTGCTGGCCTGCTGCATGACCTCGCCGTTCAGCCGGGTGGTCAGCGTGGTGTCGAGGATGTTCACCTCGTCCGGGGTGACGATCTCCGGGCCGAGCGGCATCGAGCCGTCGAAGTTCTTGCCCGGGATCCACTGACTGCCCGCGCGCTGCCAGTCCCGCGCGGACGCGTCGTTCAGCACGGTGAACCCGGCGATCGCGGCCATGGCCTCGTCGGCCGGGATGTACCGGCCGCCGGCGCCGATGACGATGCCGACCTCGCCCTCGTAGTCGTAGCCCTCGGTGAGGGCGGGCACGACCAGGTCGGCGTAGGGGCCGATGACGGTCTCGGGGCTGCGCATGAACACGTTCGGGAACGACGGCATCTCTTCCCGGCCGCCCTCGCGGACGTGATCGGCGTAGTTCAGGCCCAGGCAGTGGATGACCCGCGGGGTGGGCACGGACGGCCCGAAGTCCGCCTCGGCGTACTCACGGCCGTCGGCCGCCGCCGCGCTCCGGGCGGCCTCCAGCCCGGCCGGGCCGGCGTTGAGCAGCCCCTGGATCGTGGCGTACCGGTCGTCGCCGGTGGCCTCGGCCACGTCGACGTAACCGCTGCGGCCCCGGACGTGCAGGCGGAGACCATGGGGCGTGTTGATGGTGGCGAGCCTCATGGGGCCCGACGTTACCAGCAGGCTCCTTCGCCGCAGCCGCCGTATACGGTCGAGCCCGGCGAGGGCACAGACGAGGGCGCGGGGGTGGCCGGGGCGGGAGCCGCTGGCGCGGGAGCCGCCGGAGCGGGCGCGGTGGTGGCCTTGGCCGGGCTGGTCTTGGCCGGGCTGGCCTTGGCCGGGCTGGCCTTGCCCGACGCCGCACCGGAACCCACGGGCACACCCGAGCCGTAGCCGTAACCACCACCCGACGAGGTGGCGGACCTGGTGGCCGACGGCGAGCTCATACCGGCCGCCGCGGTCAGAGCCGAGCCGGTGATGTCGTGCCAGACACCGCCTTCGCCGTTGCCGGTGGTCTGGCCCGGGGTCTTGTCGCCGGCGAAGGTGTACAGGGGGTAGCCGTTGTAGGTGGCCTGCATGGCGCCGCCCGCGTCGGTGACGGTGCCGAGCTCACCGGCCAGCTTCACCCCGGACGCGGCGACGGCGTGGCCCTCGACCATCGGCCACTCGGCGGCGCAGCTGCCGGTGCAGGTGGACGGGCCGTCCTTGGTGTCCTTGGAGTACCAGTAGAGGGTGTCGCCCTGGGCGTTGGTGAGCACCTGGCCGCTTGAGGTGGCCTTGACGGTGAGGGTGACCGTCTTGGTCCCCGTGCCGCTGGCGGCGCCCGGCATGGACGAGGCGCTCGGCGACGTGCCCATGCCGGAGCCGCTGTAGGCGGCGCCCGCGTTGGTGTTGGTGCCCGAGCTGCCGCACGCCGCCAGCAGCAGCACCAGGCCGCCCACTCCGGTGGCGGCCCCGGTTGCGGCCCATCCGCGATTGCGCATCCCACGTCTCCTTCGCGTCGATCCGCTCGATGTCACTCAAGCGGGTCACGTGACGGCGTTGTGGGCGGTTCATACTCCCTTAAGGACTTTGGGTAGCCGTAAGAACCTTGTTACTCGGCTATCCGGTGGCTCAGCCAGGACAGCGACAGCGGATAGCGGTAGTCGATGCCCATGTGGGTGGCGTCGAACAGCTCGAACTGGATGACCTCGTCCCCGACTCCCAGGTCACGCAGGGTCTCGCGGAACGCGGTGGCGCCGAGGTCGAGGAACCATTCATCCCGGGTGCCGGCGTCGATCCAGATGCCCCGCTGGGCGGTGAGGGCGTCGGCGTACTGCGGGGCCATCCGGATCGGGTCCCAGTCCAGCCAGCGCTGCCACACGTCCGGCCGCAGCTGGCCGGTGTCCGGCTCGAACGGCAGGTCGACCGAACCGTCCTTGTTGGCCGAGAAGCAGGCCGAGACGCCGAGCAGCATGAGCAGGTCGTGGTCTTCTGGCTTGGTGAACGAGGTGCGGGACTGGAAGTCGTCCCACCAGCGCCAGATGTCCCCGTCGTAGTCGCGCAGGTGCCGGGTGGCCTTGGCGAACTCCGGGATGTAGGAGTACTCGTACAGCGCGTCACCGGAGTGGGTGGCCAGCGCGCCGAACAGGTCCGGCCGCAGCATCGGGGTGATCATCGCGCCGAAGCCGCCGCTGGACTTGCCGGTGATGGCCCGGTGCGGGGCCGCGGCCAGCGTGCGGTAGTGCGCGTCCACCCAGGGCACGATCTCGTCGCACAGGTAGGAGTGGTAGCGGCCGGTGCCGGGCGAGTCGACGAACTGGCTGCCGCCGTACTTGGTCCAGGCGTCCACGAACACGACCAGCGTGGGCGGCGCCTCGCCGCGGGCGAACACCGCGTCGGCGGTCTCCGGGAACGGCTGGCGGTAGGGCGAGCGGTTACGCCACATGCTGAGATGCCCGGTGTAGCCCTGGATGACGTAGACGGCCGGGTAGCGGCGGCCGGGGTCGTCGTCGTATCCCGGCGGCGCGTAGACGAGCAGCGGCCGTTCGTACGGGTCACCCAGCGGGTTGTCCCGCAGGATCTCGCTGGTGATGACGTGCTCATCGAGGCGTCCGGCCAGATCTGCCGACCAGGGCAGCATTCCGTCTCCTTCAGGTTGGTCCCCCAGTGGCCCAGCATGCCGCAAGTGCGCGGGAAAGCCGAACGGGCCGCCCCGGGCCGCCCGGCCCGGATCAGGCCAGGAGCGGAGCCAGATGGGCGGCCAGGGCCGCGGTGACCGGGCCCGGGTTTTCGTAGTTGGCCAGGTGAGCGGCACCGCGCACCACGGTGAGGGCGGCCCCCGGGATCGTCCGGGCCAGCACGGCGCCCTGCCAGGGCGGCGTGGACGGATCGTCGGCACCCGCGATGACCAGGGTGGGAGCGGTGATGGCGGCGATCGCCTCGCGCTGGTCCATGGCCGCGATGGCCTCCGCGCAGCCCGCGTAGCCCTCCGGGTTGGTGCCGGTGAACATGGCGGCGACGGTGGCGACCCGTTCCGGGTGCTGGGCCACGAAACCGGGGGTGAACCAGCGGCCGGTGGTCGGCCCGACCAGTTCGGCCAGGCCCGCGGTGCGGGCGGTCCCGGCCCGCTCCTGCCACATCGAGGCCGGGGGCATGTGGGCGGCGGTGCAGCACAGCCCGAGGCGGGTGATGCGATCGGGTGCGTTCGCGCCCAGCCACATCCCGACCATCCCGCCCAGCGACACGCCGCAGTAGGCGACCTGGTCCAGGTCGTAGCGGTCGAGCACGTCGAGCACGTCGGTACCGAGCTCGGCGATGGTGTACGGGCCGGGCGGGGCCGGGGACTGGGCACCGGCCGGGCCGTGGCCGCGGAACTCGAACCGCAGCAGCCGGAACCGGCGGCCCAGCACGTCCGCCTGGGGGTCCCACAGACCCTGGTGGGTGCCGATCGAGGTGCCCAGGGCCACCACCGGCGCGCCGTCCGGGCCGGTCAGTGAGGCGACCAGTGGCTCAGACATCGAAAAACACGGTTTCACCGTCGCCCTGCAGCCGGATGTCGAACCTCAGCACGGTGTCCGGGCCGGCCAGCGAGGAATTGGGCTCGGCCGGGTCGGCGGGCTCGGCGACGGCGATCAGCGTCTGCCGCCGGGGCTCGTCGATCGAGGCCAGCACCGGGTCGGCCGCGTTGGCGGCCTGCTCGTCCGGGAAGTACAGCCGGGTGACCACCCGGTCCAGCAGCCCCCGGCAGAACACCGACACGTCCAGGTGCGGGGCCTCGGTGCCGCCGTCCGGCGCGGGCAGCGGGCCGGGCTTGAGGGTGACGATCCGGAACGAGCCGTCCACCGCGGTCGGGCAGCGGCCGAAGCCGCGGAACGCCGCGAAGCCGGCCGCCGAGGGACCGCGCGGGTCGTCCGGGTGGGCGAACCGGCCCGCCGGGTCGGCCTGCCAGGTCTCGACCAGCCCGTCCGGTATGACGTTCCCGGCCCCGTCGTACATGCGCCCGATGATCGTGATCGCGCCGGGGGTGTCTTCCGGTACGACGAACGGCCCCTCCGGCCACGGCAGCCGCATGGCGAAGAAAGGGCCGACGGTCTGCGAGGGAGTCATGCCTTCGCTCATTCGTCGTCCACCTCGGACTCGAAGACGGTGGCGCGGGGACCGCGCAGGACGATGTCCCAGCGGTAGCCGAGGGCCCATTCGGGCTGGGTGAGGTCGATGTCGAACTGGGCGACCATGCGCTCGCGGGCCTTCGGGTCGGTCACCGAGTTGAAGATCGGGTCGATCGGCTGCAGCGGGTCGCCGGGAAAGTACATCTGGGTCACCAGCCGCTGGGTGAAGGCCCGGCCGAACAGCGAGAAGTGAATGTGGGCCGGCCGCCAGGCGTTGTGGTGGTTGCCCCACGGGTAGGCGCCCGGCTGGATGGTGATGAACCGGTAGTTGCCGCCCGCGTCGGTCATCGCCCGGCCGACGCCGGTGAAGTTCGGGTCCAGCGGGGCCGGGTGGTGCTCGCGGGCGTGCCGGTACCGGCCCGCCGCGTTGGTCTGCCAGATCTCGACCAGCGTGTCCGGCACCGGCCGCCCGCCGGAGTCCAGCACCCGGCCGCTGAGGATGATCCGCTGGCCCTGAGGCTCCCCCGCGTGCTGCATGGTCAGGTCGGTGTCGGTCGGCAAGATCAGGTCGTTGCCGAGCAGCGGCCCGGTCACCTCGGTCAGCCGCTGCGGCAGCAGCACCAGCGGCTGTTTGGGGTGACGCAGGGCCGTGGACCGGTATCCGGTGAAGTCCAGCGCCGGGTGCACGCCGTCCGGGCGCTCGTAGGACGGCAGTACCAGGCCACTGGGGCTGACGTCAGGGGTCATGATGGAGTTCCTACTCCTTCGCTGCCGTGGTGATGCCCCCGGTTGTGAAACCACGGAGCGCGGTCAGTTCGGTGATGGTGGGCGGCGGCAGCGTGACCAGGTCCGGTGCGCTTACCAGGTCCCAGCCGGTGCGCTCCCGCGCGTCGGCCGCGCTGATCCCTGGATACAGACCGGTCAGCACGAACTCGCTGGTCCGCGGGTCCGGTTCGAGCACGCCGAGATCGGTGATGATCTTGCGCGGGCCGGCCCCGGTCAGGCCCAGCCGCTGCCGGGTCCCGGGCCCGGAGCCGTAGCCGACCGAGGTGATGAAGTCGACGTGCTCCACGAACGCCCGCCGGGTCTGCCGCACGATCACGATGACCTCGCGGCAGGATGCGGCGATCTCCGGGGCACCGCCCGCGCCGGGCAGCCGGGTCTTGGGCGCGTCGTAATCGCCGATCACCGTGGTGTTGATGTTGCCGAACTTGTCGATCTGGGCCGCGCCGAGGAACCCGACGTCGATCCGGCCGGGCTGCAGCCAGTAGTTGAAGATCTCCGGCACGCCGACCACCGCGTCCGCGGTCTCGGCCAGAATGCCGTCGCCGATCGACAGCGGCAGCCGGTCCGGCTTGGTCCCGATCGTGCCGGACTCGTAGATCAGCACCAGCCCGGGCGCGTGGGTGGCCCGGGCCAGGTTGGCGGCGCCGCTGGGCAGCCCGATGCCGACGAAGCAGGTGCGGCCGTCCCGCAGCTCCCGGGCCGCGGTGACCGTCATGATCTCGTCGGAGGTGTAGTCAGACATGCGCTTCGCTTTCTGAGCTGGCCCCTTCGCTGGCACTGTTTTGGCCGGCACCGTAGATCTCGGTGTCCAGCCAGCGCAGGAACCGGTCCCGGTCCCGGGCGATCGGGTCCCAGGCCTGGTAAGCGTCGTTGTCGCGGTCGTAGTAGCCGAGCGCGTAGGACGGCCGCGAGCCGCCGGGCACCTCGGCCACGTAGCTGACGGTCCAGGTGGGCAGCACCACCGCGCCCGGCCGCGGGTCCAGTTCGGGTACGACCTCCTCCACCGTGACCACCGAGCGCCGGGCGGCCAGCACGGCCTCCTTCTGCACTCCGGTGATCCCCCACAGCTGGACGTTCCCATGGACGTCGGCCCGCTGGGCGTGGACGATGGCCACGTCCGGGTTGAGCGCGGACACCGCGGTCAGCACCTCCCCGGTGAACGGGCAGGTGATCGACTTGATGCTGGGGTGGCCCGGCTCGATGGTGTCATCCATGAGACCGGTGCCGCTGTACCCGCGGAGCACGGCGAACGGCAGCCCGGACGCGCCGGCCACGTAGCGGTTGGCCATCCCGGCGTGGCTGTGCTCCTCGATCTCCAGCGGGGCCGGCCAGGACCGTTCCACCGCGTCCCGGAACCGGTGCAGCGAGCCGACGCCGGGGTTGCCGCCCCAGGAGAACACCAGCTTGCGGGCGCAGCCCGCGCCGATCAGCTGGTCGTAGATCAGGTCGGGAGTCATCCGGATCAGGGTCAGGTCGCGCTTGCGCTGCCGGATCACCTCGTGTCCCGCGGCGAAGGGGATCAGGTGGGTGAAACCTTCCATGGCCACCGAGTCGCCATCGTGGACCGCGTCGCCGATCGCCTGGGCCAGGGACACGATCTCCGCCATACCACTCCCCCGCTAGATGACCGCTGGGTGCACAAACGTTCGACATCCGTACAATAGCGGGCCGGTGTCCGGGCGTCGACGCGGCCCTATTCCTCCGCTGCCTCGTCCAGGGCGCGCTGGGCCACGGCGAAGGCCCGGTTGCCGGCGGGGACGCCGGCGTAGACCGACACCTGCAGGAGCACCTCGGAGATCTGCTCCGGGGTGACCCCGTTGCGCAGCGCCGCCTTGACGTGCATGGCCAGCTCGCCCTCGTGCTGAAGCGCGGTCAGCACGGCCAGCGTGACCAGGCTGCGCTCGGCCCGGGACAGCCCGGGCCGGGACCAGACGTCGCCCCAGGCGTACCGGGTGATCAGGTCCTGGAACGGCGCGGTGAACGGGGTGGTCCGGGCCACGGCCCGGTCGACGTGCCCGTCGCCCAGCACCTCGCGCCGGACCGTCATGCCCTGGCGGGAGCGTTCGGTGTCGTCCATGAGTCAGGTCCCTTCGCAAGCGGCGTGGGCGGCCAGGGCCGCGTCGGTGAAGTCGGCGGCGGCGCCCAGGTAGTTGGCCGGGTCCAGGGCCGCGTCGATCTGCTCGGGGGTGATCCCGGCCGCCTCCAGCTGACCGGCCGACTGGCGCCGCCCGAGCAGCACGTCGCGCAGCGGCAGCCCGGCCGAGGCGGCCCGGGCGCCGGCCTCGGCCACCAGGTCGTGCGCGGCCGCCCGGCCCAGCGTCCCGGCCAGCAGCGACGTGACCCGTTCGGCCAGCGGCAGGCCGCCGGCCGCCCGCAGGTTGGCGCCCATCCGGGCCGGGTCGACGATCAGGCCGCCGAGCAGGTCCGCGGCCCAGGACGCGGCCGAGCCGGTCAGCGTGAGCAGGTCGGCCAGCGGCTGCCACTCGGCGTGCCAGGCCCCGGCGGCCCGCTGGTGCTCCTGCTCGCCCGCCGCGGCCAGCGTGGCCAGCAGGCCGGGGACCTGCTTGGCGCAGCCCAGGATGGCGATGGCAGCCACCGGGTTCTGCTTGTTCGGCATGGCCGAGGAACCACCCCGGGCCGGGGAGCCGGGCCCGCCGCCCGATGCGCCGCCCGGGCCTTCGCGGACCTCGGCCACCTCGGTCTGGGCCAGCAGCGTGACGTCACGGGCGATCTTGGACAGCACCGAATCCACCCCGGCCAGCGCCGCGGCCAGGTCCAGCACCCGCAGCCGGATCGTGTGCCAGGGCAGCGGCGGGGCGGGCAGGTCCAGTTCCTCGGCCAGCAGGGCCAGCACCCGGGGCCCCCGGTCGCCCAGGGCGGCCAGCGTGCCCGCCGCTCCCCCGTACTGCACGGCCAGCCGTTCGGCCCCGGCCCGGGCCAGGGCGCCGCGGGCCTCGTCCAGGCCGTTCAGCCAGCCGGCCGCGACCAGGCCGAACGTGACCGGGACGGCCTGCTGCAGCAGCGTCCGGCCGATCATGATGGTGGACCGGTGCCCGGCCGCCAGCCGGGCCGCGGCGTCGGCCGCGATGTCCAGGTCGGCTCCGATCACGTCCAGCGCCCGGCGGGCCAGCAGCATGGCCGCGGTGTCCACGATGTCCTGGCTGGTCGCGCCCTGATGCACGGCGCCGGCCAGCGCGCGGGGCACCAGCGCGGACAAGGCCCGGCTCAGGGCCGGGACCGGGTTGCCGGTGAGGGCGGACAGCTCCCCCAGCTCGGCCAGGTCGAAGTTCTCCGGGACGGCCGCCGCGGTGACCGCCGCCCCGGCGCCCTCGGGCGCGAGGCCGGCCCGCTCGACCGCGCGGGCCAGCGCGGCCTCGGCGTCCAGCATGGCGCGCAGCCAGGCGGCGTCCCCGGCGTCCACGCCACCGCGGCTGAACACGCCACCGAACAAGACACCGCGGCTGTTGTCGCCGCCCGGGTTTGACTCAGGCATATTCCGGCCTCTCCTTCCGGTCCGCCGACCACCCTAGACGGGGCCGGGTCCGGCAGCCGGATGGGTGAGGTCACACCTGGAAAAAAGGGCGGGCAGGCGTAGGGTCAGCTTCATGAACGCGTCTGCACCCAGTGTGGGCGGTCCCGGACTGCCCCAGGAACGCCGAGTCATTACCGAGATCCCCGGGCCAGCTTCCCGCGACCTGCTCGAGCGACGGCAACGCACCGTGGCCCGCGGGGTCAGCCACGTCCTGCCCGTGTTCGTGACCGCGGCCGGGGGCGGCGTGCTGGTCGACGCCGACGGCAACTCGCTCATCGACTTCGGCTCCGGCATCGCGGTGGTGTCGGCGGGCAACGCCGCACCCCGGGTGGTGGAACGGGTCAGCGCGCAGGTCGCCCAGTTCACCCACACCTGCTTCATGGTCACGCCGTACGAGGAGTACGTCACGGTGTGCGAGGAGCTGGCCCGCCGGACCCCCGGCACGCACGAGAAGCGGTCCATCCTGCTGAACTCGGGCGCGGAGGCGGTGGAGAACGCGATCAAGGTCGCCCGGCACGCGACCGGCCGCCAGGCGGTGGTGGCGTTCGACCACGCCTACCACGGCCGCACCAACCTGACCATGGCCCTGACCGCGAAGAACATGCCGTACAAGCAGGGGTTCGGGCCGTTCGCCGGCGAGATCTACCGGGCGCCGATGGCCTACCCGTTCCGCTGGCCCGGCGGCCCGGAGGCCTGCCGGGAGCAGGCCCTGGACGTGATCAAGGGCCTGATCCACACCCAGGTCGGCGAGGAGAACGTCGCGGCAGTGATCATTGAGCCGATCCAGGGCGAGGGCGGCTTCATCGTGCCGCCGCCCGGGTTCCTGGCCGGCCTGGCCGAGTTCTGCCGCAGCTACGGCATCGTGCTGATCGCCGACGAGATCCAGACCGGGTTCTGCCGGACCGGTGACTGGTTCGCCTCTGAGCACGAGGGCGTGGTGCCGGACCTGATCACCACGGCCAAGGGCATCGCCGACGGGCTGCCGCTGGCCGGGGTCACCGGCCGCGCCGAGCTGATGGACGCGGTGCATGTCGGCGGCCTGGGCGGCACCTACGGCGGCAACCCGGTGGCCTGCGCCGCCGCGCTCGGCGCGATCGAGACCATGGTGGCCGAGGACCTGCCCAGCCGGGCCCGGCACATCGGCGACATCATGGTGCCCCGGCTGACCAAGCTGGCCGAGGCCACCCCGTACATCGGTGAGGTCCGCGGCCGGGGCGCGATGATCGCGATCGAGATCGTCCAGCCGGGCGGGATCGAGCCGGACCCGGCGACCGCGGGGAAGGTGGCCAAGGCCTGTCACCAGGCCGGGCTGGTCGTGCTGACCTGCGGCACGTTCGGGAACGTGCTGCGGTTCCTGCCGCCGCTGGTCATCGGGGACGCGCTGCTGGAAGAGGGCCTGTCGATCCTGGAGGACGCGTTCGCCGCGCTGTGAGCCACCCCGATACTGAAGGGTATGGCGAGCCGGACGGGACGCAGAGGACAGCGGGTGGCCGTGCACCGGGAGGTGGACGGCGGGCTGGCCGAGCTGGTGCCCGATCTGGACCGCCCGGGTTCGTGGCTGCTCTACCTGGGTGACGCGCCGCAGTCCCAGGTCGATCTGGACGACCCGACGTTCCTGGAGTTCGAGTACGTCCAGCGGATCGCCCACCTGCTGGACGTGATCGCTCCCGCCGGGGCGCCGCTGCGCGTGCTGCACCTGGGCGGCGGCGCCCTGACCCTGCCCCGCTACATCGCCGCGACCCGGCCCGGGTCCACCCAGCTGGTCGCCGAGCGGGACGCCGCGCTGATGGACCTGATCCGGGAGTACCTGCCGCTCGGACCGGCCCGGCGCCGCATCCGGGTCCGGATCGGGGACGCGCGCGAAGTGCTGGCGTCGGTGGCCCCGGGCCGGTTCGACATGATCATCAGCGACGTGTTCGCCGGGGCCCGCACGCCGCCCCACCTGACCACGGTGGAGTGCGCCGAGCTGGCCGCCCGGGCACTGGCGCCGGACGGCGTGCTGGTCCAGAACGTGGCCGACGGGCCACCGCTGGCCTTTGCGAAACAGCAGGCCGCGACCGTGGGGACGGTTTTCCCTTACGGGCTGCTGGTGGCCGAGCCCGGCGTGCTGCGCCGCCGCCGGTTCGGCAATCTGGTGCTGGCCGGCCGCCGGTGCGAACTACCCGCCGCCGACTTGCGCCAGCGGGCCGCGGCCGACGCGTTCCCGGCCCGGGTGCTGGACGGCGAGGAGCTGGACCGGTTCGTGGCCGGCGCCCGCCCGGCCACCGACGCCACCGCCCAGCCCAGCCCGATGCCGCCGCCGTCCGTGCTGACCGGCCCGGCGGAGCTGACCGGCCCGGCGGAGCTGGACGGGGCCCAGTCCTGAGCGAGGGCGCCTGGTGGGCGTGCCGGATTAACGGTATTTGTCCGCTCCTCCAGCGCCCGGACCTGCTCTTCCGCTACGCTGCATGACCAGTGTTGGCGTCGGAGGAGCTCGCATGGAAATGCCGCCCCCCGGCTGGTACGAGGACCCGGTGCAGGGGACTCTGCTGCGCTGGTGGGACGGGGCGCAGTGGACGGTGCACACCGCTCCCCTGCCCCAGGCCCACCTCCCCTCGGCCCTGCCGGCGCCGGCCCTGGCCGACGTCAGCGACTTCGCGGCGGCCCCCGAGGACGACGGGAAAACGCTGACCGAGTGGTTTGAGGACACTCCCGCCCAGCAGCCCGGTACCGCGGTCGCCCTGTCCGGGGCCGCCCGGTCCGATGCGGGCCGGTCCGCTGCAGCCCGGTCCGATGATGAAGGCCGGGCCGGAGCGGGGACACGGGGACGGCACGCGGAGAACTCGACCCAGGTGCTGGACGGGGCGCTGCCCGAGGCCGCGCTGGCCGAGGGCCGGGGATCGCGCGGCACCGGAGCGCTGGCCCGGCTGGGCTGGCGGCGCAGCGCCCCGGTCACCGAGGACAGTTTGCCGCTGGTCGAACGGAGCCACTACGGGCCCGTGCTGCGGCGCAACCGCGGGCGGCTGATGTGGATCGTGGCCCTCGGGGCCGCCGTGGCCATGCTCATCACCGGGGTACTGGTCGGCGTGCTCGGCTCGTCCCCGGCCGGGCACACCAGCCCGGCCGCCGCGGCCACGCATCATTCGGCCCCGGCCCACCGGGCCACGCCCACACCGGCCAGTACCGCCCCGTCCACCACGGCGACCACCGGCACCCCGGTGTCCGACACCGCGTCCGGGCTGTCGTACGCGCTGCTGGCCGCGCCCTGGCAGCCGGGCTGCCCGGGCACCCTGAACAACGCGGTGTTCAGCTGGTCCGCCGGTGAAAACGCGGTCGCGGGCCCGGTCGCGTCGGCCGGGGGCGCCCCCTGGTACGCCAGCGCCTGCTCCGGCCTGCTGGGCCAGCAGTACCCCTACACCAGCACGGCGGAGCTGCCGCAGACGGCGATGAACCTGGTCAACGCCTTCGACTCGGCCTACTTCGCCTCGCTGCCGCACGTCCGGTCGACCGTCGAGAACAACCCGCTCCAGGTCAGCGGGCACGCGGGCTGGGTCGTGGAGTTCCAGATGACCTACCAGAACGCGGCCGCCCAGGGCCTGGCCTGGCAGACCCAGCTGGGTGCGGTCGTGGTGGTGGACCGGGGCGCCGGGCAGCCCCCGGCGGTCCTGTACGTGACCGTCCCGGACAACCTGGGGACGGCCAACGTCGGGGCCATCCTGGCCTCGATGCAACTGGCCGCGCCGGCCGCCACGGCCAGCGCCGGCGCCGCGTCGGCCCCGGCCGGGGTCCCGTCGGCCCCGGCCGCCCAGGGCTCCCCGGCGCCGCAGGACGCCGGGGCCACCCCGGGCGGGGCCAACCCTTAGGCGTTGACCGGGAAGCCCAGGTTGACGCCGCCGTGGCTGGGGTCCAGCCAGCGGGACGTGACGACCTTGCCCCGGGTGTAGAAGTGGACGCCCTCGGTGCCGTGCACGTGGGTGTCACCGAACAGTGAGTTCTTCCAGCCGCCGAACGAGTAGAACGCCATCGGCACCGGGATCGGCACGTTCACGCCCACCATGCCGACCTGGATCTCGTTGACGAACCGGCGGGCCGCGCCACCGTCGTTGGTGAACACCGCGGTGCCGTTGCCGTACTGGCTGTTGTTGACCAGCTCGACCGCTTCTTCGTAGGAGTCGGCCCGGGCCACGCTCAGCACGGGGCCGAAGATCTCGTCGTCGTAGGCACTGTTGCCCGGAGCCACGTGGTCCAGCACGCTGGGGCCGAGCCAGAAGCCCTCGGACTCGCCGCCGATGATCGGGTGCGCCCGGCCGTCGACGGCCAGGGTGGCGCCCTCGGCGACCCCGGAGTCCAGGTAGGAGGCGACCTTGTCCCGGTGGGCCCCGGTGACCAGCGGCCCCATCTCGGACCGCTCGTCGGTGCCCGGGCCGACCCGCAGGGCGCTGATCCGGGTCTTGATCTTCTCGATCAGCTCGTCACCGACCGGCTCGACCGCGACCAGGGCGGAGATGGCCATGCAGCGCTCACCGGCCGAGCCGAACCCGGCCGACACGGCCGCGTCGGCGGCCAGGTCGAGGTCGGCGTCGGGCAGCACCACCATGTGGTTCTTGGCCCCGCCCAGGGCCTGCACCCGCTTGCCGGCCTGGGTGCCCTGCTCGTAGACGTAGCGGGCGATGGGGGTGGAGCCGACGAAGCTGACCGCGGCCACGTCCGGGTGGTGCAGCAGCCCGTCCACCGCGACCTTGTCCCCCTGCAGCACGTTGAACACGCCTTCGGGCAGGCCAGCCTCGGCCCACAGCTGAGCGATCAGCACCGACGCCGACGGGTCCTTCTCCGACGGCTTGAGGATGAACGTGTTGCCGCAGGCGATGGCGATCGGGAACATCCACATCGGCACCATGGCCGGGAAGTTGAACGGGGTGATGCCCGCGACCACGCCGAGCGGCTGCCGGATCGAGTACGAGTCGACGCCGGTGGACACGTTCTCCGAGAACCCGCCCTTGAGCAGGTGCGGGATGCCGCAGGCGAACTCGACGACCTCGAGGCCGCGGGCGACCTCACCGGCCGCGTCCGAGGCCACCTTGCCGTGCTCGGCGGTGATCAGCGCGGCCAGGTCCTTGACGTGGTTGTGCACCAGCTCGCGGAACGAGAACAAGATCGCGGCCCGCTTGGACAGCGAGACCTTCTTCCAGCTGTCGAAGGCGGTACGGGCCGCGGCCACGGTCGCCTCCACCTCGGCCGGGCTGGCGAAGTCGACGTGCCCGGTGACCCGGCCGGTGGCCGGGTCGTAGACCTCACCCTGCCGCTCGGCCGTGCCGTCCCACGGCTTGCCGCCGATCCAGTGCGTGATGTGCTTCGTGGGCTCGGTGCCGGTAGATGTCACTGTGCTTCCTCGCTGACGGCCTTCAGGGCGTCGGTCAAGATGGTCAGGCCTTCGCGGGCCTCGGACTCGCTCAGCGTGAGCGGGGGGGCCATGCGCAGCGTGTTGCCGTACAGGCCGCCCTTGCCGATGAGCAGCCCGCGCTCGCGGGTCTCCTCCAGCATGCGGGCGGCCAGCGGCGCGCTGGCCTGGCCGGTCTTCGGGTCGATCATGTCGAGCGCGAACATCAGGCCCTTGCCGCGGACCGCACCGGCGGCCGGGCTGGCCGCGGCGGCGGCGCGCAGGCCGGGGATGATGATCTGGCCCAGCGCGGCCGCGTTGGCCTGCAGGTCGTGGGAGAGCACGTAGTCCACGGTGGCGTTGGCCGCCGCCGTGGAGACCGGGTTGCCGCCGAAGGTGGAGACGCCGTTGCCGCGCAGCCCGTCCAGCAGGTCGCCCCGGGCCACCACGCCGCCGATCGCGAACCCGTTGCCGAGACCCTTGGCGAACGTCATCGCGTCCGGGGTGACGCCGTGCGCGCCGATGCCCCAGAAGTGCTCGCCGGTGCGGCCCCAGCCGGTCTGCACCTCGTCGGAGATGAACAGGATCCCGTGCTGGTCGAGCACTTCCTTGTACGCGGCGAACAATCCGTCCGGCGCCATGGTGAAGCCGCCGACGCCCTGTACCGGCTCGGCGATCAGCGCGGCCACGTCGGCCGGGTGGGCCGCGGTGGCCAGCACGTTCTTCAGGTCGGCGACGCAGGCGTCGATGTAGTCCGCGTCCGACATCCCGGCGAAGGCCGGCAGGTTCTGGTCGGCGCCGTGCAGGTAGTGCACGCCGAACGGGGACAGCGACGAGGGCTTCCAGCCCGCGTTGCCGGTGATGGCCACCGCGCCGAACGAGCGGCCGTGGTAGCTGTTGCGCATGGCCAGCACCTGGTCGGCGCCGCGGGCGGCGGTGGCCAGCAGCAGGGCCGTCTCGTTGGCCTCGGTGCCGGAGTTGGTGAAGAACACCTTGGCGTCGGGGATGCCGGACAGCCGGGCGATCTTCTCGGCCAGCTCGACCTGGTTGCGGATCAGGTACAGCGTCGAGGTGTGCACCACCCCGGTGGACAGCTGCCGCTCGACCGCCTCGCGGACCTCGGCCACGTCGTAGCCGAGCATGTTGGTCAGGATGCCGGCGAAGAAGTCCAGATAGCTGTGGCCGCCCGAGTCGGTGACCCGGCAGCCCTTGCCGCCGGTCAGCTCGATGGGCTGGTCGTAGTACAGCGCGACCCAGCTGGGGATGACCGCACGGTGGCGGGCGTAGAGATCTGCCATACCTACCAGTGTGCGGGTCGCCGGGCCCCGCACCGCCGGACATACTGTAAGAGAAAAGGTCCGGTTGGAAACACTGTGTCAGGAGGACGCCGGAATGCTGCCGACCCTGGCCGACGTGCTGGAGCTGGATACCGTGCGCCGCGGCCGGCCGCAGGTGCTGGCCGGCCACCAGCGGCTCGGCACCCCGGTGCGCTGGGTGCACGCGATCGAGCAGGCCGACGCGGCCCGGCTGCTGCACGGCGGCGAGCTGGTGCTGAGCACCGGCATCGCGCTGCCGGACGAGCCGGAGCGGCTGGCCGCCTACGCGGCCGAGCTGGCCGCGGCCGGGGTGAGCGGGCTGGCGGTGGAGCTGGGACGGCGCTACACCCGGCTGCCGGACGCGCTGGTCACCGCGGCCGACCAGCACGCGGTGCCGCTGATCGTGTTCCGCCGCGAGGTCCCGTTCGTGGAGATCACCGAGACCGTCCACGCCATGATCATCGACGCGCAGCTGGACGAGCTGCGCCGGTCCGAACGGGTGCACGAGACGTTCACCGAGCTGTCGGTGGCCGGGGCGCCACCGGAGGAGATCGTCCGGCAGGCCGCTTTGCTGGCCGGCCGCCCGGTCATCCTGGAGGACCTGTCGCACCGGGTGCTGGCCTGCTCCCCCGCGGGCGCCGACCCGCGCCGGCTGCTGGCCGGGTTCGAGCACCAGGCGCGGGCGGTGTCCGGCCTGCGCCGCACCTTCTACGACGAGGCGGCCGGCTGGCTGGTGACCACGGTCGGAGCCCGGGGCGAGGACTGGGGGCGGGTCATCGGGGTCTGGGAAGGGGCCGCCAGCGGGGCCCCGACCGCGGCGGACCACGCGCTGATCGAGCGGGCGGCCAGCGCGCTGGCCCTCGGCCGGCTGCTCACCCGGCAGCAGGAGAGCCTGGAACGGCAGGCCCACCGCACGCTGATCAGCGCGATCGTGGAGAGCGCGCACGCCGACCCGGAGGAAGCGGCGGCCCGCGCCCGGGCCCTGGGCGTCCCGGTCAGCAACCGGCAGCTCATCGCGGTCATCGTCCGGATGCGCGACATGGGCCCCGGCATCTCCGCGCACACCCGGATCGCCGAGGTCACCGAGGCGGTCGCGGACGCCTGCCGGGAAGGCCGGCTGCCCGCGCTGGTCGGGTCGCTGGACGACGCCCGGGCCGGGGCGCTGCTGTCGCTGCCCCTGCGGGCCGACGCCGACGCCGAGCTGACCGCGCTGGCCGGGCGGCTGCGCCAGCGGCTCCGGCTCGGTGGCGAGCCGATCGCGGTCGGGGTGGGGTCGGCCACCGAGACCCTGCGCGACGTGCGCCGGTCATTCCTGGAGGCCCGGCAGGTCGGTGACGTGGCCATCCGGCAGGCCGGGGACCGCCCGGCCCAGCCCGGCCAGCCGTTCTACCGGCTGCCGGACATGCGGCTGCGGGGCCTGCTGCACCTGCTCCGCGACGACACCAGGCTGCAGACCTTCGCCGAGCGGGAGCTGGGGCCGCTGCTGGCCGCCGACGAGGCCCAGGGCACCGAGCTGCTGGCCAACCTCGCCGCTTACCTGGAGGAAGGCGGCAACAAGGCCGCCGCGGCCCAGCGGGCCCACCTGGCCCGGCCCACGTTTTACCAGCGCCTGGAGCAGATCGAGCGCATCCTCGGCGTCGACCTGGACTCGGCCGAGTCCCGCACGTCGCTGCACGTGGCCCTGCTGGCCCAGCGGTCAGCCGGCGAGAGGTGACCGGGGGTCAGGCCGGAGTCAGCTCGCCGTAGTCGAACCGCAGCTGGCCGTCGATCCACACCTGGCAGTCCGGGTCGGAGAACTTGGCCGCCATACGCGGGAACGAGGCGTAGATGATGACGTCGTGGCGCTCGGACTGGCCGACCTCGAACTGGTAGCGGCGGGAAGCCGGAATCCGCACCCAGAAAATGTCCCGCTCGATCTGCTCCCCGTCGACGCCGATGCGGACGGTATTGGTCAGCCGCCGGTAGCGGAACCACACCCGGTGCGGTTCTTCCGCACCGACCGGGAACTCGAATTCCACTACCGTCTCCCCTGCGCTACCGGGATCCGGGCTCCGAGTCGGGGCTGGCCGACGTGGGCTCTTGTCTGACCGGGCCCAGTTTCCAGCTCCCGTCGTCCCGGTACACGAGCCCCAGGAACTGGCCCATCTTCCGCAGCCAAGTCTCAGCAGGTTTCTGGTCGCTGGTCATGGTCCATCGCGTACCCCGGCCGATAGGGGCAAAACGGACGCCCGGGCGGACTGATCAGCTGCGGCGGGGCATGTACATGAAGACGACGGCGCCGAGGACCAGGTAGCCGACCGCGCCGAGTCCGAACACGATGACGCCGGCCAGGCCGGACACGGTGAAGCCGACGACGATGCCGGCGATGAGGACCACGGCCAGCACCAGCCAGGCCAGCACGATCCAGGCCCGCAGCCGCCGGTCACGCAGGGAGACGCCAGCCATGCCTCAGCCCGCCAGCCGGGCCGGGAAGCCGCCGGTGGCGACCGGGCCCCAGGACGTGGGGGTGATGCGGAGCAGGGACTTGCCCTGGCGGGTCATGGCCTCGCGGTATTCGTCCCAGTCGGGGTGCTCGCCGGCGATCGACCGGTAGTAGTCGACCAGCGCCTCCGCCGCCTCGGGCATGTCGATGACCTCGGTGTCCCCGTCGACCTGGATCCAGGCGCCGCCGAAGTCGTCGGAGAGGATCAGCACGCTGGCCTGCGGGTTACGGCGGGCGTTCCGGGTCTTGGCCCGTTCCGGGTAGGTCGACACGACGATCCGGCCCTGCTCGTCGACCCCGCAGGTGACCGGCGAGGCCTGCGGGCGGCCGTCGGCGCGGGCGGTGATGACGATGGCGTGGTGCCGGGGCCGGATGAAGTCGAGCAGCTCGTCCCGGCTGACGGAGGTGTTGGTGGCGATCTGTGGGCTCACCTGATTCAGCCTATCGCCGCCGCCACCTCACGCTGTGCGGTGTGGTCGGAAGGCGAGGCCAGGCCCGCGTGGTACAGCCGCAGGTCGGTCGCGCCCGCGGCCAGCACCGCCTTGGCCTTGGCCGGCAGCTCGCCGATGTCGGCGCCCAGGGCGGCCACCGCGGGCAGGGTGGCGACGACCCGGCGGCCGGGCGCCACCGCGGCGGCCCCCGCCACGGCCGAGGCCACCCGGGCCGCGGCCGGCCCGGCCGGGCCGGGGCAGGCCAGGATGATGCCGTCGGCGCCGGCCGGCCCGAGCAGGGTGGCCAGCTCGTAGCCGGGGTTCGAGCCGGCCTCGGCCGGGTCCGGGTGGGCGTGCAGCAGGACGCCCCGGGCCGGGGCCACCGCCCGTACCGCCGCCATCACGTACTCCAGGAACCCGGCCGCGGTGGCCGTGCGCACCGCGGCCAGCGCGGTGGCCAGTTCGGCCGGGACGCTGGCCCCGCCGTCCAGCGCGGTGCGGACCGCGGCGGCGATGGCCGCGGGGTCGGCTCCGGCCACCCGCATGGTGGCGGTGCAGTCGGCGCAGAAGCAGGCGTCCAGCAGCCGGGCGGCCGGGCCGTCCGGGGTACCGCCGGTCTTGTCGTGGGCGCTGCCGTGGTCGTAGCCGTACCAGCCGCAGGCTTCCAGCTCCACGTCGGTGACCGCGTCCAGCGTGGCGATCTCGGCGGCCAGCGCGGCGGCGTACTCGGCCACGGCGGCCGACCCGGCGCACAGCGCCCAGGGGTAGGGGTCGCCGAACGCGTTGTGCACGGCGCACTCCGGGTGCGCCGCGGCCAGCCGGCCGTTGTGGGCCACCACCACCCAGGCGTTGACCTGCAGCCCAGCTGCGCGCAGCGCGCCGGCGGCTCGTTCGAACGAGCCCACCTCGGCCGGTCCGGGGCGGGCCGGGACCAGGTGCGCCCCGGCCCAGCGGGCCGGGTCCGGCCGGTAGTAGGCGGCCGCGTCCCGGGTCACCACCCGGTGCCCGGGATGGTACGGGGTGACCGCCCGCACGGCGTGGTAGACGGCGGCCAGGGACACCTCGGTGACCCCGAGCGCGGCGACCCGGTCCGCGGCGGCCGGGTCGCCGTCCACGTCCCACGGGTACAGGTACGCGGCGACCGGCACGGTCAGTCCGCGGTCTCAGCGAGGCGGTCGGCCAGCTGCGTGGGCTGCAGTTCGGCGGGCAGCCCCTGATAGGCCACGGGGATCAGCCACCGCCGGATGGCCGTGGACCCGACCGACGTGGTGGCGGGCGCGGTGGTCGCCGGGTAGGGACCGCCGTGGTGCTGGGCCGCGTTCACCGCCACCCCGGTCGGCCAGCCGTTCCACACGATCCGGCCCACGGTGCGCTCGAACACCGCGATGACCTGCCGGGCGGTGGCCAGGTCGGCCTGGTCGCCGGGATTGCCGTGCACGCTGCCGACCAGGTTCCCGCCCAGGCGGGCCAGCACCGGGAGCAGTTCTTCGGCCGACGGGTAGGTGATCAGCAGCCCGGCCGGCCCGAACCGCTCCTTGGCCAGCACGGCCACGTCCCCGGCGAAATCTTCCAGCGTGGTCTCGAACAGGCGGGGAGTGGCGCCCCACGGGCCCTCACCGGTCGCGCCCGCCGCGACCGAGGCCACGGCCGGGTGGGCCTCGATCTCGGCCAGCGCGGCCTCGTAGGCGGAGTGGATCTTCTCGGTCAGCATGGGGCCGCCGCTGGACTCGCTGACCGCGTCGGTGATCGCGGTGCGCAGGGCCTCGTCCTGGGCCGGGACGAACAGCAGGCCGGGGTTGGTGCAGAACTGGCCCGCGCCGAGCGTGAGCGAACCCGCGTACCCGGAGGCGATATCGGCGCCGCGCTCGGACCCGGCGCCCGGCAGCACCACCACCGGGTTGACCGCGCCCAGCTCGCCGAAGAACGGGATCGGCACCTCCCGGTCGGCGCAGATCCTGGCCAGGGCCAGCCCGCCCGCGGTGGAGCCGGTGAACCCGGCCGCGGTGATGCCGGGGTGCTTGAGCAGCTGCAGGCCCGCGTCGACCCCCTGGACGAGCGCGAACACCCCGTCCGGGGCCCCGGCCCGGGCCAGGGCTTCGGTGGCGATCTGCGCGGTCCGCTCGGAGGTGTTCGGGTGGCCCTCGTGGGCTTTGACCACCACCGGGCAGCCGGCCGCCAGCGCCGAGGCGGTGTCCCCGCCCAGGACCGAGAACGCGAACGGGAAGTTGGACGCGGCGAACACCGCGACCGGGCCGATCGGGTGGCTGATGCGGCCGATCTCCGCGATGCCGCCGCCCGCCGGGCTTTCGGCCACGTCGTGGTAGCCGCCGTCGCGCAGCACGCCGGCGAACAGCCGGAGCTGGCCGGTGGTCCGCCCGACCTCGCCGGTCAGCCGGGTCTCGCCCAGCGCGGTTTCCTCGTCGGCCAGCGCGACCAGTTCCTTGGCTCGTTCGTCCAGCGCGTCGGCCAGCGCCTCCAGGACCCGGGCCCGGTCCTTATCAGGCAGGGTCGCCCAGGCCGGCAGGGCCTCGGTCGCGGCCGCGACGGCCGCGTCCACGTCCGCGCTGGTCGTCTCTTCGACCGGCTCCCCGGCCGGCTTACCCGTCCGCGGGTTGAAACCCTGAATCATGAGAACCCTTTCTCATTATCGATTTACCGGGCGTTGGGGTCGACGTTACGGCCCGGCTTGGCCAGGAAGGCGAAGTCGCAGCCCTCGTTGGCCTGGGTGATCTGGTCGCTGAACAGGGCGCCGTAGCCGCGCTCGAACTTCGGCTCGGGCGGCTGCCACTGCGCCCGCCGGGCGGCCAGCTCCTCGTCGCTGACCTCCAGGCGGAGTTCCCGGGCGGCGGCGTCCAGCGTGATCAGATCGCCGGTGCGGACCAGCGCCAGCGGGCCGCCGACGAACGACTCCGGGGCCACGTGCAGCACGCAGGCCCCGTAACTGGTTCCGCTCATCCGCGCGTCGGAGATCCGCACCATGTCCCTGACCCCCTGCTTGAGCAGGTAATCCGGGATCGGCAGCATGCCGTACTCGGGCATGCCCGGGCCGCCCTTGGGCCCGGCGTTGCGCAGCACCAGCACCGAGTCGGCGGTGACGTTCAGCGCCGGGTCGTTGATCCGCTTCTGCATCTCGGGGTAGCTGTCGAACACCACGGCCGGGCCGGTGTGCTTGAGCAGCCGCGGCTCGGCCGCGATGTGCTTGATGACCGCGCCGTCCGGAGCCAGGTTGCCGCGCAGCACCGCCACCCCGCCCTCGGCCGACAGCGCCCGGTCCGGGGACCGGATGACGTCGTCGTTGTACACGGCCGCCGCGCTGATCTGCTCGCCGAACGTGCCGCCGCTGACCGTGGGCCGGTCCAGGTGCAGCGCGCCGGGCACGGTGGCCAGCTGGCTCAGCAGCGCGCGCAGCCCGCCCGCGTAGTAGAAGTCCTCCATCAGGTAGGCGCCGCTGGGCCGGATGTTGGCCAGCACCGGCACCCGCCGGGAGATCTCGTCGAAGTCGTCCAGGCTGAGCTCGACGCCGGCCCGGCCGGCCATGGCGACCAGATGGATCAGCGCGTTGGTCGAGCCGCCCAGGGCCAGCACGGTGGCGGCCGCGTCCTCGTAGGCCTCCCGGGTCAGCACGGTGGCCGGCCGCAGGTCATCCCAGACCATCTGCACGATCCGCCGCCCGGTGGCCACGGCGTTCCGGTAGTGGGCCGAGTCCACGGCCGGGATCGAGGCCGCCCCGGGCATGGTCATGCCCAGCGCTTCGGCGGCCGAGGTCATGGTCGAGGCGGTGCCCATGGTCATGCAGTGCCCGGGTGAGCGGGCGATACCGGACTCCAGGTCGGCCAGCTCGCAGTCGCCGATCAGGCCCGCCCGGGCGTCATCCCAGAACTTCCACATGTCGGTGCCGCTGCCGACCTGCTGACCACGGTAGTTGCCGCTGAGCATCGGGCCGGCCGGCAGGTAGATGGCGGGCAGGCCCGCGCTGGTCGCGCCCATCAGCAGCGCCGGGGTCGTCTTGTCGCAGCCGCCCATCAGCACCGCGCCGTCGGCCGGGTAGGAGCGCAGCAACTCCTCGGCGTCCATGGCCAGCAGGTTCCGGTACATCATCGGGGTGGGCTTCTGGAACGACTCGGACAGCGTGGCCACCGGGAACTCGATGGGGAAGCCGCCGGCTTCGAGCACGCCCCGTTTGACCTGCGCCGCCCGTTCGCGCAGGTGCATGTGGCAGCCGTTCATCTCCGACCAGGTGTTGAGGATGGCGATGATCGGCTTGCCCAGGTATTCCTCGGGTTCGACGCCGAGCTGCTGCATCCGCGACCGGTGACCGAACACCCGCTGGCTCGACGTCCGGTCGCTGCCGAACCAGTTGTGGCTGCGCAGTTCCTCCGGGGGCCTGGTCATGAGCGCGCCCCCTCCAGGTCCCAGGACCGCAGGATCTCGGTCACGGCGTCCCGCGTCTCTTTGGGCAGCACCCGGCTGGGCGGCCGCACGTCCCGGCCGCACAGGCCGAGCTGGGCCAGCGCCTCCTTGACCACGCTGACGTTGTCGGCCGATCCGCCGGCCGCGCGCAGGTCCTCGAACGGGCGGATCAGCTCCCAGGTGTCCATCGCCCCGCCGGCGTCGGCGTTCTGCAGCGCGCCCAGCAGCGACAGCGACAGCGAGGGGCTGACGTTGGCCAGCCCGGAGGTGAACCCGCGGGCGCCGTAGGCCCAGTAGCCGGGCGCGTACGGCTCGGCCAGCCCGGCCAGCCAGGTGAACCGGTCCAGGCCGGCGTCCCGGGCCACCGCGCCGAACCGGGCCGCGTCCTTGACCCCGTACTTGACCCCAATGACGTTGGGGCTGCGCGCGCCCAGCTCGCCGATCTGGGCCCCGGTGACCTGCTCGCTGCGCACGTAGAGGACCACGCCCAGGTCGGGCACGGCGTCCGCGATGACCTGGTGGTAGTCGACCCAGCCCTCGGCCGCCTGGTACGGGTGCACCGGCTGGTGGATCATGATCATCGTCGCGCCGGCGTCCTGCGCGTGCCGGGCCGCGTCGATCGCGGTGGCGGTGTCGTGGCCCACGCCGGCCAGCACGTCGGCGTGGGCGCCGCGCCCTTCCTCACCGTGGGCACCCTGGACCGCGCGCTCGGTGGCCTCCCGGGCCTCGGCCGGGGTGAGCGCGTAGAACTCGCCGGTGTTGCCGTTGGCGGTCACCAGCGTCACCCCGGACTCGGTCACCCGCCGGATCAGGTCGGTGTAGGTGCCCCATTCGATGCTGCCGTCGGGCCGCATCGGCGTCACCGGGATCACCACCACGGTGGCGAGCGTGTCCTTCAGCCGCGCGATGCTGGCCTGGTCGAGTGCCATCGATACCCCTCAGCGACGGAAAGTTCTGGTCCAGGACGCCTCATGCCCGGATCAGCACCGCATCCCATAGCCACCTTAGAGGCCGCCGTGAGAGCCCCGGCTAGCCAGGCTCCCCGTCGCTGACAACGTTTTCAGGGTTTTCCTGATCCGGGGTTCGGGGCCCGTCGGCGTCCCCGGTCCAGCGGTAGCGGTAGAAGCCGGGCAGCGCCACGGCGAGGATCATCGCCCCGGCCACCGTGGCCAGTCCCCCGGTCAGCGCGCTGATCGCCGGGGTGGTCAGCGCGGCCAGGGTGCCCGCCTCCAGGTTGCCGAGCTGGGCGCCGCCCGCGCCGACCACGTAGTCGGCCGCCATGACCCGGCCGCGCAGGGGTTCGGGAGTGACGTTCTGGAGGATGGCGCCGCGGAACACCACGGTGAACACGTCGGCCGCGCCCGCCGCGGCCAGCAGGGTGAGGGTCAGCCACAGCGGGCGGGCCAGCGCGAAGCCGGCGAACGCGGCGCCCCAGATGGCCACCGCGATCAGCATGGCCCGGCCGGGGCGGACCAGGTGCCGCAGCGGCCCGGACAGCCCGGCACTGACCAGGCCGCCGGCTCCGATCGCCGCCATGAACAGGCCCAGGGTGCGCGGGCTGCCGCCGAACCGGGCCTGGTTGATGGCCGGGAACAGCGCGACCGGCAGGCCGAACAAGGTCGCGTTCAGGTCGGCCAGGAACGCCCCGGCCAGCGGCTGGCTACGGCGGATGAACCGGGCCCCCTCGGCCGCGGCCCGCAGCCCGGGCCGCGCCGCCCGCTGCGGCGGCAGGGCCGGCAGCCGGCTGATCCCGTACAGCGCGGCCAGGTAGCTGACCGCGTCGGCCAGGTAGCAGACCGGCAGGCCCAGGTGGGGGGCGGCGGCGATCACCCCGGCCAGAGCCGGGCCCACGACCAGCACGAGCTGGAAGCTGAACCGGGTCAGGGCCAGGGCGGCGGTCCGCTCGTGGGCCGGCACCAGGCTGGGCACCAGGGCGGCCCGGGCCGGCCAGTCGATCGCCCCCACGGCTGACTGCACCGCCACCAGCCCGTACAGCAGCCACACCACGTGCAGGCCGGCGAAGGCCTGCCCGGCCAGCACGGCCGGCACCAGGCTCATGAGGGTGCCGGTGACCAGGGTCAGCCGGCGCCGGTCGAACGCGTCGGTGAGCGAGCCGGCCAGCAGCCCCACAGCCAGCAGCGGCACCACCTGGGCCAGGCCCAGCGCGCCCACCGCGAACGAGGAATGGGTGAGCCGGTAGATCTGCAGGATGACCGCGAAGTTGGTCAGCGAGCCGCCGATCGACGAGATCGTCGTGCCCACCCACAGCCGCCGGAACGCCGCTGACCGCCGCAACGGCCCGACGTCGGCGAGCACACGAAACCGTCGGGGCACAACGCAGCACTATCCCCGCGTTGCGCCCCGACGGGCAAGCAGTTAACCGACGCCGGGCTCGGCGGCAACCATGCCGTGCGGGAATGGCATGATTCGACCGGCAAGAATAACTGGTGTGCCGGTAATGCCCCCGTGTGTGCCGCAAAGTGCTGTCCGGATTTGTCCGCCTAATAATCTGGCGTCAGTGTCGGGCCAACCAGGTGAGGCGGCCCGCCGTCGTTGTTTCGTGAGTGAATTGAAGAGAGGAATCCTCTCCATAAGAAGAGCGGCCCTGCGCCTGGCCGCTGGCGGTGTCGTGCTGGCCGCCGCGTCGTTTGCATCAGCCAGCCTGGCATCGGCGAGTTCTGACACTTTGAGTGCTGGCCAGACGCTGTCCGCGGGGCAGAGCCTGCGATCGGCCAACGGCCAGTACGAGGCCCTCATGCAAACCGACGGGAACTTTGTCCTGTACGGCCCGTCGGGCGCGCTGTGGTCGACCAGGACCAACGGTGGCCAGAGCAACCGCCGGGCCGTCATGCAGGCGGACGGCAATTTCGTTGTCGACGGGCCCTCCGGCGCACTCTGGGCCGCCAACACCACTGATGTCGCCGGCGTTCACCTGGTGGTCCAGAACGATTCCAACCTGGTGCTCTACTCCGGTACGGGCGTGCCCTTGTGGGACCGCCACAGCGGCCTCGTGGGCTCCGGCCGGGCGATCGCCTGGGCCAAGAAATACCTTGGCCAGCCCAAGGATTCCGGGTCGTGCCTCACGTTCACCTATGACGCCTGGCTCGCCGCGGGGGTCAGCATCGCCGGGACCCGCGCACAGGACACCGACCCGGTCACCTACTGGAAAGCCGACCCGAAAAAGTACGCCGAGCACACCGATCAGAATCCGCCGGCGGGCGCGCTGGTGTTCTGGGGGGCAAATTCGTTCGCCGGGGGCAGTCTCGGGCACGTAGCCATATCGCTGGGTGGCGGCAAGGTGATCTCGACCCACGCTTACCCGTACGCCAACGGAAACAAGAACAACGAAGACGTATTCATCTTTACGCTCTCGCAGCGAAATGCCAAAACCTACAACTACAAGGGCTGGATGATGCCCTAGCAGCACCGGTTTCGCGTCACCTCCGGCCCGCTGCGCTCAGCGCGCCGGAGGTGACGTGACCATGAGGCCGGCGCCGGCTCAGTCGGCCTTCTTTTCCTGGTGGCCGCCGAAACCGGAGCGCATGGCCGACAGCACCTGGCCGGTGAACTTGCCGTCGCCGCGGGACTCGAACCGCTCGTACAGAGCGGAGGAGATGACCGGGGCCGGCACACCGGTGTCGATGGCCGCCTCCACCGTCCAGCGGCCCTCACCGGAGTCGGACACCCGGCCGCTGTAGTCGCTCAGGTCGGGCGACTTGGCGAAGGCGTCGGCGGTCAGGTCGACCAGCCAGGAACTGATCACCGAGCCCCGCCGCCACACCTCGGCCACGTCGGCGACGTTGATGTTGTACATGTAGGCCCACGGGTCGCGCAGCGGGGTGGTCTCGGCGTCGATCTCGTCCTGGTGCTCACCGACGTCGGCGTGCTGGATGATCGACAGGCCCTCGGCGATCGCGGCCATCATGCCGTACTCGATGCCGTTGTGGACCATCTTGACGAAGTGCCCGGCCCCG
>Ga0209112_10000013_pt1 | contig 25443 bp, 22 predicted proteins | sample TexAe_OM3H0_O3_FD_187947 | JGI IMG/M metagenome (GOLD analysis project Ga0209112, IMG submission 187947) | Forest soil microbial communities from Davy Crockett National Forest, Groveton, Texas, USA - Texas A ecozone_OM3H0_O3 (SPAdes) (version 2) | ecosystem: Environmental > Terrestrial > Soil >...
CTGGCGGGCGAACCCTGGGCCTGCTCGCACTCGGCCAGGAGGCCGGCGGTGATCTCGAATCCGCCCGGCAGCCGCTCCAGGCCGAGATGGCGCGGCAGGTCAAGCAGGAGCCCGCGTGAGACCAGGGTGGCGACCGCGTCGATCGAGCAGCGGTCCGCGCCCGCCGCTGACACCGCGGCGGCGGGGGCGCCGTTGTACATTTCGCCCCTGAAACTGACGTGCGACAGCGCATCCCAGTGCGTGGCCGCCTGCAGCGGCATGACGACGATGTCGTCACTGAACGCGGCGGCGTCCGCTCCCCCCATCGGCGTGTTGATAGCCAGCATCGTCCGGACCGGGTTGATGCGCCCCGGGACGCCCGTCCCATCCTGCGGGCCGTTCAGGTCCAGCGGGATACCCAGTGGGATGCGCCGGCCGGTCCCGACCTCGGCCGCGGCCTGCCGCACCACCTGGTCGGTGATGAAGTTGAGCGTCCCGATCTCGTCGTGCTCACCCCAGCGGCCCCAGTTGCAGACCCGCTTGGCGATCTCCTCGAACTCCATCATCATGCTCCCTTCCGGTCCGCTGCCAGCGCGTGCACCGCGTCGCCGATCTGGCCGAACGGCAACGGGTCCGGACTGCCGAAGAAGGTGCGGTTGTGCAGGATGGCCACGCTGAGCCCGATGCTCGGCTCGGCCCATCCCAGCGTGCCTCCGGCCCCGGTGTGGGAGAGAATCCCCACGGTCAGGGCCCCGCTTGGACTGCTCGCGCTGACGCCGGGCGCGGTCAGCCACAGTCCCCCCAGGCCGACTGGCATGACGTAACCGTAGGTCCGGTCAGGCTCGGCTGGCCGCGGGGTCTCGCAGCGCCGGATCGTCGCCTCGGTCAGGAACTGGGCTCCATCGCAGCGACCGCGCCGCGCGTAGACCGAGAAGAGCCGGGCCACCGCTTGGGCGGTGGCGATGCCGCCCGCCGACGGCAGGCCCGCCCGCTGTACGCGGCGGTCGTTGTACATCAGGGGGCCGAACGGGAGGTGCGCCGGCGACACCCGGTCCAGCAGCGAGCCCGGCGCCGGCGCCGGGGGCGTTTGGCCCCGCAGCGCGGCCACCCGGGGTGCCTGCTCGTCCGGGAGCCCGAGGAAGAAATCGTCCATGCCCAGCGGGGCCAGCACGTCGTCCCGCACGAACTGGTGGAAGCCGCGCTGCCGCGGATCGGTGCGACGGACGACCTCACCGAGGGTCCAGCCGAAGCTGTAAGCGCTGTAGGCGTTCATGGTGTCCGGGGGCGCTACCGGGATCTGGTCGGCGACCATGGCGGTCAGGGCGTCCCAGTCGTCCAGCACGTCCACGGTGACCGATGCATCGATCTGCGGCACACCGCTGCGATGGCACAGGACGTGTCCGACGGTGATCTCGTCTTTGCCGTGGGCACCGTACTCCGGCCACACTTTCGCGACCGGGGTGTCGTAGCTGAGCAGCCCGCGTTGTATCTGCAGGTGGACCGCTGTCGCGGTGACCGCCTTCGTGATGGAGAAGACCGGGAACAGCGTGTCCGGGGTAACCGGCTGGGCATCGCCCCCGCCGGCCGGCTCCCACTGGCCGGCTGCCTCGTCGGCAATAAGCCGGCCGTCAAGGTAGGCCGCGACCTGAACACCGCGCTCGCCGGCCGCAAGGGCCGCTTCCAGTGCGTCCCTGAGCTGGGTTGACGTCATCGTCATGGTGAATCAGACCATGACCGTTCCGCCGTTGGCGCGCAGGATCTGCCCGGTGTACGCCTTGCCGGCCGGTGCGGCCAGGTAAAGGGCGGCGTAGCCGATGTCGTCGGCATCGACGATCGTCTTCAGCGGAGAGCTCGCCGCCCGGTCAGACACGCGAGCGGCAAAGGTTTCCTCGTCGAGGTGGCCGTCCTGATCGATGTAACTCTGCCTGGTGATGCCGCTGATCACCCAGCCGGGTGCGATCCCGTTGACCCGGATGCCCAGCGGCCCGAGTTCGGTCGCGAAGGCCCGGGTCAGCTGGACGACACCGCCCTTGGACGCGGCGTACGACGCCCGGTCCGCGCTGGGCCGGTCGATGATGCCGGAGGCCATGTTGACGATGACCGACCCGGGTTCCATCACCCGGGCGGCAGCCTGGCACCCGTACATCACCCCGTTCAGATTGACGCCGAGAACCTGGCTGAACTCCTCCGGGCTGATGTCCAGGATCGGCCGCAGCACGAGGATGCCCGCGTTGTTGACCATCACGTCGAGGCGTCCGAACTCCTGGATCGCGAAAGCGACCAACGCGTCCATGCTCGCCGGGTCCGACACGTCCACGGCCCGGGCGACTGCCCGTCCCCCGCCGACCCCGACCTTGTCCGCGACCAGCTGGGCCTGGTCCGCACTGAGATCGGCCACGACGACAGTGGCGCCTGCTTCGGCGAATACGGCGCAGATAGCCGCGCCGATGTCACCTCCGCCACCGGTCACGATCGCCGTCTTCCCGCTCAGGCTGAACGCCTCGGCCAGTGTCATGGGGGTGCTCCTCGTCGGCCCTGGACGAAACTCGCGCCATCAGTTAACTGTATAACTTCGTTAAATCATAGTCCTCTAAACCTCCAGGCGATGAGCAGCGGAACCGGGAGATCAGACCCTTTCGATGATCGTGGCGTTGGCCATTCCGCCGCCTTCACACATCGTCTGCAGGCCGTAGCGCCCGCCGGTCTGTTCGAGGTAGTTCACCATCGTGCCCATGAGCCGGGTACCGGACGCGCCCAGGGGGTGGCCAAGCGCAATCGCCCCGCCCCTGGGGTTCAGCTTCTCCGGATCGGCGTCGAACTCGTTCGCCCAGGCCAGCGGCACCGGCGCAAAGGCCTCGTTGACCTCGAACACATCGAAGTCGTCGATCGACAGGCCGCTGCGCGCCAGTACCTTGCGGGTAGCCGGGATCGGGCCGGTGAGCATGATCTCGGGGTCGCTGCCGGCCACGGCGAAGGTGACAAACCGCGCCCGCGGCGTGAGCCCCAGCTCGGCGGCCTTCTCTTCGCTCATGATGAGGGCCGCGCTGGCCCCATCGGTCAGCGGGGACGAGTTCCCCGGGGTGATTGACCACGCGATCTCGGGATAATGCTCGGCCATCTCCGCGGTCCAGAACGACGGCTTGAGGCCCGCCAGCCCGTCCGCCGTCGTCGCCGCCCTCACGGTCTCGTCTTCCGTGTGCACCGAGCCGTCGGGCAGCGCGACCGGCACGATCTCGCCGGCGAAGGCTCCACTCGCGGCGGCCTCGGCCGCGCGCCGATGCGAGCGCGCGGAAAACTCATCGAGCGCGTCCCGATCGAGCTTCCAGCGGGCGGCGATCAGCTCCGCCCCGATGCCCTGGTTGGGGAGGCTCGGGAACCGAGAGTGCAACGGCGCCTGCGGGTGGCCGTCCTGCACCGAGGAGAACATCGGCACCCGGCTCATCGACTCCACCCCGCAGGCGATGACGGCATCGTAGGCACCGGCGATCACGCCCTGGGCCCCGAAGTGAGCAGCCTGCTGGCTGGACCCGCACTGCCGGTCCACCGTCGTGCCGGGCACGCTTTCCGGGAAGCCCGCAGCGAGCAGGGCGTTGCGGGCGACATTGACGGCCTGGTCCCCCGCCTGGCTCACGCAGCCGGCGATCACGTCATCGACGAGGCCCGTTTCGATTCCGGTCCGTTCGACGAGCGCTTTGAGCACGGTGGCGAGCAGGTCTACCGGATGCACCGGCGAGAGAGCTCCGCCGGGCTTGCCCTTGCCGGAGGCGGTCCGGACGATGTCGACGATCACTGCGCGGGTCATGATTTGTCCTTCCTGGGCGGCAGGCCGGCTGGCGGTCAGCGCGGAGCCATCCGGAGCGCGCCGTCCATGCGGATGGTCTCTCCATTGAGGTAGTCGTGGGCGATGATCATTTCCACGAGCTGTGCGTACTCATCGGGCCGGCACAGCCGCTGCGGGAACGGGACTCCGGCCGCGAGGCTGGCCCGGAATTCCTCGCTGATCGTGGCCAGCATCGGGGTGTCCACGATGCCCGGCGCGATCGTGGCGACCCGGATGCCGAACTGCGCCAGGTCACGCGCGGCCGGGATGGTGAGCCCCACAATGCCGCCCTTGGACGAGGCGTAGGCAGCCTGCCCGATCTGGCCTTCGTACGCCGCCACCGAGGCGGTGTTGACGATGACACCCCGCTGGCCGTACTCGAGCGGTTCCGTCTGCGCCATGGCCTCCGCGGCCAGGGCCAGCACCGTGAACGTGCCGATCAGGTTGACCTGGATGACCTTGGCGTAGAGGCCGAGGTCGTGCACGCCCTTCTTGCCCAGGATGCGGGCTGACGGGCCGATTCCGGCACAGTTGACCACCACCCGGAGCGGGCCGGCGGCCGCCGCCTGGGCCACCGCCGCCCGCACCTGCTCCTCGCTGGTCACGTCGGCCGCGACATAGGTGATGCCGTCAGCAGCGGGCGCGTCATCCGTGGCGAGGTCCACGGCAAAGACGCGCACCCCCTGGCCGGCCAGCGAGGCAGCGGTGGCCGCGCCGAGCCCGGAGGCTGCTCCGGTGACGACGGCCGAGACGTTCTCGAGCTTCATGGGCACTCCTCGGTCGGGGCCAGCTCTGTCCGGGCCAGCAGCCACATTTCAGAAATACCAGTGTCAGTACTGAAGTAGCAACTTTGGTACTGTTTGCGGTATGAGCGTCGCCGCTCTGTCACCGGCGCACCCGAGAGGACGGGCTGATGATCCGTACGCGATTCACCGAGATGTTCGGAGTGGACACGCCGATCTCGTGCGGCGGCATGACCGGGCTGGGGACGGCGGAACTCGTCTCCGCCGTGGCCAACGCGGGAGCGCTGGCGTTCCTGACCGCCCTGACCCAGCCGACCCCGGCCGACCTGGCCAGGGAGATTGCCCGGACCCGGGAGCTGACCGACCAGCCGTTCGGGGTCAACCTGACGATCCTGCCGACGATCAACCCGGTGCCCTACGACGAATACCGGGCCGTGATCATCGAGTCGGGCATTTCCGTGGTCGAAACGGCCGGGTCGAGCCCGAAGCCGCACCTGCCTGATTTTCACCAGGCCGGTGTGCGGGTCATCCACAAGGCGACGAGCGTGCGGCACGCCCTGTCGGCCGAGCGCAGCGGTGTCGACGCGATCAGCATCGACGGCTTCGAGTGCGCCGGGCATCCCGGGGAAGACGACATACCCGGCCTCATCCTGATCCCGGCAGCCGTGGCTCAGCTTTCTGTCCCGGTCATCGCCTCCGGCGGAATTGCCACCGGGGCCGGGCTGGTGGCCGCGCTCGCGCTGGGCGCCGACGCGGTGAATATGGGGACGCGGTTCATGGCCACCACCGAGGCGCCCATCCACGAGAACGTCAAACAGCAGATCGTCGCGAACAGCGAGCGTGACACGGTTCTGGTCTTCCGCAAGCTGCACAACACCGCCCGGGTGGCCCGCAACAGCATCTCCGAGCAGATCGCCAATATCTCCAATACACCCGGGGCCAGATTCGAAGACGTCGCTGAGCTCGCGTCCGGGGCCCGCGGGCGGAGCAACGTCCTCGGGGCCGGCGACATGGAGGGCGGCATGTGGTGGGCGGGCATGACCCAGGGCCTGATCAGTTACGTGGACACGAGCGTGGCCGTGGTCGCCAACATCATGCGGGAGGCCGAGCAGATCATCTCCAAGCGGCTTCCCGGCCTGATGGCGGGCTGATCATGGACACCGACCCGGTACTTTTCGCGGTCCGTGACGGCGTCGCACACATCACGCTGAACCGTCCAGAGACCGGCAACGCGCTCGATGTCCCCGTCTCGCGCGCTCTGCTGGGCCGCCTCCAGCAGGTCGCGGCCGACGAGACCGCGCGCGTGGTTCTGCTCACCGGCAGCGGACGCGCGTTCTGCGCGGGCGGCGATCTGCGCTCCATGCAGGCTGCTGCCGACCGGGGAGCCTACGTGCTCGAGCTGGCCCGGGCCGCCCACGGTGCCATCCGCGCGCTCGCGGCTCTGAGCAAGCCCGTGATCACCGCCGTCCAGGGTTCGGCCGCGGGGGCGGGCCTGTCGCTGGTGCTGCTCTCCGACCTGGTGCTGGCCGCCCCGGATGCGGTCTTCGTCACCGCCTACACCGCCGTCGGTCTCACCCCGGATTGCGGCCAGTCGTGGCTGCTGCCCAGGGCGGTGGGGACCACGCGCGCCCTTGACCTTCTGCTCACGTCGCCCGCGGTGGCCGCGCCGGAAGCCCGCGCCCTCGGCATCGTCAGCCGGGTCGCCGGCCAGGACGGTGTCCTCGCCGAGGCAGAAGCCCTCGCCCTGAAGCTGGCCCGCGGACCGGCCAACGCCCTGGGGCAGGCCAGGACCCTCGTCCGTGCCGGGTACGCCGACGGGTTCGACGCCCACCTCGACCTCGAAGCCGAGACAATCGCCCGGATGGCGGCGACACCAACGGCCGGCCTGCTGATCGATGCGTTCCTTGACCGTCGGCATTAACTCGCGCAATTGATAAACTAATTTGCCTGTATTACCGTTGGCGGCGAGGGGAGGCCGCCATGGCCAGCGCTCCTGCCATCTGGCTAGGGAACTATTCGCTCGGGCGTGCTCCGGCCGAAACGCGGTGGCGAGCCGCCGCCGGGGCGGAGTTCCCGGCGATGAGCATCTGGTGGAGCGAGGTACGTAACTGGCTCGCCGACGGCCGCGACCTGCGGCAGTTCCGTGAGCGGTTCTACGGATCTGGTCTCGTTCCGGCCCAGCTGGAGTTCGTGCCCTTGCCCGCGCGATTGTCGTCGGCGTTCAGAAACGAGGCCCAGACCGCCGCCGAGGTCGCGGCCGGGCTGGGTTGCGTCGCCGTTCACGCGGTCGCGCTGGGTGCGGTGTTCGACCCGGGCGCGATTGAGGCGGCATTTGGCTTGCTCTGCGACTCGTGCGCAGCGCAGAACCTGCCGTGCGGCATCGAATTCATCCCGTATCTGAGCCCCGTGGCCGGTCTGGCCGAGGCAGCAGCGCTCCTCGCCGCTGTGCGCCGTCCCAATGCCGGGGTCGTCGTCGACACGCTGCACTTCTTCCGCAGCGGGGCTGACTGGGCTGGTCTGTCCGCCTTGCGACCGGAACAGATCGTGTCCGTACAGGTAAGCGACGCCCCGGCCGACCTGGCCGCAGGGGCGGATTACGGCATCGAAGCGCGTACCGGCCGCCTGCTCCCGGGCGAGGGCGAGCTGGCCCTGGACCGTTTCGCCGGTGCCATCCGGGACACGCGGCCGGACCTCCCACTCACTATCGAGGTGGCGAGCACTGCCCTCGATGCCCTGCCTCCCGCACTGGCCGCCGCGGCGATGTGGCGTGCGGCCCGCAGCCTCACGGCGGCTACGACCAAGAGGAGTCGATGAAACATGACTGCGCCCGCCCCACCGGACGATGCCACGGTGGCCTATTTCGACCACAACAGCACCGATTATGCCCGGCATCGATTTGATTGGTACGAGACGATCCGGCGGGAAGCGGGCCCGGTGTTCTGGTCACCGCACCATGGCGGCTACTGGGTGATCATCGGCTGGCAGGAACTCCGGGACGCCGCCCGCGACTGGCAGACCTTCTCCTCGAAGAGTTGCGAACACAACATTGATGGCCTGCAGTACAACGGCCTGTTCATCCCGCCCCGGCCCGGCAACGGCCGCCTGCTGCAGGAGGATCCGCCCGAATGGCGTGAGGCCAGGGTGGCCTTGGCTCCGCTTTTCACGGTGTCCGAAGTAGCGGTATGGCGTGACCGCGTCCAGCGACTCGTCGACGCGTGTGTAGACCGCCGGATCGAAACTGGTTCGATCGACCTGGCCAGCGACATCGCCAACGTCGTGCCTGCGGTGTTCAGCCTGGAGTTCGTGGGCGTTTCTTCCGAACACTACGAACTGGTCGCCCGCAATCACCACCTCAGCTCGCACCTGGCCGCGGACGATCCCCGCTGGGACGGTCTGCGCGAAGACCTCCAGACCGAGCGCCGGCTGATCCGGGAGGCCATTGCGCGCCAGAAGGAGGAGCCGGGCGGCGGTGTCATCCGGGCGCTGCTCGACTCGGCGGCGACCGGTACGGCATTCAGCGACGATGAGATCGCCACGCTGGTGCTGCTGACCATCGGTGGCGGCATCGACACCACGGCCGCACTGCTCGCCTCGAGCCTCATGCTCATTGCGGACAACCCGGCGCTGCGGCAAGCTCTGCTTGACGACCCGTCGAAAGTGCCGGACGCGGCCGAGGAGTTCCTCCGGCACGCCGCCCCGACCCAGGGTCTGTGCCGCACGGTGACTCGAGACGTCGAGATAGGCGGTCAGCGGCTACGCCGCGGAGACCGCGTGATGTTGTGCTTTGCTGCCGCGTGCCGCGATCCGGAGGCTTTCGACCGCCCGGACCAGATCGTCCTCGACCGCGTGTCCAACCAGCATCTGGCCTTCGGCTGGGGGATTCACCGCTGCATCGGGGCGCAGTTCGCCAAGCTGGAGTTCGACGTGACGCTGACAACTTTCCTGCGTCGCCTGCCCGATTACCAGATGGTCAAGGACCAGGTCGTCCCGTTCGACAACGTAGGGGTCGTCGCGGGCTGGACCAAGGCGCTGGCCACCTTCACGCCCGGCTCGAAGGTAGGGGCCGACCCGCAGATTCCCGGCTGGCAGTAATGAGGACAGCGCTCACCCTGACCGGAGTTCCGGCGCGATCTGAGTGGCGTAGCGGGCGATCGAGTCGGTGACTATGCCCGAGGGCAGTCCGCCCCAGTCGACCTGGGCGAAGATCCTGTCCAGGCCGAGTGCTTCCCGGGCCGCGAGCAGCTTGGCGGTGATCTCGTCAGCCGAGCCGACCATGATCGCCCCGTCGGGGCCCGTGCCGGCCTCGAACGCGGGCCGACTGACGGTGAAGCCCCGGCCGCCGGGGGTCTTGGGCCGCAGGTACTCGTGGTAGTAAGGGAAGACGTCACGGGCGGATTCGGGGTCGGGTCCCGCGTAGAAGTGCGTGGAGATCGCGAGCCGCAGGGAGTTCGCGTGCCCGGCGCGCTCCCCGGCCGCCCGGTACACATCGGCCAGCGGCTTCAGGTGGGCGAGCGTGCCGCCGATGTAGCCGAGGATCATCGGCAGCCCGAGCTGCCCGGCCCGCTGGGCGCTGTCCGGCGACCCGCCGACGCCGATCCAGACCGGCAGCGGGTCCTGGACCGCACGCGGGCTCACAAACGCGCCGTCCAGGCCGGGGCGGAAACGCCCGGTCCAGGTCACCTTTTCTCGGGACCGGATATCCAGCAGCAGCCCGAGCTTCTCCGCGAACAGCGTGTCGTAATCCTTCGTGTCGTAGCCGAAGAGCGCGAACGGCTCGACGAACGCGCTGCGGCCCGCGATGATCTCGGCCCGGCCCCGGCTGATCAGGTCCACGGTGGCAAAGTCCTCGTACACCCGGACCGGGTCGGCCACCCCCAGCAGGGTGGTCGCACTGGTGAGCCTGATGGCCGAGGTCCGCGCGGCCGCGGCGGCCAGGACCACCGCCGGTGCAGAGGTGAAGAACCCGGCACTGTGGTGCTCCCCGACCGCGAAGACGTCCAGGCCGAGCTGGTCGGCCAGGGCGGCGTAGCTCAGGATGTCCGCGGTCCGGTCCGCGGGCCGGTGGGGCCGGCCGGTCGACGGGTCGTGCTGCAGGTCGCCAAGCGTCAGAACGCCGAGCTCCATAATCAGCCGGTTCGCGGCACGGGCCGGGGCCCCGCGGAAGTGATCACGCCGTAGACGCGGTCCAGGGCGAGCCGGATCACCAGGCGCTGACGGGCGATCATCTCAGCGAAAAACGCATCCTCGTCGGCCTGGGACCCGTAAAAGGCGGAGTGGACGTCGAGCAGCTCCCGGCAGGCATCGTCGCCGGCCACGGCGGCAGGCGCGGTGAGCGTGGCGTGCCCTTCCGCGACGGCGTAAGCCCAGAAGTTACCGCCGGTGACGTGCAGCACCGCGCGGGGGTCCCGGGCCAGGTTGCGCGCCTTCAGGCGGTCGGCGGTCGTCGAGACGCGCACCGTGCGCCCGTCATTTCCGGGCAGGTAGAGCACATTGGACAGCTGGGGAAGGCCGTTGCGCTTGATCGTGCTCAAGATGGCCTCGCGGCCAGCCGCGATCAGGGCCCATAGCTCAGTCTCGGTGGCCATCAGGACAGGCTAAAGCATCGGACCGCCGCGGGTTCAGCGGGGCTTCGATCAAGGTCAACAGCCCGCACCGATCTGCTCGCGGGGCCATGGCATCCCGAGCACCTGGACCGTCCGCAGCCTATGTTCAGCTGGCTCGTTGAGGCAGCCCGCGCCCGCATCCACGCCGCGATCTGCTGAACCCCATTCCGCTCAGGGTAGGCCCGGACCGGGCAACGCGGACTCATGCATCTTGTCCGGCAGGTATGCTGACCTGCGATTTCTATGATGCCTTTGCTGCTGTCCCCCATGATGGCCGTGCCCGGCGCGCTGCCGCGAGACGATGCGGGCTGGGCGTTCGAGATGAAGTGGGACGGCGTCCGGGCCCTCGCCTTCATCGACGGGGGGCAGATCCGGCTGGCCTCACGGACCGGCCGGGACATCACCGTCGCCTATCCCGAGCTGGCCGCGCTCGGGGCGGCCGCCGGTGGTGGGCCACTGCTGCTGGACGGGGAGGTCGTGGCGTTCGAGGACGGCCGCCCGAGTTTCGCCCAGCTGCAGCAGCGCATGCACGTCACCTCGGTGACGGCCGCAGCCCGGCTGTCGGGCCGGATCCCGGCCTCCTACCTGATCTTCGACGTGCTGCACGCAGCCGGGCAACCGCTGCTGGACGTGCCCTACGCGCAGCGGCGCGAGCTGCTGGAGGGCCTCGACCTGGGCCAGGGCGGGGGCAGCTGGCAGGTCCCGCCCTCATTCACCGGCCACCCGGGCGCCGGCATCCTGGCCGTCTCCCGCGACCACGGCCTGGAAGGCATCGTGGCCAAACGGCTGGGCTCGGTGTACCAGCCGGGCCGGCGCTCACCGGACTGGCGCAAGGTCAAGAACGTTTTCCGGCAGGAATTCGTCGTCGGTGGCTGGCGGCGCGGCCAGGGCGGCCGAAGCGGCCAGATCGGCTCCCTGCTCCTGGGCGTGCAAAGCCCCGCCGGCCTGGCCTACGTGGGCCACGTCGGCACCGGATTCACCGAGCAGACCCTGGCCCTGCTGGCCAGCAGGCTCACTCCCCTGCTCCAGCCCGGCAGCCCCTTCGCCAACGAACTGCCCCGCGAGCACGCCCGCGGCGCGGTCTGGGTCCGGCCACTACTGGTCATCGAAGCCGCCTTCGCCATCTGGACCCCCGAAGGCCGGCTCCGCGCCGCGTCCTACCTGGGCCTGCGCGACGACAAAGATCCCGCCGAGGTCATCCGCGAGTCCTGACACCAGCGTCCGCGAGGTGAGGCCAGGCGGTGGCTTCCCTGCGGACCAGGGTCAGCCTGGCGGATGAGCTGGGATTCAGCCTGCAGGGGGACGACAGCGCCGCCGGCGGGAAATTAGCCTGGCCCGGTGCACGGACTCTACGCCTGGCTGCGTCGCCACCCGAAGCTGGTGGACGGGCCGCTGGCGTTGCTGGTCCTCGGGTTCGGGCTCAGCATGTACGGCGCCTGGGCCAGGCAGCCGACGCTCATCCTGGTCATTGCCGGGCTGGCGATACCGATCGTGTTCCGGCGCCAGTACCCCGTAGCAGCATTCACTGCCGCTGTCGCGGTCGGCGCGGTGCAGGTAGCGGTGTTCAGGTTTCCGACCCCCGCGGACCTGTCCGTCCTGGTTCTCCTCTACTCCCTGGCGGTGAGCCGGCCCCGGCGGAGCTCGGCCCCGGGCCTGGCCGTCTGCGTGCTGGGCGCGGCGGTGGCCACCGTGCGCTGGCGGGTGGCCGGAGATGGCACCATGTGGCCGGTGCTGCTGGCCATGGCGCTGGTCAGCACGCCGGCGCTGCTCACCTGGCTCGGTGCCGACTCGGTGCGCTGGCGGCGCGGCTACTACGCGGCGCTTGAAGAAAAGGCCCAGCGGCTGGAACGTGAGCGGGACGCGCTGGCCCAGGTCGCGGCGGCAGCAGAGCGGGCCAGGATCGCCCGCGAACTGCACGACATTGTCGCCCACCACGTCAGCGTCATGGTGGTGCAGGCGGACGGGGCCGCGTTCGCACTGGAGACCTCCCCCGACAAGACGCGGGAAGCGCTGGGCGCGATCAGCGGGACCGGACGGCAGGCCCTGGCCGAGATGCGCCGCCTGCTCGGCATGCTCAGGTCACCAACCGCCGGGCCCGAGCTCGCGCCCGTGCCGGGAACGAGCCAGCTCAGCGCGCTACTGGAGCAGACCAGGGCCGCTGGCGTGCCGGTCTCGCTGCGCCAGGAAGGCACGCCCGCGGCCAGCCGCGTCAACGGCGCCGATCTGGCCGTCTACCGGGTCGTTCAGGAGGCCCTCACCAACGTCCGCAGGCACGGCGGTCCCGGGGTCACCGCTGCGGTCACCATCCGGTACACAGCGGAGGGCGTCACCGTTGACGTCACCGACGATGGCCGGGGCGCAGCAGCTCCGCTGTCCGCAGACCGCCAGGCCAGCGCCGGCCAGGCCGGCGCAGACAGTGCCGGGCACGGGCTGCACGGCATGCGGGAACGGGTCGAGTTGTACGGCGGAGCGGTCACGGCGGGCCCGCGACCTGGCGGCGGGTATCAGGTGACGGCGGCGCTGCCTTTGGTGGCCGCCCAGCTGACCCGGAGCGCCCGATGATCAGGGTGGCGCTGGTCGATGACCAGGAACTGGTGCGAACGGGCTTCCGGATGGTGCTGGAGGCGCAGCCGGACATGATAGTTCTCGGCGAGGCCGCCGACGGGTTCGCGGCCGTCGCGCTGGCCGCCGGCACGCCGCGGCCGGACGTGATCGTGATGGACGTCCGGATGCCGCGCCTGGACGGCGTCCAGGCGACCCGGCAGATCTGCGCGGCGGCCGGGGACCGGCCCCGGGTGCTGATGCTGACCACGTTCGACCTTGACGAGTACGCATTCGCGGCCCTCAAGGCCGGGGCCAGCGGTTTCCTGCTGAAGGATGTGCCGTCGCACGAGCTGCTGTTCGCCATCCGCTCCGTGCATTCCGGTGACGCCGTCGTCGCCCCGTCCACCACAAAACGCCTGATCGACCGGTTCGCGCCGCTGCTACCCGCTCCGGGTGCCGAAGCGCCGCCCGATCTCGCGGAACTCACCGACCGTGAACGTGAAGTCCTGGTCCACGTGGCCGCCGGGCTGTCCAACACGGAGATCGCCGGACGGCTGTTCCTGGCCGAAGCCACGATCAAGACCCACGTCGGCCGGATCCTCAGCAAGCTCGGCCTGCGCGACCGGGTCCAAGCCGTCGTGCTCGCCTACGAGAGCGGTCTGGTGAAGCCTCGTCAGCCCTGAGGGGGAACCGAATACCCGCTCTCAGGAGGACGCGGACACCGGCCCGGCATCCCTAGCGTCCGCAGTATGACGACAACTACTCAGCTTCTCGGCGCTGTCGCGACCATTGACCTCGTCAAGGTGTACGGCTCAGGCGATACCGCCGTGCGGGCGCTGGACGGTGTCACCGCCACGTTCGCCAAGGCCCAGTTCACCGCGATCATGGGGCCGTCCGGTTCCGGGAAATCGACCCTGATGCACTGCCTGGCCGGCCTGGACACGGCCACCGCCGGCTCGGTACGGATCGGCGGCACTGAGCTGTCCGGCCTGTCCGACCAGCAGCTGACCCTGCTCAGACGGCAACGGGTCGGATTCGTGTTCCAGTCCTTCAACTTGCTGCCCACTCTCACCGCCGCGCAGAACATCCGGCTTCCCCTTGATCTGGCGGGCACCAGACCGGACCGGGACTGGTGGGATACGGTCACCGGCGCACTCGGCCTCACCAGCCGGCTGCAGCATCGTCCGTCCCAGCTGTCCGGCGGCCAGCAGCAGCGGGTGGCCTGCGCCCGGGCGCTGATCAGCAGGCCGGATGTGGTGTTCGCGGACGAGCCGACCGGGAACCTGGACTCGCGCAGCGGTGGCGAGGTGCTGGACTTCCTGCGCACGTCGGTCCGCGAGCTCGGCCAGACGGTGATCATGGTGACCCACGACCCCGTGGCCGCGAGCTACGCCGGCCGGGTGATCTTCCTGGCCGACGGGCGCCTGCACAGCGAACTGAACTCGCCGACGCCGCAATCCGTCCTTGACCACCTCGGGCAGGCCTGAATGCTGCGGATAACCCTGCTCGGCCTGCGCTACCGCAAAGCCCGCCTCGCGCTGTCCGCACTGGCCATTGTGCTGGGCGTGGCCTTCGTGGCCGGCACGCTGATGATGAGCGCCTCGATCAACCAGTCGTATTCCGGCAGCTTCTCCGCCGGGGCACGGAATGTCAGCGTCGCCGTGGCGGCGCAGAAGTCGGGTGATCCTCCCGGCCAGATCGGCGGCCAGCAGTTGCCGCCAGCGGCCCTGGCCGCGGTGCGCGCGGTGCCCGGGGTGGCGGCCGCCGCCGGCCGGCTCGGCGGCTCGGCATCGTTGCTGGGCAGCAACGGCAAGCTGCTCGGCGCGGGCTTCGGCCTCAACGTGACCGCGCTGAACCCCTTCACGCTGGTGTCCGGCCACCTGCCCGGTAAGCCGGATCAAGTCGATGTTGATGAATCGACGGCCGCTGACGAGCATTTCCGGCTCGGCCAGGCCGTGCACGTGGTCGACTCCGGCGGCCACACCAGGACCTTTTATCTAGCCGGGACCATCAACCTCGGGGTGAGCAGCGACTTCGGCAACGCCAGCGTGACCGCGTTCCAGACCGCCCCGGCGATCGCCGTCACCGGCGAGCATGACTACAACCTCATCGTGGCCCGGGCCGTCCCCGGCGTGTCCCCGTCCGCTCTGGCCGCCCGGGTCAGCGCGCGCCTCTCCGGACAGGACTACCAGGTGATCACCGGCACCGAGCTGGCCGCCGATGAGGCCAACAGCACCGCGCATGTCAGCAAGGTGCTCACCACCGGACTTCTCATCTTCGCGCTGATTTCCCTGGTGGTCGCCTGCATCGTCGTCTACAACACGTTCAACATCCTGATTGCCCAGCGGTCCCGCGAGCTGGCCCTGCAGCGCTGCGTCGGGGCCAGCAGGAGACAGGTGTTCGGCAGCATGCTGGCGGAATCCGTCATCACCGGCCTGGCCGCATCGGTGGCCGGGGTGCTGGCCGGGATCGGGGTGAGCTGGGGGCTGTTGCAGGTCACCAGCACTCATCCGCCCCTCGTGCTCAGCCCGGCGGCGGTCGTCATTGCGCTCGCCACCGGGCTGCTGGTCACGGTGTCGGCGTCGGTACTGCCGGCCAGAGCCGCGACCCGGGTCGCACCGCTGGCAGCGCTGGCGGTAGCGGTCGAGCCCGCGGTGACCACGCGGGTCGGCTGGCGCCGGGTGGCGGTGGCGATCGGCTCGTGCGCGATCGGCGGCGGCCTCGCTTACGCCGGCATGAACTGGGGCTCGGTCGACGGGCTGGTCGGGCTGGCGGCCGGCGGCTGCATGTGCTTCGTGGCCCTGCTCGCCATCGGCCCGCTCATCGCGCCGCCCATCATCGCCTTTCTCGGCTGGCTGCCGGCGCGGCTGACCAGGGTAACGGCCCAGCTGGCCACGGCCAACGCGCGGCGCAACCCGCACCGGGTAGCCACCACCACGGCGGCACTGACCGTCGGCCTCACGCTGGTGACCCTGTTTTCCGTCATTGTCTCCTCGGTGCAAAAATCCTCCGACGCCGCCATCGACGGCCATTACCCCTTCGACTACATGGTGCAGAACACCGAGCATGGCCAGCCGGTGCCGCCGCGGATCATCGGCGCGCTCGATCATTCATCGCGGCTCGCCCTGGTCGCCGCGGCCTATCAGCACATGGCCACCGTGGGGCGGGAGACGGTGCCGCTCGGCGCTTACTCACACAACGCGCTCGGCACCGCCGTCAGGCCCGCGATGGTCTCCGGCACCCTGGCCGCGGTCGGCCCGGGCACCGCCGCCGTGGACATCAGCGCGCCGGCCCCGCTGCGCACCTCCCTGGGGGACACGATCGTGGTGCAGACGCCGGACGCCGGGCCGGAGCGGCTGCGGGTGGTAGCGGTGTACAACTCCGCGACCTACAAGTCCCCGCTGCCCGTCGTGCTCATCTCCGCCGCTGACTACCTGCGTGGCTACCGGCCCGCCGGCCCGGACACGGTGGTGGTCGACGCGGCGTCCGGGGTCAGCACCGCCGCCTCCCGTGCGGTCGTGGCGAGCGCGATCGCCGCTGATCCGCTACTCGAGGTGCAAACGGCGGCCGACTACAAAGCGCAGCTGAATCACAGCGTCGACACGATCCTGGAGCTGTTCGCCGCGCTGCTCGGCCTGGCCATCCTGATCGCGCTGTTCGGCATATCCAGCACGCTCACCCTGTCGGTGATCGAGCGGACCAGGGAGTCGGCGCTGCTGCGCGCCCTCGGCCTGACCCGTGGGCAGCTACGGCGGATGCTGCTGTGCGAGGCCGTGCTCATGGCCGTTCTGGCCGCAGTGCTCGGCATCGGCCTCGGCTCAGCCTTCGGCGTGGCCATGGTGCATGCGCTCAGCTCCTACTCGAGCGGCCGGATTGCGCTGTCGATCCCGTACCAGCAGCTCGCGCTCTGCGCGCTGATCAGCGCCGGCGCCGGCCTGCTCGCCGCCGTCATGCCCGCCCGCCGCGCAGCCCGGACCTCGGTGGTGACCGCCATGGCTGACTCCTAGCTCCGCGGGATGCAACTCCCGGACCAGCTGGGACATGCCACTGATAGTTACTTTGGGTAGCTAAGATACTGTCGGTAAGTAAATGAAAGCTCAACTATCGGGAGCCCTCGTGACGAGTCCGCGCGATTTCGGATTGCTCGCCCTTCGGCTGGGCATTGGCGGCACCCTCGTCGCGCACGGCACGCAGAAGCTCTTCGGCTGGTTCGGTGGCGCCGGCCTGGAGAAGACCGCCGCTGGCTTTGAGCGCATCGGCTTCCGGCCGGGCAAGGTCAACGCGATCGCGGCCGGTCTCGGTGAGGCCGGCGGCGGAGCGCTGCTGGCCACCGGCATCGGATCGCCGGGCGCGGGCGCAGCGGTCGCCGGCACCATGATCGTCGCCTCCTCCATGCACCTCGACAACGGCTTCTTTTCCAGCAATGGCGGTTTCGAGTTCCCGGGCGTTCTTGGTCTCAGCGCAGCCGCGCTGGCCCTGACCGGACCGGGCACGCTGTCGATCGACCACGTGCTCGGGCATCGTCTCAATCAGCCCTGGATGCGCAGCCTCGCGCTGGCCGCTGTCGCGCCAGCTGCTTTCGCCGTCATCGCCCGCCGCCGCCGAGCTGTTGCCGCGGCGGCCGCGGACATCGGCACTCCGGCTGAACCAGAAGCCCCGGCCGCCGCCCTTGACGACGGGCAGCCGGCCTGACCTGATCGCGGCACGCATCTAGGGGCACGCAGTCATGAAGTTCGAGCTTGGCGCCTACAGCTTCGGCGCGGCCGGGAAGAGCCCGGAAGGCGAGACGGTCACCACCGCGCAGGCGGTACGCAACATGCTCGAGCAGATCCGGCTGGCCGAGCAGGCCGGCCTTGACTTCTACGGCGTCGGGGAACACCACACGGCCACGATGCCGGTGTCCTCGCCGGCCGCCGTGATCAACGCCGCCGCCGCGGTCACCTCCACGATCACGCTGTCGACCGCGGTGAGCGTACTGTCCACCGACGATCCGATCCGGCTGTACCAGCAGATGGCGACCGCTTCCATCGTCAGCGGAGGACGGGTCGAGATCATCGCCGGCCGTGGCTCCTCCACCGATTCCTTCCCGCTGTTCGGCTACGACCTGGACGACTACGACCGCCTCTACGCCGACAAGCTCGGCCTCCTCCTGGCCATCAACGACGGCCAACGGGTCAGCTGGGAGTCACCGTTCCGCCCGCCGCTGAAGGACGCGCTGGTCGTCCCCAGGCCGGACGCGCCGATCCCCATCTGGCTCGGCACCGGCGGCAACCCCGGCTCGACCGTACGGGCCGGCCAGGCCGGGCTCCCGGTCTCCTACGGCATCCTCAGCGGCACACCACAGCGCTGGGGCCAGCTGGGCGCCCTGTACCGGGAGGCCGCCAGCCAGGCCGGCGTGGATGACGCCGGGCTGGCGATCTCGGTCGCTTCCCACGGCTTCATCGGGCGCGACGGGCGCGCGGCCAAGGCTCTGTTCTTCGAGCACGAGCAGGCCGCCTACGCCGCCGCCGGCCGCTTCGCCGCCCCCTCCTGGCGGGACGCGGCACCGAACTACTCCCCCGGCGGCATGGTCTTCGCCGGCGACCCCGAAGAGATCGCCGGCCGCATCATCGACCTGCATCACCACCTCGGTCACACCCGCCACTTCCTGCAGATGGACATCGGCGGCATGCCCCACGCCGAGGTTCTCAAGTCCATCGAACTGCTCGGAACCGAGGTAGCACCCAGGGTCCGCGCCGAGCTGAGCAGCGCGACCTAAGCTGGATCAACCAATGATCACCGTTCCGCTCGTTGCCAATGGAGGCATACGGCATGGCAGACGTCGCGCGGCTGACGTACCAGACGGGGTTCGGCAACGAGCTGCAGAGCGAGGCCGAGGCCGGGGCCCTGCCCCATGGCCGCAACAGCCCGCAGCAGCCGGCCCTGGGGCTGGTCAGCGAGCTCATCTCAGGAACAACGTTCACCGCACCGCGGGCCCTGAACCGGCGTACCTATGTCTTCCGGGCGATGCCGTCGGTGGTGCACGGGCGGTACCAGCCGGCCGAGGTGAAAGCCTTCGCCACTCCCCCGTTCACCCAGCCGCCGAACCCGAATCAGATGCGGTGGGACCCTTTCGAGATCCCCGCCGGAGACCAGGATTTCGTCGACGGCATGCTCACGATCTGCGGTAACGGCTCGCCGGATGCTCAGTCCGGTACCGCGCTGCACGTCTACCGGGCCACGGTTCCGATGACCGACCGGTTCTTCCTCAACGCCGACGGTGAGCTGCTGATCATGCCAGATACCGGCACGCTCCTGATCGCCACGGAGTTGGGGCGGCTGCAGGTGGAGCCGGGTGAACTCGCCCTGATCCCGCGGGGAATCAAGTTCCGGGTGGAGCTGCCGGAAGGCCCGAGCCGGGGCTTCGTATGCGAGAACTACGGGCTTCCCTTCCGCCTGCCCGAACTGGGCCTGATCGGCTCCAACGGCCTGGCCAACGCGGCCGACTTCCAGGTGCCCGACGCGTGGTACGAGATCGAGGAGAAGCCCTGCACGCTGGTGCAGAAGTTCGGCGGGTCGTTCTGGGAAGCCGCCCTCGACCATTCCCCGCTCGATGTGGTCGCCTGGCGGGGAAGCCACGTGCCGGCCAAGTTCAACATGTACGACTTCGTCGCGCTGGGCACCGCGACCGTCGATCACCCGGACCCGTCGATCTTCTGCGCGCTGTCCTCCCCCTCCGATCCGGTGCTGGGCGGTAACGCGGACTTCATGGTGCTGCCGCCCCGCTGGGCCGTCGCCGACGACACCTTCCGGCCACCTGGATTCCATCGCAACTGCGTCGCTGAGTACCTCGGCGTCATCACCGGCAAACACGAGGGCAAGTCCGCGTCGGGGCTGCGGCCCGGCGGGGCCAGCCTGCACAACAACTGGGCGGCGCACGGGCCGGACGTCGAGACGTTCGAGCTGGCGCGCTCCGTGGAGCTGCCTCCGCGCAAGATCGAGGACTCACTGGTGTTCATGATCGAGTCGAGGCGGCCGCTGCAGGTCGCCGACGCGGCACTGTCCGCGCCCGAGTTCCAGCGCGATTACCAGGATCACTGGCAGGGCTTCATCCGCCGGTTTCCCGCCCCGCAGTGACCACCGAAATCGAACCCGAGTGGGTTCACCTCGCCTATCAGGCGACATCCAGGCTGCGCGAGGTCTATGGGTACGCCGGGCGGCAGGGAAGCATCAACCTGGAAGGGATCCGGTTCCGCTCCCGGGGCCGGACGTCCAGCACACTGCTCATCTATATGCACCCAGCGTCAACGCTCCAGCTGCTTCCCGTGCCCCGGGCCATGGCCGCCGCTGGCGTCGACGTGCTGTGCGCAGGCAGCCGCTACGCGCGCAACGACACCCCGCTGATCATGGAGATGGCCGCCCTCGACCTGGGCGCTTACGTCCGGCACGCCCGCGATACCTGGAGCTACCGCACGGTGGTACTCGCGGGCTGGTCCGGGGGCGGCTCATTGTCGGTGTTCTACCAGAGCCTGGCCGAGTCACCGGGGGTCACCCGCACCCCGGCGGGCGACCCGGTCGACCTGACCGGCCTGCCCCCGGCCGACGCCGTGATCTACCACGCCGCGCACCTGTCCCGGGCCGTCGTGCTGAGCGAATTCATCGATCCGTCGGTGCTGGACGAGACCGACCCCGACGTCCGCGACGTCGAACTCGACCTCTATGACCCCCGGAACCCGAATCAGCCCCCGTACAGCCCCGAGTTCATCGCCCGGTTCCGCGCTGCCCAGCTGGCCCGGGTGCGGCGGCGCAGCGCCTACGTCCGCGAATTGCTGGAGCAGGTCCGGGCGAAGGAGGGTCCAGCGGCCGAACGAGGTCTGCTCACCCACCGCACCATGGCCGATCCCCGATGGCTCGACCCCACGATCGAACCGAACGACCGGACACCCGGCTGGTGCTTCATGGGAAGACCGCAAGAAGCGAACCTGAGCCCGGCCGGCGTCGGGCGTTACTCCACCTTGCGGGCCTGGTTGTCACAATGGTCCATCGACGACACGAACGCCCGGGCCGATCAGAACATAACCAGCGTGCACGCGCCCCTGCTCGCGATCGAGAACTCCGCCGACGACGCCGTCCCGGCGTCACACGTGTCCCGCGTGTTCCGCGCATCCCCCGCTGCGGTGAAGGACTACCTGCTCATCAAGGGAGCCAACCACTACTACGCGGACCAGCCCGAACTTCTGAACGACGTGGTCAGCCAGACCGTGGACTGGCTTCGGCGGAACGAGCTCACACCATGACCAGGAGCAGAAAAGCCCCGGTAGGCAGGACGGCGCGGATCGCATGACCGCTCCGCCGGACGGGCAGATTGTCACCGGGACCAGGCAGCTCGAGGCGTGGCGGGATCGCACTATGCCGCCCGTCGAGCAGCTGGCCAGCGATCTCTGGTCGATCCCCGGGAAAAGCCCCCTGTGACCACCACCGAGGTGCCGCCGGCTGGGTTCAGCCCTCCCCGGAGACTCCCGCGGATCTTGAAGCGCATCGCGAAGGTGGCCGGGATAGCCATCGTGTCGCTGATGGTCACGGTCACCGTGGCGAGCTTCGGCTACAACCTGGCGACCGATGGACCTGCGCCACGACCGGCGCATCTGCGGTTCGCGAATGGCGGGGGGTGGGACACGCGGTACCTCGGGTGGGGCACGCACGGGACGCCGGTCGTCCTGGTACCCGGCGCGTTCGAAACCGCCGATACCTTCGGAACGCTCGGACCGATGCTGGCCAAGAACCACCGCGTGTTCGCGATCGACCTGTCCGGGACCGGCTACAGCGCGCCAAATCCGCCATTCAGCGCCCGCCATCTCGAAGGACAGATCTCCGCGTTCGTCAAGACAGAGAAGCTCAGCGGGCCGGACGCCCCCATCCTCGTCGGCCATTCTGCCGGCGCTGCGGACGTCGGCATCACCGCGCTGGAAAACCCCGGGAGCATAAAGGGCGTCGTTTTCCTCGACGGTGACGCGACCCCGCTTGGGGCCTCGTCGTCTGTGGGCCCGATCGCCGGCATGTTGTTCACCAACCCGTACAAGACGTCGGTTCTGCGGCTGGCGCTCAGCCAGGGTTGGCTGATCAAGGACATCTACAATGCCCTGTGCGGGCCCACGTGCCCGCGATTGAGCAAAGCAGGCGTCAACACCTGGCGGTGGCCGCTGGAGCAGCCCGGATTCCAGACGGAGATCTCGTACTCAATGCGCCATGGCGTCACCGCTATGACTTCCGCGCAGTTCACCGCGCTGAAGACGGCGGACGTGCCAAAGCTAGTGGTCGTGGGAACCAACGACCCGGAAATGTCACACTCCGACGCGGCGTTGACGGCACGGAGAATCGGCGCCCCGCCGCCGGTTTACGTACCGGGCCGCCACCTGACGATGATCGCCTCACCACGCCAGGTCGCCGCCGCTCTCGATTCCCTTGGTTACCGGTAGGCGGTTCAGCGTCTCACTGCGTTGGCTCCCAGTACACCGGGGCTGCTCTCTTGAAAGTCTTGGAGCCCGGTACGATCGCCCATCATCCGGCGAACAGGGAGGGTGCAGCGGTGAGCGACGCGGGAGCGTGGAAGCCGGGGCAAGACACGCAGGCGGTCGCGACGGCCCGGTTGCAGGGCCAGGATCCGGACAAGATCCACTGCCCGACCTGGGGAGTTGTCGGCAACCTGGGTGACAGCATCTGCTACGCCGGGGTGCCTGCGAAGGTCGAGGCGATCCAGGCCGAACTGCGGCGCCGGGTCACCGCTGAGGATCTTCCGGTGCGGGTCATCGCACCGAACTATGCGGGCGGGATCTCCGACGGGCAGCGCAACGGCACCCTCGAGATGCGGTACTCGCTGATCGGCCGCGAGACCACCAACGACGGGGTGTGCCTGCACCTGGAGGGGAGCGACGTCCGCGGGGTCATCGCCGTGGTCGCCTGTGACAAGCCGCCGATCGGGACGCTGGCGGCGATCCTTGAGCGCAACGCGCCGGCGGTGATCATGTCGGATGGATCGATCCGCCCCGGCATCGATTCCCGCACCGGCGAGCCGATTGACATAATCTCCTGCTTCCAGGCCGCGGCGGAGGAACCGGCGGAGCGGCGCCGCCTGGCGATGGAGGGCTCACCCGGCCACGGCAGCTGCGGTGGGATGTTCACCTACAACACCATGCAGTCGTTCATCGCGACCTGCGGCATGGAACCACTGCACATGGTCAGCCCCGCATCCGAAGACCGCCGCCGCGTCGAGGAATTCCCCGCCCAGCTGCTCGACGCGCTTCAGGTCCTGACGGAGCGCGACCTCAGACCCCGCGACATCGTCGTCCCCGCGTCCCTGCGCAACGCCACTCTGGTGGCCATCGCGATGGGCGGCTCCACCAACGTCGTGCTGCACGCGCCGGAACTGGCCCGGGCCGCAGGCATCGACTTCTGGCGCGAGGTGATCAGCCAGGAGGAGTTCAACCGGCTCTCGCGCGCGCTGCCCGTACTGATCAACGCCCGTCCTTTCGGCCGATACTCGATGGTCGACATCGACGCCCAGGGCGGCCTGCCAGTCATTGTGCGCGAACTGCTCGAAGCAGGGCTGCTCGACGGCGGCTGCCTCACCTGCACGGGAGAAACACTGGCCGATCAGGTCGCCCGGCTGGCCCCACCCGAGCCGGACGGCGAGGTGATCCATCCATTGTCAGCGCCGTTCAAGCCAACCGGCGGCCTGCGGCTGCTGCGCGGCAACCTGGCGCCCGAAGGCGGGGCGGTCATCAAGCTCGCCGGCGTCGAGGGCGGCATGGAAGAAGGCCGGTTCGCCGGGCGGGCCCGGGTCTTCAACAGCGAGGCCGCGCTCATCGAAGCGCTCGCGTCCGCACCCGAGCGGTTCGACGACCACGACATGGTCGTGATCCGTTACGAGGGCCCCCGGGGTGCTCCCGGCATGCCGGAGCTGCTCGACCCGACGTCACGGATCACCGCGCTGTGCCGTCGCCGCGGCATCACCATCGCGCTGATGACCGACGCCCGCTTCTCGGGCGGATCAGTCGGGCTGGTCATCGGCCACGTCTCACCCGAGGCCGCGCTCGGCGGCCCGATCGCGCTCATCGAGGAAGGCGACACGATCATCGCGGACGTCAACCACGACAGCCTGGACTGCACCGAACTCGGCGATGAGTCGACCCGCACGGAGCGGCAGGCTCGATGGCAGGCCGAAGCCGAAGCCAACGGCGGCACCCATCCACAGGTGCGACCGGCTGACACACGGCTGCTGCGGCGGGCGCGATCCAGCGCGCTGTCCCCGCTGCAGGGCGCCGGGCTGTCGGACACCGCGCCATGACGGCTATGGCAGTCGCCGCCTGAAGCAGAGCGGCCGCGCGGGTCCTCCGGCCGGATGACCCGGACCTGCGGATATGGACCGCGCGGATGACGCGGAGCGGAGCACCTGGCCCGTAGCGTGAGGCTCTGATGGAAAGGTGCGTAATACGTGATCGAAGTTCATCAGCTGACCAAGCGGTACGGCGGCAAGCTCGCGGTCGACCACTTGACCTTCACGGTCCGCCCCGGCCTGGTGACAGGGTTCCTGGGGCCCAACGGTGCAGGCAAGTCCACGACGATGCGGCTCATTCTCGGCCTGGACGCGCCGACGTCGGGCACGGCGACGCTGAACGGGAAGCCGTTTGCCGAGCACACCCGGCCCCTGCACGAGGCCGGAGCCCTGCTCGAGGCGCGGGCGGTGCACACGGGCCGGTCGGCGCGTAATCACCTGCGGGTCATGGCGGCCACCACCGGGATCGGCCGACGGCGGGTTGACGAGGTGATCGAGATGGTGGGGCTGGCCGACGTGGCCAGCCACCGGGCGGGCTCGTTCTCGCTGGGGATGGGCCAGCGCCTGGGGATCGCGTCCGCCCTGCTGGCCGACCCGCAGACGCTGATCCTCGACGAACCGGTCAACGGGCTGGACCCCGACGGCGTCCGCTGGATCCGCAACCTGCTGCGCGGCCTGGCCGACGAGGGCCGGACCGTCTTCCTGTCCTCGCACCTCATGAGCGAGATGGCGCTCACCGCCGACCACGTGATCGTGGTCGGCCGAGGCCGGCTGCTCCGCGACCAGTCCATGGCCGAGTTCATCGCGGCGGCCTCGGCCGAGACCGTCCGGGTCCGCTCGCCGCAGGCCCGCGAACTGGCCGGCCTGCTGGCGGGCGAAGGGGTCACCGTCCGCGACCCCGCGGACGGGGTGCTGGAGGTGGAGGGCCTGTCGTCGGACCGCATCGGCACCGTGGCGGCATCCGCGCAGATCACGCTCTATCAGCTGACGACGCTGGATGCGTCGCTCGAGGAGGCGTACATGTCCCTGACGGAGGACTCGATCGACTTCCGCTCACCGGCCGACGGTGGTCAGAAGACGGCCGAGGTGGCGGCGTGAGCAGTTCGGCGACCGTGGCGGCGCCGATCGTCCCGCGCGCGGCCGCACCGGGCACCGAAGCGCAGCCGGTCACGTTGCGCCGGGTCATCAAATCCGAATGGATCAAGTTCTGGACGCTGCGCTCCACGTGGGCGGTGCTCGCCGCGGCGATCGTGGGCATGCTCGTCCTGGCTCTGGTGGTCGCCTACAACACCCGGCATCTCACCAGCAATCTCCAGGCCAATGACATCGCCCCGTCGTCCACCCTCCAGGGGTATTACCTGGGACAGCTGCTGATCGGTGCCCTGGGCGTCCTGTTCGTCTCGGGCGAATACGGCACCGGCATGATCAGGTCGACGCTGGTCG
>Ga0209112_10000014_pt1 | contig 25309 bp, 21 predicted proteins | sample TexAe_OM3H0_O3_FD_187947 | JGI IMG/M metagenome (GOLD analysis project Ga0209112, IMG submission 187947) | Forest soil microbial communities from Davy Crockett National Forest, Groveton, Texas, USA - Texas A ecozone_OM3H0_O3 (SPAdes) (version 2) | ecosystem: Environmental > Terrestrial > Soil >...
CCGGGCCCGGAGGGTTCCCGGACCCCGATCCAGTGGTTGAGCACTTCCTCGCGCCCGTCGGCCGGCCGTTCGACGGTCCCGTACGGCACCCCGGCGTCGATCACCGGCTGGTCCACGGCCAGCGGGACGACCAGCTTCAGCAGCTGGTGGCGCTGGTGCCAGTCGACCCGCAGCTTGACCTCCAGTTCGGGCAGGCCGGCGTAGAGGATCAGGTCCATCCAGATCGCCGACTTCTCCCAGGCGTACTGGAGCCGGACCACCGTGCGCACCGGCCCGGCCTCGACGAACTCCGCGCCGGTCAGCTGGGGGCTCTGCTCGGGCTCTTCGTAGCGGATGACGAAGTGGGACCAGGTGTCGCTGGGGTCGGCCAGCACCACCGGGCGCAGGCCTTCGGGGGCCAGCCACTGGCGGCCGGTCTGCTTGGAGGTGATCCCGGTGACCGCGCCGGCCGCCCGGTCGATGTCCACCACCAGGTCGTCGTTCTCCAGCCGCCCGGACGGGCCGAAGGCGGGCCGGCCGGCGGCCTCGGTGTCCTCGTCCTCCTTGCGGAGCCAGTAGACGCGGTGACCCATGGCCGGGAGCTCGGCCACGACCAGGCTGTGGTGTTCGTACCGGGTCCCTTCCCGGGAGGCGATCGGCTGGACCGGCACCAGCTCGTCGCGGCCCGCGGTGACCGAGGTGGCGGGGTGGGGCAGCTCCAGCGGCACCCGGACCGGGTGGGACAGCGGGTTGAACACCACCAGCGGCACCGGGAAGTGGGCCACGAACGGGTTGAGCGACTGGTTGCGCTCGGCGGTGGCGGTGCCGTCCACCGCGGTGTCGGCCCGCATGGCCAGCAGCTGGGTGGCCCGGGTGACCACGGTGTCGGCCTGCGTCCTGGCGTACCCGTAGAACTGCCGCAGGTCCTCGCAGACCTCCTCGGTGCAGGTGCCGCCGAGGCTGTCGTGGAACTGGTTGAACAGGACCCGGGTCCAGGCCGAGCGCAGCGTGTCCTGGACGTCCAGGCGCACCCCGGTGGCCATTTCGGCCACGGCGGCGAGGTTCTCGGCCGCGGCCAGGGCCGCCTCGCAGGCCGCGTTCTCCCGCTTCATCCAGGCGACCACGGTGTAACAGCCGACCGCGTGCATGTGCAGGTCGCCCCGGACCGACGGCAGCGTGCCGCCGTCGGCCAGCTCGCGGCCGACCTGGTCGAAGTAACCGGTCGTGGACCCGAAGGCCACGTCACCGGCGGTCTCGGCCCGGATCCGCTGCACGGCGTCGATGGCGACCTGGGTCGGGCCGCCGCCGTGGTCGCCGACGCCGACGAAGAACATGGCCGGGGCGTGCTCGCTGATCGCGTCGGACAGCAGCGCCGCCGCCCGGGTCTCGACCAGGGCACGCTCGGCGCCGTCGGCCGCCGCCTCACCCTCGTGCAGGCCGGTGTGGTAGGCCTCCTTGATCCGGTAGGTCGGCAGGCCGGTCCCGTCCACACCCTCCCAGCGGAACAGCGAGGCCGGCAGCTCCTTCTCGTGCGGGCCGGGCCGCATCATGATGTAGGCGCGCAGCCCCGCTTTTCGGTACAGCTGCGGTAGCGAAGCAGCATGACCGAAAGAGTCAATGTTGTACCCAATGGTGGCGGTGGTGCCGAAGGCCTGCTGGAAGTAGCGCTGGCTGTACAGCAGCTGACGGCACACCGACTCACCGGCGGGCAGGTTGCAGTCGGGCTCGATCCACTCCCCGCCGACGAGCTCCCAGCGGCCGGCCGCCACGTGCGCGCGGATGCGGCCGAACAGCACCGGGTCCATCTCCTCGACCCAGGCGTAGTAGCAGGCCGAGCTGGCGGCAAAGTAGAGGTCAGGATGCTGATCCAGCCGATCCGCCGCGGCCGTGAAGGTGGCGATCACCTCCCGCATGCCCTCCCGCCAGTCCCAGATCCAGACCGGATCGATGTGGGCGTTGGGAATCGCCACCACCTTGGGGACCGACGGGGTCCCCAGGGCCGGTGAGCTGGCGTCTGGCATCGTTGCCAACGGAGCCTCCTGTTAAATCCTGACATTCAGGAAGTAATCCGAAACGGTAAATGTCGGGACAGGGCCGGTCAAGACCTAAATCTAACGTTTTGGTCACCGATTTTGCCCAGGTCAGCGGGGTTGAACGAGCCCGGATCGGGGCACGCGGGCCGCGCTCGGGGCCCCCTCCGCAAGCGAAAACTCCGGCCCACAAGGGTTAGGGCCCGGTTAACGCGAGGTGCACATCGGCCGTGAGAGCCCGCGCTTCCCGGCCGCCCGGCCGAAGAGGGCGGATCGGGTCAGCGGCTGCCCTTGCTCCAGGCGGCGGTGGCGTGGCTGCAGGCCGCGGCCCGGACCGAGGCACTGACGACGGCCTGGTCGGAGGACAGCCCGGGGCAGTCGTTGCTGGTACCGAAGACGCTGAACAAGAACGCGCCGAACAAGCCGGCCATGAAGATCGAGACCACCAGCAGCCCCGCCACCGATTGGGCTGACCGGCCTGCGTGGCCATCATCCCAGCGGCCGCTGACGCCGGTCGCCCCCGCGGTCTCAGCGTCCGGCATGGTCTCCTGGGACGTCAGCCGGGTGAAGATCGAAAACATCGACCTGAGCTGCGGATCAGCGGCCTGCAGCGCCCGCTCGATCTGGTCCAGGACCGCCTGCTGGCGAGCAGAAAGAGTCATGCTGTTTGCCGGTCCGTTCGTGACGTCGCTGTCGTACCAGCCCGGGCGCGGACGCGCCCGGCCGGTAACCGGATCTCCACCACTATGACACGTCTTCGCATCGGCTCAACTGGCGTGGCCGTACAAGTTCAGGCCGGCGCTGACGGCCAGAACGCGACCGAACCGGTCAGTCGAGGTACGTCGAGTGCAGCGCGGCCGGAGCGAACAGATCTCCGGGCGTGAGCAGCCTGTCACTGAGGCCCTGTTCGTAGGAATACCGGCAGGCCGCGTCCAGCGTCGCCTGGTTGGGCGCGACTCCGTAAGGCCAGATATCGTCGCCCAGCAGGTGCCGGGCCGTAGCCACCGAGTCCAGGAAGAACGGCAGGGCCACCGGCGGATGACCGCCGATGCCCTTCATCCGCTCCAGGCAGAGGTCTTTGGCCAGAATGAACGCGTGCATGAGGTTGCCCACTATCCAGGGGTGGCGCTCCACCAGCGTCCGGCGGACCACCACCAGGTGCATGATCGGGAAGATACCGGTCCGGGACAGGTAGTCGGTCTCGGCGGCGAGCGGGTCCGCGAACAGCGGACGGATCGGGCTGTCCGGCTTCCCCGCCAGCCCGGAGGTGTAAGGCGTAGTCGCTGCCTGTACCTCCCCCGTGGCCAGCATCTGGTCGATGGTCCGGTCGGTAACCACCTCGACGCGCACCTCCGGCGGCAGCCGCAGTGGCTCCCGTTCCACTCGCCCGGGCGAGAACTGGCCCGCCTGCACCCAGGTCACGCTGCGATGGTCAAACCCGAACTCGTCATGAAGCAGCCCACGCATGAAGAGTGCGGCGGTCATGTGGTATTCGGGAACGGCGACCCGGTGACCGGCGAGATCGGCCACGTCGCCGACCTCGGGTCGGAGCACGATGCCGCGGTGACGGAAAGCGCGTGAGGTGAAAACCGGTAGCCCGACGTAGCGGTCGTCGCCCCGACTGGTTCGCATGATGTGGCCAGACAGCGACATCTCGGCGATGTCGAACTCAGCGTCCCGGGTCAGCCGCAGGAAGGTGTCGGCCGGGTGCAGGATCAGCGGTATCAGATCCAGGCCGACCGGGGCTATCTCACCGCTCTGAATGGGCTCGGTCCGGTCGTAGCGCCCGCAGGCGAACGAAGCGACGATCCGGGACGGCCCGGTCACCGGTTCACCCCGGCGGCCGGGCCAAAGCGGGCCAGCACAGACGACTGGACGACCCCGATGGCGATGTACAGCAGGGTGCAGGCCACCGTCAGTACCACGACCGAGGCCCACAGGTCGTTGTACTGAAACGTGGTGCCGTCCTGCAGCATTCGCCAGCCCAGGCCCTTACCGGTGTCGAGCCATTCGGCCAGCAGGCTGCCGATGAACGCACCGGGCACACCGATCCGCGCCGAGGCGAACAGGGCCGGCAGGCAACTGGGCAGGCTCACCCGCCGCATGATCTCGCCGGTTCCCCCGCCGTAGGCGCGGACCAGGTCGATGCTCCCGGCGGGAGCCGACCGCAGGCCGAACAGCACGTTGATCAGCGTCGGGAAGAACACCACCAGGCCGCTGATCACCGTCACCGCGACATACCCCCGGCCGAAGACCAGCACGATGACCGGGGTCATGGCGACGAACGGGACCGAGCGCAGCAGCAGGGCCACCGGCAGGAACGTCTGGGCCAGCGCCCTCGACAGGGTGAAGGTCACGGCGACAACGACCCCGACCACCAGCCCGGCCGCGAAGCCGAGGCCCGCGTCACCCAGGGTCACGGCCAGCCCGTCCATGACCGAGTGCAGGTTCGTACCAGCCCCCGGCCCGGAAACGAGGTAGGCCCACACGTCCTCGGGGCCGCGGCCCACCAGCGGACTGAGACCAGCCGCCTTGAGGAACACCACCCAGAACACGAGGATGACGGCCAACGTCAGGACGACCTGGGTCAGTCCGCGCAGCACCTGTCGCCACTGGTGGCCCGCGGAGGACCGGGCCGTCAGGTCCAGGCTCTCCGCCTGGGTGGTCCCGGGCAGGGTCATCGCGCCGCCTCCGTGCCGGTTATCCAGGGGGTGAGAACGCGGGAGACCAGTCCCAGCAGGGCGTAGACCACACCGGCGATGACTGCGGCCACGACGGCGATGCCCCAGACGCGGGCGACGTTCAGCTGCTGCTCGGCGATGATCATGGACGCGCCGAGACCGTCGTTCACATCTCCGAGGAACTCGCCGATGATCGCCCCCAGCAGAGCCGCGGGCGCCGCGATCTTGAGCGAGTTGATCAGGCTGGGCAGCGCCGAGATCAGCTGGACCCGCCGCAGCTGCTGCCAGCGGCCGCCGCCGTAAGCCCGGATCAGGTCGAGCGACGAGTGATCGGCCGACCGCAGCCCCAGCAGGCAGCCAATCAGCGTGGTGAAGAACACCGACAGCGCTGACAGCGCGACCATGGGGGTGCGCCCGGTGAACACGACGGTGAGGATCGGCCCGACGGCCACCACCGGCATGCAGTAGCAGACCACGGCCAGTTGCATGGCCACCGGCTCGAGGAACGGTGCCAGCAGCACGAACAGGGCCAGGGCGACCGCGATGACGTTGCCCCACAGGTAGCCCTGGGCCGCCTCGCCCACGGTGGCCCGGAGGTTGGGCCCGTAGAAGTGCCACCCATCGCGGAAGATCTGCTGTACGACCGCCCAGGGCGACGGCACCGCCCCGCCCTTGGCCAGGATCGCGTCGGCGACCAGCCACCAGATGCCGAGTAGGACCAGGACGCCGGCCGCCGCGCTCAGCTGCCTGCCCGGCAAGCTGATCTTCACCGGCGAGGATCCGGCCGGCTCCTGGTCCGGCCGGGCCAGCGTGGGAGCACTCACGTTGCCGGCCCCGTCCCCGCCGCAGAGGCTTCGCGATCGAACAGGAGCCGGGATATGCGGTCCTCCCAGGCGTGGAACTCCGGCGTTCGCAGCATGTCCGGAGTACGGGGCCGGGGCAGATCGATCGCCAGCACCTCCAGGACGCGTCCCGGCCGGGGGCTCATGATCGCCACGTGATCGGAGAGGAAAACCGCCTCGGAGATGCCGTGCGTGACCATCAGGGTGGTGGTGCGATGCTCGCCCCAGACCCGCAGCAGCTCCAAGTTGAGACGCTGGCGGGTCATGTCGTCCAGCGCGCCGAAGGGCTCGTCGAGCAGCAGCACCCGCGGTTCGAGCACCAGCGCGCGGGCCAGCGAGACCCGCTGCCGCATCCCCCCGGACAGCTGAGCCGGCCGGGCCTTCTCGAAGCCCTCCAGGCCGACGAGGCGGATAAGGTCCTCGATCACTCCCGGCTCCGCAGGCAGGCCGGCCACGTCCAGCGGCAGCCGGATATTGGCTGTGACCGAGCGCCACGGCAGCAGCGCCGGATCCTGGAAGGCGATACCCAGATGGTGCCGGCGGACCAGCTCGGCTGGCGACTCACCGTGCACCAGGGCTTCACCGGAGCTCGGCTTCTCCAGCCCGGCCAGGATGCGCAGCACGGTCGACTTGCCGCACCCTGAGGGTCCGAGCAGGGAAAGGAACGAACTCTCCGGGATCGCGAACGACACGTTGTCGAGCGCGGCGACCGTGGCCGATCCGCGGAGCTTGAATCGCTTGCTGAGTGCCCGGGTCTCGATGCCGGCCACCGCTGACGGCGGGGGTCCGGCCGCCGTCTCGGATTTTCGCCGAAGGTCGGCCATAAGTCACCTACTTGGTCGGAAGTACGGCCGGGATGTCGCTCGTGATCAGGGACGGGTCCTCCTGGTACACCTCGTTGACCAGGCTCATGTCGAAGAGCTGGCTGGCGGTGACCTTGACCCCGGCCGCGTTGAGCGTGGCGATGTTGGCCGCGACCAGCTCCGGTGTCATGGTGAAGATCCCGTGCTTCTTGGTGTCGTCGCTGACCACGAGCTGGTTCTCCGCGTAAGCCGACAGGATCTGGGTTTGCAGGTTCAGGCCGAGGTTGGTGCCGTACGTGTCGACCGCCAGTTTCGAGCCAAGCGTGGGCGAGTTGAGGGCGCCCTTCCAGCCCCGGATCTCGGCCCGCAGCAGGGCCTTGAGAGCACCAGGGTTCTTCTGGATCGTGTCGGTGCGCGTCAGGATGGTCTGCGCGACCAGCGGGTAGTGGTAATCGGCCAGCAGGAACGCGCCGACCTTGTACCCCTTCTGCTCGAGCTCGATCGGCTCGTCGGTGATGAAGCCGTACCATCCGTCGACGGTGCCGCTGGTCAGCTCGGTCGGGTCGCTCTGCACCGGTACGGTCGTCAGCTGGCTGGGCGAGATGCTGTTGGCCGTGAGGAAGGCGTGCCAAGCCGAGGTGTTGGCCGCCTGGACTCCAATCCGCTTGCCGATCATCGCCTTGGGGTTGGGGATCGGCTTGCTCTTCAGGTAGACGATGCAATACGGATTCTTCTGCCAGGCGGCCCCGATGATCTTCAGCGGTGCACCGGCTGCCACCGCCGCCGAGGTGATGGGAGGTGTGGACAACCCGGCCAGGGCCTTGCCCTGCACGACGTCAGTCTCGGCCGGGGTCGCGCTGGCCCCACCGGCGATCAGGTTGACCGAGCTGAAGCCCTCGTCCTTGTAGTAGCCCTTGCTGTCGGCGATGAACTCGCCGGCGAACTCCACGTACTTGATCCAGTCGAGCCGGAAGTTCAGCGCCCCGAAACTCTTGGCCCCGGCGGAGCCGGTGCTGCTGACGGCCGTACCCGAGCTGGCCGAGCTGCCGCAAGCGGCCAGGGCCGCGCCGCTGCCGAGCAGCAGCGCGCCCGCGCCCATCCCCCGCAGCATCGTGCGCCGATTGATCTCCTGTATAGGCATGCGCCTTCTCCTGATGTCGTTGGTGGGGCAGCGGGTTAGGGGGCCGGGGGCGAGGTCGCGTGGCGGCGCAGCCGGGTACCGACGTCGTCACAGGCGGCGACCTCGCCGAAGGCGTAGGCGATGATGGTGAGGGTGGCTTTCTGCACCTCGGCCGGCGTGAGCACGCCGAAGCCGGCATCCGCGAACTCGCCCGCGGTCGTCCCGTCGGACAGGAAGACCACCTTGAACTCTCGGTGATTGGCTTCGCGGGCGGTGGTCTCGCAGCACACGTTGGTCGCGATGCCGCCGATGATGACGGTGTCGATTCCCCGGCCCCGCAGGATGAGCTCAAGATCGGTGCCGGTGAAGGCCCCGAAACGGGGCTTCTCCAGGTAGATGTCTCCCGGCTCGATGACGTAACGGTCGTCGATGCCGACGGCCTCGGTGCCGCTGGAGAGGAAACCTTCCTTCATCGGCGGGAACTGCTGTTCAAGAATCCCAATATTGGCCAGGTCGGGACGCAGCGCGTGGGCCGTGTAGATCACCGGGACCCCGAGTTCGCGGCAGGTGGCCGACAGCTTGTTCATCGCCTCCAGTACCGCCGGGCCCTCAGGGGCCGAAATCGGCGGGTAGCCCTCGACGAACAGGCGCTGCAGGTCGACGACGAGCAGGGCGCAGCGGCGGGGATCAAGCTCCCAGCGAACCATCCGACTCTCCTCGGTGGTGATCAACGAACGGGAACAACCTGATCTGGGCACCACCCGTTCGGCTTCCGCGGCGAACGGACCGTGAACTACCTCAGTTGTGTCAACCACACATATCTAAATGCTCCGAATGTGGGGGCACAGCTCACTGACCGAGACAGTAAGCGCAGTTTAGGATCGATATGTATCGTCCATGTTAAGAAATTTAAGATCTGGCAATCATCAGAGATCTTGTGCGTTTGTCACAAAATCAGGAAACGAATTTCGGGGTTAAATGATCTAGCCACGGCCGCGGCGTGCGGCTCAGAATGATCACACCGCCACCACTCCGCCCGGACCGGGATGGGAGTCTGCTGGCTGCCCGAGGCCGGAAGGACGGTGTCAGATCTGGTGAAGTTCGGCGTGGGTGTGCCAACCGCCACCGAGGGACTCATGTACCCCGTCCCCTACGCGTCCATCGGCCAGGCGGTCGAGCTGGCGATCATGACGGAGGAGCTCGGCTTCGACTCGGTGTGGGGCAATGACCACATCGCCAGCCAGCGTTACGTCCAGGCCCAGTTCGACGAACCGCCCCGCTATTACGACCCCCTCGAGTTCCTGGCTTTCGTAGCGGCCAAAACCAGCCGCGTGCGGCTGGCCACCTGTGTGATCGTGCTGCCGTTCCGCCATCCAGTGGTGGCGGCCAAGCAACTGGCCACCCTCGACCAGCTGAGCGGCGGCCGGCTGGTGGCCGGCGTGGGCATCGGCGCGTACCGGGAAGAGTTTGAAGCGCTGCACCCCGGGGTGGCCCTGCACCGGGGCCGCTACGCCGAGGAGGCGATCCGCAGCCTGCGGTTGCTGTTCACCGAGCGGCGGGCGAGCTTCGACGGTGAATACGTTCATTTCACCGACGTCGAGTCCTATCCCAAGCCCTGGCAGACGCCGCTGCCCATCCTCTCCGGGGGCAACTCGGCCGGTTCCAAAGACCGGGCCGCCCGGCTGGGTGACGGCTGGCTGCCCGCCGCCCTGACGCCGGCCGAAGTGGCGGCCGGCCTCAGCGAGATCCGGAAGAAGGCGGCCGATGCCGGGCGGGAGCTGGCCGCCGGCTTCGAGGTGGCCCTGCAGGTGGGCGTCGCGGTCGGCGCCACCGCCGAGGCGGCCCGGGCTCAGTTCGAGTCCTCGCACATCTACACGCACATGCGCTCGCTGTCGAAATCCACGCTGAAGGACCAGCAGATCGGCGACTTCGCCGCGCGTAACCTCATCGGCACCCCGGATCAGATTGCTGAGCAGGTCCGCCAGTACGAGGCGGCGGGGGTCAACTGTCTGGCCGGTTTGCTGTTCGCGGCCAACACCATGGCCGAGACCGAGGAGCAGATACGACTGTTCCGCGATGAGGTCATGGTCCGGTTCTGAACGAACCGTCAGCTCGAACAACCAAAGGAGACTGCCTGTGCCGTCCTTGATCGCGGCCCGCACAAGCCGGCTGATGGACGCGCTGTCCACGGCTGGTTTCGACGTGTTCATCGCGACGTCGGCTGTCAACGTGATGTACGCGACCGGCTACATGCCGCCAGGGGCCCAGATGGCGGCCATCCACCCGATGGCGGCCATCATCACGTCAGGGGCGCGCCGGCTGGCGTTGCCGGTTGCCGACTCGGCACCAGCCATCGACTTTGGCATAGCGCCGGAGGAGATCGTCGCGTTCGGCCGGTTCTACTTCGAGTCGCCGACCGGGGAACCCCCCTCGGCCTGGGCTGATCGCCATGCCTCGCTGGCCGAGGCCGTAGCCGTGGCCCTCCACCAGCTGGGAGTCACCTCCGGACGGGTCGGCCTCGACTGCGCTGGGCTCGGGCCGAACGAGGCAGCGGTCCGTGCCGCTGTGCCGTCCGGGGCCGAGGTGGTCGACGCAACGACGTGGGCTCGCTCGGTCCGAGTCCGCAAGACCGAGGCCGAGCTGGCCCTGCTGCGGCACTCGGCAGAGCTGTCCGTGCAGGGCATCGACCGGGCAGTGGCCGCCGCCACCCCGGGCATGACCGAACGGGACCTGGCCCGGCTGGTCGCGGGCACGATGGTGGAGGGCGATGCGCTGCCCAAGTTCGTCATCGTCACCAGCGGTCCCCGATCGGCGCTGGCCGACGCCCCCACGACCGGCCGGGCGATCCAGCCCGGTGACCTGGTCCGCTTCGACGTCGGCTGCCTCTTCGAGGGGTACTGGTCCGACATCGGCCGAACAGCGGTCGTCGGCGAGCCGACCGCCCTGCAGCAGCGTCGCTACGACGCGATCTACGCAGCGGAGCAAGCCCAGATCGACGCGGCCAAGGCAGGCGCGGTGGCCGGCGACCTGTTCAGTCTGGGGGTGAAGACTGTCGAGGCCGGCGGTATCACCGGCTACCGGCGTCAGCACTGCGGGCACGGTATCGGCGCCGAAGTCTACGAGCATCCGATCATCGCTGACGGGGTGGACGCTCCGCTGCTGGCCGGCATGACCTACTGTTTCGAGACGCCGTATTACGAGCTCGGCTGGGGCGGCATGATGGTCGAGGACACCGTGGTCGTGACCGAGGATGGCGCCGTGTCCTTCACCGACACCGACCGGACGCTACGCGTCATCCCGGCGTGAGCGCCTATACGGGTCGCCTGGCCTGCGTCCGGTGTGGCACCGAGAGCGACGACTCCGCGCCCTGGGCAGGCTGCCTGGCCTGCGCCGTCGATGGCGTCTCCGCCAACCTGCTCCCGCGTTACGACCTGGCCGGCCGCGGTGACCTCGCCGAGCTCCCCAACGAACCCGGCATCTTCCGGTGGCGCGATCTGCTCCCGGTACCCGACGACGCGGCGCCGGTCAGCCTGCACGAGGGCGGCACGCCACTCCTTGATGGTTCGGTGCTGGCCGCCGAGTTCGGTGTCGGCGAACTGCTGTTCAAGGACGAGACCCGCAATCCGACCTGGTCCTACAAAGACCGGCTGGCCGCGGTCGCGATCACCGTGGCCCGGGCCCGGGGAGCGCACACGGTGGCGCTGGCCACGTCGGGCAACCACGGCGCCGCCACGGCCGCCTACGCGGCCGCCGCGGGGCTGCGCTGCGTGGTGCTCACGATGGCCTCGGTCCCGCGGAGCATGAAGACCCTCATGCAGTCCTACGGCGCCACTGTCGTCGCCTTCCGGACCGCGCCGGAACGCTGGCAGGTGCTGTCCGAAGCGGTGGCCAAGTGGGGCTGGACTCCGCTGTCCGGTTTCCGCAACCCGCCCCTGGGCTCCAATCCTTTCGGGGTGGACGGCTACAAGACCATCGCCTACGAGATCATTCGTGACCGGCCCGAGCCACCCACGGTGGTCGTGGTCCCCACCGCCTACGGCGACGGACTGGTCGGTATTCAGCGCGGCTTTGCTGACCTGCTGGCCCTCGGGGTGATTGACCGCCTGCCGAGGATGATCGCGGTGGACCCGTTCGGTGCCTACCGCGCGGCACTGGCCGAGCAGCCGGTGGTCCCGGTCACCGTGCCCGCCCCAGGGACGGTCGCCTTCTCGATCGGGACGCCCATCGCCACGTTTCAGGGCCTCCGGGCCCTGCAGGACAGTGGCGGGACGGCCGTCGCCGTTCCCGATGACGCGGACATCCTGGCGGCCCAGCAGCACCTGGCCAGCACCGTCGGGCTGTACGCCGAGCCCACTTCCGCCATCTGCCTGCCCGGCCTGCAGGCCCTGGCCAGCCAGGGCCAGGTCAGCCGCTCGGATCGGGTCGTCTGCATCGCCACCTCCAGCGGCCTCAAGGACGTCGACGCCACCGCGTCCCGGCTGCCTGCGGTTCCGGTCATCGACGCCGACCTGTCCGCGCTGAACGCGGTGCTGGAGGGTGCCGGCCCATGAGATTGTCCGTCGCCGCCAACGGCCGGGCCCCCGCCGGTGAAGTCCTGGCTCTGGCCCGCGCCTGCGACTCGCTGCCGGTGGCCGAGATGTGGATCACCGAGGACTACTTCGAGCGGGGCGCCTTCGCCGTCGCTGGTGCGGTTCTCGCCGCGACCCAGCGGGTCCGGGTGGGCATCGGGGTGGTCAACCCGTGGACCCGTCACCCGGTCCTGACGGCCATGGAAGCGGCGGCACTGGCCGAGATCGGCCCGGGCCGGGTGCTGCTGGGGCTCGGCGCGAGCAACGCGCGGTGGATGGGTGAGCAGCTGGGCCTGCCGTTCGAGCGGCCACTGAGCCACCTGCTCGGCTCGGTGGCGATCATCCGCACGGCACTGGCCGGCCGCCCAGTCGACCAGGAATGGTGCGGTCAGCGGCTCGCGGCCAGGCTGGCCTTCACGCCGCCCGGCCCCATCCCCATCGCGCTGGGGGTGAAGGGCGAGCGGGCGCTGCAGGCTGGTGCCCGGGCCGCCGACGTCCTGCTGCTGTCGGCGCTGTCCTCGCCGGACTACGTCCGCTGGGTCCGCACCGTGGTCGGCCCGGAGCCGCGCCTGGACGTCCTCGCTGGCGTCAGCCTCGACGACGACGCCCCTCGGGCCCGGGACCGGATCCGGCCGTTCGTGGCCACCTTCCTCGGCGTGCACGGCGACCAGCCGATCACCCGGGTGGCCGGGATCGGGCCTGACCTCGCGGCGCAGCTTCGCGCGGGCTGGGTCAGCGGCGCACCACGGACGGATCTGGTCAGCGATGAGATGCTGACCCGGTTCTGCCTGGCCGGGAACGACAAGGACGTCCGAGCCGGCCTGGCGGCCTTCGCCGACGCCGGGGCTGACTCGCTGGTCGTGCAGAACCGGGGGGCGGGCGATGTGGCGCAGGTGCTGACCCGGATCAGTCGGCTGCTCGGCTGACGGGGCCGGCGTCGTCCCCGGCGCTGGATAGCTCGGCGGCGGACAGTTCCGTAGCGCGCAGGGCCAGCACCAGATCGACGAGGCCCTCCACGTCCTCGAAGTCGCGGCCCAGGCTCTCCCGCAGCCGCTTGAGCCGGTACAGCACGGTGTTCGGATGGGTGGTCAGGGCGGTTGCGGTGCGGCGGACCGAGAGCCGGTTGCGGAAGAAGGCCGACAGGGTCGCGACCAGCTCGGGCCGCCCTTGCAGCGGTCCGAGCCTGGAGACGATCAGGGACTCGACCAGTTCAGGGTTGCGTAGCAGCAGCACCTCGGGGATGACGTCGAGGAAACTGACCACCCGGTCGTAGCGTCGCAGCCGCCCGGCCACCTCGACCGCCTGCGACGACTGGCGGATCGACGAACCCGCCTCGGTCAGGGACGGGGCCGGCTCACCTCGGCCGATCAGCGTGCCGCGAGGGCAGACCTCGTCCTCAAGGGCCCGCTGCAGGAGCTGATCGATACGGCCAGGATCATGGACAGTGGGCACGAGCATCAGCGCGAACTGCTGCACCTGGCCCACGAGCACGCGGTCGCGTAGCTGGGCCCGCAGGATGCGGTGGATGTGTCGCTGGGCCGGGAGCAGTCCAGGCAGGCCGTACTGGCTGCCCACGGCCACCGCGGTGTACGGCACGTCGACGCGCGCGCTGACCAGCCGGGCCTGCCGGGCCGTCTCGGCCGCATCCGGCGGTTCCGGACCGGCCAGGGCGGCGACCAGGTCCGCGGTCGGGCCGTCGTAGGACATGCTCACGGCGTCCTGGGTCTGCCGGTAGGACTCCACCGAGTGCCACGTCAGCGACTCGATACCGGTCAGCAGGCGGCTCGTCGCATCGCGCAAGTCCGGCGCGGACAGGTCGTCCGCATGATCAAGGACCTTGGCCAGCAGCAGCCGTTGAGCGGCCATCCAGGAGTACAGCACCGCATCAACCGGTACTCCTTGCAGCGCCCGGGCTTCGCCGATGGTGCCGGCGTGCTGGAGGGCGTCCTCGGCCGACCCGTCATCCTGCAGCATCAGCCCCAGAATGAACTGCAGGCTCGGTTCCACCCGATCGGCGAGATCGGACCGGCTCATGTGCTCGTCGTCGTAGCCGAGCACTCCCCAGACCTGAGCGGTGATCTCGCCGGCGTAGGCGGGCACGTGCTCAAGCATCGAGCCGACCAGCTCGTTCAGATTCATCCCGGCTCCCACCGCTGCGTCGGCCGCCACCGCCTGACCCCAGGCTACGTGGGACGGCCGGCGCAGGTGAGGCGGCTCGACGCGGCGGGACGGTTCAGGAGGCCTGGACCCAGAGCTCCTTGCTGATATCAGTGGTCAGGATTTCCGGCCCACTGTCGGTGACCAGGACCTTGTCCTCCTGGATCCAGATCCCCTTCTTCCAGTCGGGGTCGTTGTAGCCGGCGAACACCGGCTCGATGCAGACGACCATCCCGGGCTCCAGCACGGTGCCGGACGTGTAGACCGTGTCGCGCTCACCGAGCCAGGGCACTTCGTGGACGTCCATGCCGACGCCGTGCCCGACGATCGTCAGCTGGTTGAAGTCGTACACGCCCTGGCTCTTGAACACGGCCATCCCGGCCTCGTAGACGTCAGCTCCCGTGACGCCGGGCTTGATCGCGGTGATCGCGGCGTTGTTCGCCTCCAGCGCGATGCTGTAGTAATCGAGCTGCTCCCGGGTGACGGCGCCGCCGACCGCGGCCTGCCGGATGTAGTCGGTGGCGTAGCCCTCGAAGACAGCCCCGCCGTCGATCATCACGAGGTCGCCTTCCTGCAGGGCGTAGTTCTTGGCCAGGCCGTTGACCATCGTGTAGTCGCCCCCGGTCGTACAGCCGAAGAAGCTCGGCCGGGTCCCCGGCTCCGCGCCCGCGGCGTACATCGCCGAGCAGACGATGGCCATCAGCTCCTTCTCGGTCATGCCGGGCCGCAGCGCGCTGAAGCCCGCCTGGGTGCCGATCTGGGAGATCTCGCAGGCCCGGCGGAGCTTGGCCACCTCGCCGGGGGACTTGATCATCCGGCAGGTCTGGATCGCCGCCGTCCCGTCGGTGATCTGGCCGGGCAACCCGGTCCTGAGGTAGGACAGCTGCTCGTGGCTCATGCCCAGCCGGACGCCGAAGCCGAGCTCGGCCCCGATGGCCACCTTCGGCCGGGCCAGGCCCTTGTCGGCCAGCGCGTCCAGAACGTAGGGGATGGGATCGTCCTGGTCCGGGTAGTAGCGCTGGTCGGCTATCCACGACGTACCCGTTCCGTTGCCGGTCTCCTGTTTCGGCAGGATCAACGCCGGGCCGGCGGCCCGGTCCCGGGGCAGGATGACCACGTACGGCCGGAACTTCGAGCACCACAGGATGGACAGGTAACCGGAGAAGTAGCGGACGTTCTCCTCCTGCGTGATCAGCAGGGCGTCGAGGTCCAGGAAATCCATCAGGGCGATCGCCTTGGCGTAGCGCGCCTCGTATTCGGCGACCGGGAACTCCGCCCACGGTGGCTGGGGTCCATCCGTCTCTACCACCTGCGCCTTCTTGGCCACGGCGAGCAGTTCGTTGAAGTTCGGTTCGATCGGCATGTCAGGGTTCCTCTCGCTGGGATCGCCGGATGGTGGGAGCCGGCCCGCTCACGGCGCCCCGGCCACGGTGGGGCCGGGCTGAGCCGGCAGACCGGCCGCATCCTGGACGGCGCCCTCCGGATGCGGGGCCAGGTTCCGGGCCGTGAGGGGGAAGCCGAGCAGACGGTCCCTGGTCTCGCCCTGGGTCAGCGCTTTCACGACGGCGACGCCGGCGAGATAGACGACCGAGGTCGCGGCCCACGCCTGCAGCGGCCCGATGCCCCACGTCGTGCTGGCGGTAAAGATCCCGCCGGTGAACCCGCCCACGACCAGGCCCGCCGCGATCGCGACCAGGCCGGGCACGTTGGCCAGGCCAGCCGAGGCCCAGGCCGTCACCGTGTCGGCCGGGCGCCGGATACCGAACAGCCGGGGAACGGCGAAGGCGTCGAGGATCATGACGACCGTGACGCACGGCACCAGGACGCCGGTCAGTTCCGCGATGGTCGTGTAGTGGTTGATGACCTGGAAGTAGGCGAAGACCGATCCGATCAGCCCGAACACGACCACGTAGACGATTCGCGGCCCTTTGAACAGGTTCTTCGCGGCGGTCACGACTTCGTAGAGGTTCAGGTCGTTGGTCGCGACCTGCGTGATCACGAAGATGATGACGCCGATGGCGGCGAACCCCAGCGTGTAGCTGGTGATGTAGCTGATCACGTGGCCGAAGTCCGTCAGGTTCCTGGACGCCGCCAAGGCCGCGCCCGCCAGCGGGAACAGGACGTTACCGAGGACCAGGGCGACCACGATCGGGACGATGGACGCCGACGGCTTCGGCTTTGACCAGCGCCAGAAGTCCGGCTCGGATCCCCAGATCACCGCGCCGATGAAGGTGCTGACCGCGACGCCGAAACCGACCGCGCCCGCTATGTGCGGGGTCGCGTACAGCTGCGAGGACGGGGTCTCGACGAACACCTTGGCGAAGGCCCACAGCACCCAGAGGATCAGGATCGGTGCCGCGATCCACTTGGCCCAGGCGCTGACGCTCCGGAACCCGAACGCATTGTTGAACATCATGATGATCCCGGCCCCGAGCGAGATGATCTTGACGTCGCCCGATACGCCGGCCAGCGAGGAGATCGCGATACCGAGCAGGTTGGCCTGGAACGAATACCAGCCGACCGAGGCGATGATGATCAGCGCGGAGACCACCATCGAGCCACTGCGGCCGAGGAAGGTCCGCGCCAGCAGGGTCTCGGTCTGGCCGAAGCGCGACCCCAGATAGGCCGCGAAGAACCAGTAGATGCCCAGGATGGCGTCGCCGACCAGGCTGGCGATCAGCATGTCGGTCAGGCTGAAGCCGCCCTGATACAGCGAATAGCCGGTGTAGAGCGTCGAGAAGGCCGCGTTGCCGGTGATCCAGACCAGGGTCATGTTCAGCGTGGACCTGCGCGCTGACAACGGCACGGCGCTGGTCGTGTAGTCATCGCGGGCGCCCTCGCCAAACGACTCCGCCGGTACAGCAGGCGCCACGGCATGGGACGGGGAACTAGCCACGGCTCATTCACCACCTCGAATTGTGCGGTCGCTCCGGCGTTTTCCCGGCCATCGACCGCGTGCGGACTTGAATCGGGCGAGGTCATTACTCAACGCCGAGCGGATGACTCTTCCGCGAGCGCCGTAACACATTGACCAGGAGCACGGCAGTCGCGATTCTGCCTTCCGGCGCTCCTGAAATTTTCCGTCACGGCGAGGAGACGGCGGCGTCGCCGAATTCTTGCTTTATGGTGACAGGAATGGCCACGCATCTCTTGCGCGTCCCTGCACAACTCGTGCGCTTCCTGGCATGACTGGGCCTAGGTCACCCGGATCAGCCCGGATCAGCCCGGGCGGGCTAGCCGGCCACGGATGCACGGTAGGAATCAGCGTCTATTACATACGGGTCGTACGAGCGCTTGACGAAATAGGGAATGAGGGGCCGGAACCAGTCGTAAATTCGCCGCAGCTCCGCGACGGCGCCCTCGTGATAATCGACACGCAGATCGACTTCGGCGAAAGGCTCATCACCGTAGACGAGTATCGCTGCGGAGAATTGGCCCTTCTGCTCGCCGCCGGCGCTGGCCCCCGCCTCCACCGCCGCTATCAGCCGGTCGGCCAGCTCGGTACCCGCGCTACCAGTCATCGATTCGGCCATCGCGGCGACCACGGCCTCGCTGACGATCGCGTTGCCCATGGCGACGAAATTGTCACCCTCGACGTGGCCGCTGTACCAGGTGTCATCCGGCCCGCTGAAGGCGGCGGTGTTGCCGTAGCTGTCGACGACGCCGATCTGCCTGCGCTCGATGTTGGGGTCGCTCGCCCGCAGTTCAGCCAGTACTTTCCGGGCCGAGTAGCCCAGGCTGATAAGCCGCCCGGCCAGCGCCGTCTGCCGGGGATCAGCGATCAGCTGGACGCTCGCGGCGCCCATCCGCGGGCACACCACCGGGCAGCGGTTCCCGACCGCCGGGGAACTGGTGGCCATGGCCACGCCGAGCCGTTTGCTCTGGGGACAGCGTGCGACAACGGTGAACGTCACGATACTTCCCGGCCGCTGAAGATCCTGGCCCTCTCGTAACCGGGAAGAAGGTCCTTCACGAAATCAAAGGCGTTCTCACCCAGGAACGCCCGCCGCTCATCGTCGGTGAAGAACGAGGCATGCCGGGTGATGCAGTTCACCGCCTGCGGGTAGTTCTGGTAGGCCTCCAGCCACGGCCAGTCAGTGGCCCAGAACAGCCGGTTCGCGCCCACGCCGTCCCGCAGGGCCTCCAGCCGGGCCAGGTAGTTGTGATAGGGATACTCCGACTCGTCGTCCCACACCTTGCCCAGGTAGGCGGTGGACAGCCAGACATTGTCGTGCCGTCCGACGACATCGAAAATGAGCCGGGCTTCCGGGTTGCGCGGCTCCGATACCGGATCGTCCGGATTGCCCGCACCCGCGTGATTGATCTGGACCTTGATCGTCGGGAATTCCGTCAGCATCCGGTCCAGCTGGTGCCAGTAATCGGCTACATCCGGAGTCAGCCCGGGCACCGTGTCCTCGAAAGAGAAGATGATCCGCCGGCCCGCTTCGGCGATAGCGCCGTAGATGGCGAAGTACGACGGATCGTCGAGGGCCAGCTGCGAATACGCCGGAAATATTTTCATGCCGAGCGCACCGTCAGCGAAATCCTTCTGCATGCGGGCAAGTGTGTCGGGCCGGGTGGGATTCTTCAGCGTGGCAAACCACAGGAACCGCTCCGGGTATTTCTTGACCGCCGACTCCAGGGTGTATTTGCGGCCGCCGAAGAAATCGGTCATGTCGCCGCCCTGGGTCTCTTCCAGATACCACCGAATATCATCGGCGTCGTAGCTGATGAGGAAGCCTTTGTCGACGCCGGAGCGCTCCATCTCGGCCGCGAAGAGATCTCCCGAGTACTCATGCCACGATGCTCGCGTGGTCAGCGGGCGATCCGGATTACTCTCCCGCGGGAAGGTACGGAACAGAACGTGGCACTCAGTGTCGATAATCACCCGGCGCATCCCCTCAGCCAGCAGACCTTCCCACCTGGCCTCATGCTCGCAGGAATGCTTCCTTATCTCTTATGCCTCCCTGCACGACTTGTGCGCTTCCTGGCACAATTCCCGGTCACCGTCCAGCCACGGGGGCCAGGGCGCCGTTTCCCGGACGCGGTGGTCGCCGCCGGCCAGTTCGGGGCCGCCGCGCCGCGGCGTGAGGCTGCCGCGGCGGTAGTCACGGGGGGATTCGCCGAAGCTGGCCTTGAACATCCGGCTGAAGTGGCTGAAGTTGTCGAAACCCCATCGGGCCGCCAGGGCGCTGATCGGCCGGTGCAGCTGGGCACTGTCCCGCAGATCCTGACCGCAGTGAGCCAGCCGCCGCTCCCGCAGGTACCGGGCGGGGGCCGATCCTTCGGCTTCGAAAAGCTTGTAGAGCTGGCGGACCGAGATGTTGTGGGCCGCCGCGATCAGCTCGGGCGTCAGATCCGGTTCGCCCAGATGCGTCTCGATGAAATCCTTGATCCGGAGGATGAGGCTCTGCCGGTAGTGGTCCATCATCGTCGCGGAGTGCGCCCCGCGCTCGGCGGCAAGCAGGGTCGCGGTGAGGTCGAGGATGCTGCCCGCGAGCTGTTCGGCTGAGCTCGGCGGGATCTGCTCGAGATGATCCGCCAGGGAGACCAGAAGGGACGAGGTGAGCGCGCCCACGCCTTCGCTGCCGGACAGCCGGCGCGCGGTGAGGTCGGCCATGGCCAGCGGTGACATCCGGAGCAGCGGACGGGGGAACATCAGGGCGAGCATCCGCCATGACCCGCCGAAGATCAGCTCGAACGGGCGGGTGCAGTCGTAAATCGTCAGATCGCCCGGCGTCAGCGCCGTCTCCCGGCCATCCTGCCGGACGATGCAGTCGCCGTCCAGCTGGACGCCGAGCTTGTAGTAGTCCTGGTCGGACAGGCTGATCATCCGGGGGGTGCGCGCGGTGATCTGGCTGACGGAGGAGAAGACGCCGATCTCGATACCGCCGAACATCTCGCCCCGGATCTCGCCCTCGAAGTCATTGGTCAAGGCCGTGACTTCAAACGGAACGAAGGCCGCCGACAGCGCGTCTCGCCACATCTCTACGCGGTCGGTCTCGGCGAAGTCGCTGGTCCGGACGAGAAACGCCATAAGCGGTCCCATGCTGCTCGGCTGATCGGGGATGCGGCTCAGCGTCGAGACCATGGGTCCGGTCTAACGGACCTACCTTTTATGCGGTTATAACACAGTACGGCGCGCACCAGGAAGAGCAGGCATAACACTGGACACTCAGCGGATCGCCCATCCGGTCCTCAGCCGGACTGGCCGTACAGCCCCAGGTAGGCGGTGGCGACGGCTTCGTCGATGGGCCGGGGCACCGGGACGACGGCGTGCTCGGGGCCGACGGTACGGCGGGCCACGGCCTCCAGGCAGCGGGACTGCAACGCGAAGCCGAGGTCCATCGATTCGATGGAGTTGCCCAGCGGGCGGGGGCCGGACAGGTTGACCATGTGCCCGTCGGTGAGCAGGTGGATGCGGCGGCCGTCGGTGAGCCGGAACGTGGTGATCCCGTCGGCCGTCGCCGTCTGGCTGGCCACCAGGGCCGACGCGGCGATCGAGCCGACCGCGATCTCCCGGGGGAAGTGGCCGGCGTTGACCAGGATCACGTCGTCCCGGAGCAGGCCGAGGTCGTCGCCGGTGACCACCGACTCGGCCCCGGTCACCGTGACCACCACGTCGGCCCGGCGCAGGGCCTCGGCCCGGCCGGGGACCGCGAAGCCGTCCAGGCTGGCCCGCAGCCGGGTCACCGGGTCGACCTCGACCACCGCGACCTGCGCGTAGGCGTTGCGGAAGCAGGCGGCCACGCCCTGGCCGCAGGCCCCGTAGCCGAACACCGTGACCTGGCGGCCGTTGGTCATCCGGTTGGTGATGCGCAGGTAGGACTCGAGCACGCTCTGCCCGACCGCGTGCTCGTTCTCGGCGAACTGCTTGATCGGGCTGTCGTTGATGACCAGCACCGGCCGGGCCAGCTGGCCAGCCAGCGGCCGCAGCCGCATCCGCCCGGACGTGGTCTCCTCGGTGCCGCCGAGCAGGCCCGCGTACGGCGCGGCCAGGTAGCGGGCGAACAGGTCGCCGCCGTTGTCCAGCAGCAGGTCCGGCTGCCGGGCCAGCACCTGATGCAGGTAGCGGTCGTGCTCGGCCGGATCCGTGGTCCGCTCGCCGATCACCTCGACCCCGTGCCCGCGCAGGTAGGCCACCGCGGCCGGCTGGGTGCTGGACAGGTTGCCGGTCGCCACCACCGTGGCCCCGCCCGCGGTCAGGGTCAGCAGCAGGGCCACGGTCTTCGGCTCCAGGTGGATGCCGGTGCCGATGGTCAGGCCGTCGAACGGCCGGGTCTGGGCGAACTCGGCGGCGATGGCGCCGAGCAGCCGGCAGCTGTCCCGTACCCAGTCGATGCGGTCCGCGGGATCAGCCCCGCCGGGACCGGTCAGTGCATCAGGTCGTGCCACGACTTCTCGGTCAGGTCGACGTCGAAGTGGGACGCGGCCGCCTTGATGTTCTCGAAGGCCTGGGCCCGGTCGTCGTCGCTGACCTCCTTGACCTGGTCGAACCGGGCGATGGCGTTGCGCACGTGGCTGGCCGAGTTCAGCGGCTCCTTGCGCTGCCGGGGGAAGGCGTAAGCCGAATCGGGCAGCTCGTTGCGCTCAGCGGCGTCCAGGTCCCCCTCGGTCTGGTCGCTCTTGGGCGGCGGCTTCCACGTCACGGCCATGATCGTCTCCTTTGGTGGCTGGTTCAGTTGGAGGGACGGGTGTTGGCGGCCGCGGCGGCCCGGGCCAGCGCGGCCAGCAGCGGCGGCACGTCGAGCGGCGGGAGGATGGCCTGGATCAGCGTCAGACCGGGGGCGTTGGCCGCTCCGGTCAGGGCCGCGGCCAGCTCGCCGGTGGTCCTGGCCTGGCAGGCCGTCACCGGTTCGCCGGCCGCCGAGAAGACGGCGCCGAAAGCGGTCCAGTCCCAGGCCGCGATGTCGTTGTAGGGCTGCTCGGGACCGTGGATGGCCCGCTCCACCGTGTAGCCGCGGTTGTCGAGCACGATGACGGTGGCCTGCACGCCCTGGCGGGCGACCGTCGACAGTTCCTGGACGGTCATCTGGGCCGCGCCGTCGCCGACCAGCAGCACGCCGCGGCGGGCGCGGTCGGCCAGGCAGGCGCCGAGCAGCGCGGGCAGCGTGTAGCCGATCGAGGCCCAGAGCGGCTGCCCGACAAAGGTGACGCCGGACGGCAGCCGGTAGGTCGCCGCCCCGTAGAACGCGGTGCCCTGATCGGCCAGGACGATGTCGCCGGACTGCAGATTGGCCGCCACCACCTCACCCAGGCCCGCCTGGGACAGCCGGGTGTCCGGATCCCCGCTCACGGCCGGATCCGGGGTGCGGGTGGGGGCCAGGTCGCCGTCGGCGGGCGGCAGTTCGGCGACCAGCGCGGCCAGCGCCCCCAGCGCGTCGGGCAGAGCCAGCGGCGCGAACGTGGCCGCGCCCACGCTGGCCGAGGCGGCGGCCAGCTCGATGGTGTGCGGCCGGTCGACCCGCTGGGTGAAGAACCCGCTGTTCAGGTCGGTGATCTGCACGCCCGCCAGGATCAGCACGCGGGCGTCTTCGATGGCCGCCCTGGCCGGCGGGTCGCTGATCGCGCCGGCGTACATGCCGGCGAACCCGGGCGTGTTCTCGTCGACCACGCTCTTGGCCCACAACGTGCTGGCGTGCGGGACCGGGCCCGCGGCCAGCACCTCGTTGAGCTGAGCCGTGCCCGACAGCCGGTGCACCAGCAGGCCGGCCAGCAGACCCAGGTCCCGCGGGCTGCGGGCGGTGGCCAGCAGGCGGCGGGCCGCGTCGGTGAACGCGTCGAGCGTGGCCGGGTCGGTGACCGGCGCCGGGGCCGGCAGTCGTTCGGCCGGGGGCGGGCACGGGGCCTCGGCCAGGTCAGCGGGCAGCAGCAGGTAACCGGGCAGCTTCTGGTCCCGGACCGCGCACAGCACCCGGTCGATCCCGGCCGCCGCGGTGGCCGGGGTGAGCACGGCCTGGGCGCAGGTCACCGGGGCGTGCATGTCGAGGAAGTGGGAGAAGATCCCATCGCCGAGCGAATGGTGCACGACCCGCTGGGCCGCCTGCACCCCGCTGGCCGGCGCGCCCACGATGTGGATGACCGGCACGTACTCGGCGTAGCTGCCGGCGATCGCGTTGATCGCGCTCAGCTCGCCGACCCCGAACGTGGTGCACAGCGCGCCGATCCCGCGGATACGGGCGTAGCCGTCCGCGGCGTAACCGGCGTTGAGCTCGTTGGCACACCCCGTCCAGCCGACCTTTTCATGATCAACGATGTGATCGAGGAGCTGGAGGGTGTAGTCACCCGGGACACCGAAGATGGTGTCGGCCCCCAGTTCGGCCAGCCGGTCGAGAAGGTAATCGCTGACGGTGTAACTGCTCATAAGTCCATTCCGGTGCACCGCGGGACCGACAGTTCGCTCTGGCGTTCTTATGCTTACACGTCAGGCGGTCCGCCGCGCAGCGCGGGCAGCACTTCCCGGGCCAGAGCGGCGTTCGCCGCGTCGAGCAGCGCCGGATCGCTGTCCCGGGAGCCGGGCACCACCACGATCCGGTCCAGGCCCAGCGCGATCAGCTCGCGCAGCCGGCCGGCGCACCGCTCGGCCGGCCCGAGCACGGCGAACCGGTCCAGGAACTCGTCGTCCAGCACCCCGGCGGCCGCCGCGCGGGCCAGCCCGTGGCGGCTCAGGTCGTAGCCCGCGCCGACGTCGGCGACCACGCGGCCGTCGTGGCTGTCCAGCCCGGCGGCCGCGGCCGCGCTCAGGGCCGAGAAGCGGGCGAAGATCGCCGCACTGCCCCGCACCAGGTCCCGCGCCACGGCCAGGTCGGGATGACAGCCCACGTTGAGGTAGGCCCCGACCCGCAGCTGGCCGGAGGGAAGCCCGGCGGCCGCGCGGGCGGCGCGGGCCAGCTCGATCGCGGCGGCGATCCGGTCCCGGTCCGCGCCCAGCGTGAGCATGACCCGGTCGCTGGCCGTCGCGGCCAGCGCGATCGTCCGGGGCCCGGTGGCGGCCAGTTCGACCGGCGGGGGCGTGAGGTCCGCGGCGGCGATCCAGGCGATCCGGCTCGGCTGCTGTGCTCGCTCCCGCCCGGCCGGCCCGTCGGCCAGGTCGACCTCTTCGCCCCGCAGGTAGCCGCGCACCCGGCGGAGGAAGACGGCCAGCTGATCGGTGGTGGGCGGCTTGACGCCGATCTGGCCCAGCGAAGAGTCGCCCCGGCCGAGACCGAGCGCGGCCCGGCCGCCCGACTCCACCTGCAGGCTGGCCACGGCCGACGCCACCACCGCGGGATGGCGGGTCACCGGGTTGACGATGCCGGTGCCCAGCCCGAGCCGGGTGGTGACCCGGGTCAGCAGCCCCAGCTCGACGAACGGGTCGCCGACCAGATTCTGGCTGTCGGCCAGCAGCAGCCCGTCGAAGCCGAGTTCCTCGGCCCGCACCGCCAGCGGCTGAGTCTGGCCGGGAACCGGGAAGCCGTGCATCCAGAACTCACAGGTCACGGCCACGACTGTAACGGGCCATTCGATCGGCCGCGTGTCGCCGTGCTCCGGGCGCTCGCGGTGCTCACAATGGGCAGCCGGAGGTGGTCGGTCATCCTGGGTCATGATCACGCACTGACCGGGGCGGTCGCTTTCGTGGCCGTGGCCCCGCTGCTGCACGTCACCGGGACCGGGCTGCTGGCCGGCCTGGTGCTGACCGCGGGCGCGGGGGTGCTGCCGGACATCGACGAGCCCGGCTCCACGATCGCCCGCTCGTACGGGTTCCTCACCGAGTCGTTCGCCTGGATCGTGCACCACCTGAGCGGCGGTCACCGCAAGGGCACGCACAGCGTGATCGGCGTGCTGGTGTTCACGGCCGGCGCCTGGGCCGCGGTGCACTTCGACCACACGCTGGCGGGCAAGATCGCGCTGGGCGTCTTCCTGTCCCTGTTGCTGTCGGCCGCGCTGGCCGCGCTGCACGTCGGCGGGCATCACGGTGACGCGCTGGGAGTCGCCGCCGCAGCGGCGATGATCTACTTCGACGTGGGGCTGGCGCTGGCTCCCCTGTGCATCGCGCTCGGCGCGGTCGCGCACATCGCCGGGGACATGCTCACCCACGGCGGCTGCCCGGTGGTGTACCCGGTGAGCCGGGAGGAGTTCCACCTGCTGCC
>Ga0209112_10000015_pt1 | contig 25306 bp, 17 predicted proteins | sample TexAe_OM3H0_O3_FD_187947 | JGI IMG/M metagenome (GOLD analysis project Ga0209112, IMG submission 187947) | Forest soil microbial communities from Davy Crockett National Forest, Groveton, Texas, USA - Texas A ecozone_OM3H0_O3 (SPAdes) (version 2) | ecosystem: Environmental > Terrestrial > Soil >...
CCCCCAGCCGAGCCGCCGATCCAGCCCATGCCGTGGCCGACACGCTCGCCGGCGCCCGTCCCGCCGCCACCCGCGCAGCCACCGACGCCGCCGCCCGCGCAGGCGGATAACCCACCCACCGGCGAAGACGAACAGCCAAAAGGCCCCGGACTGATCGAACGGATGGTCACCAGCAAGCTGCGCACGCCGCGCCCGTCGTTTCGTACCGCGGAGCCGAATGCCACCTATCGCCTGCCGCTGGGGCCCGGGGCGCGCACGATCGGAGTGACCGCATACCGCCTGGGACTCACCGTCGACGGGCGTCACACACTCTCCGACATTTCGTTCACCGCGCGTCCGGGCACGCTGACCGCGGTCGTCGGGCCGTCGGCTGCCCGCAACTCCGCACTGCTCGGGCTGCTGGCCGGCACCAGGGACGCCAGCTCCGGCCGCATCACCGTGGACGGCCACGACGTGCATGCCGAGCCGGAGTCCATGCGCACCCGCATCGGGGTGGTCTCGCGTGACGACCGCCTGCACCGGCAGCTCACCGTCGAACAGGCCCTGGGCTACGCCGCCGTGTTGCGTCTCCCGCCGGACGTGCCGGCCCAGCATCGCGAGCGGGTGGTCGAGCAGATTCTCGAAGAACTCGACTTGACGCCGCACCGTGCCACCAGGATCGGCAAGCTCTCCCCCGAGGTGCGTCGGTGCGCCTCGATGGCGGTCGAGCTGATCACCCGGCCAACCATGCTCGTGGTCGACGAGCCCACCGCCGGGCTGGACGCGGCCCAGCAGGGTCACGTGATGGCGATCCTGCGGCGCCAGGCCGACGTTGGCTGCGTCGTCGTGGCCGCCGTGTCGTCGGCGGCGTCGCTGACCCAGCTCAACGTATGCGACCAGCTACTTGTGCTGACGGCTACCGGAACCATGGCCTTCCTCGGGGCGCCCCTGCAGGTCGAGTCCTCGATGGGCACCAACGACTGGTCCACCATCTTCGCGCGACTAAGCGCCGACCCCGACGGAGCCCACCGCGCTTTCCTCGCACAGCCACCCGCGCTGCCCACACCACCGGATGTCGCCGCGCCGTGGCCGCTGCCCGCCCGACTCTCGCTGATCCGGCAAGTCCGGTTGCTGGCCCGGCGCGAGGTGCGCCTGACCTTCGCCCACCGCCTCTTCTTCGGCTTCCTGGTGCTCCTGCCGTTCGCGTTGGGGGGGCTGGCACTGCTCATTCCGGGCGATTCGGGGTTGGAACGGCCCAAGCCGGGCAGCAGTAACCTGCACGAGGCCATCGAGATCCTGGCTGCGCTGAATGCCGCCGCGGTCCTCATCGGGACCGCGCTGACCATCGGAGCCCTGGTTCGCGAGCAACTCATCTTCCGCCGCGAGCAGGCCATCGGGCTCTCGGCGTGGGCGTACGTGATCGCCAAGATCATCGTGTTCAGCCTGGCCGCGGCCATCCTCGCGGGCATCGCGTTCGCCATCGTCGTGGCCGTCAAAGGCGGCCCTGCGCACGGCGCCGTCCTGCTCGGCAACGGGACGGTCGAGCTATATGTGAGTGTCGCCGCCACGGCCATCGTGTCCGCGTTGGTCGGGCTGGCGTTGTCGACGCTGGGCAGGTCCCGGAAAGAAGTTCTGCCGCTGTTCGCGCCGGTGATGCTGGCATCCCTGCTGTTCAACGGCAGCCTGGTGCAGCTGGTGAGCAACTGGGGACTTGAGCAGATCTCCTGGCTCGTCCCGGCCCAGTGGGGTTTCGCCGCCTCGGCGTCGACCGTCGATCTCCGCAGGGTTGACCCGCTGGCCGCCAACGCGGAGATGTGGACCCACTACAGCGGCTGGTGGGTGTTCGACATGACGATGCTTGCGCTTTTCGGCGCGACGGCGGCCGTGTTCACCCTCTATCGGTTGCGCCCGCCCACCCGAAAGGCCCCGGACCGATCGTCGCGACGCGACCAACCGTAAGTCCCCTGTCGCGCTGAGAAGTGGCCGTCGGCACCCCTTGGTCCGCAATGTGAGCGTTATCCACCGCTTATTCCCCGCGACGGCAGAGGCAGGTTACGGTCGAGTCATGGCGTCAGACAACACAAATACTGCCGAGCAGCTGCGCAATGCATTGGACGGGCGTTGGCGTGACGTGCGGAACCAGCTCCGCAAAACATTCACCGAGGACCTGTTCCGTCCGCACTACACCCCGAACACGGTGATCGCTCGCACCAAGGTCGCCGAGCAGATGCGGATCATGGCCGCGTTCGGCGCCGCCGCGGACTCGTTCCGCAAGGAGCACGGAGGCACCGGCGATGTCGGTGCGGCGATCACGATGATCGAGATGCTCGCGATGTCTGACCTGTCGCTGATGGTGAAGGCAGGAGTGCAGTGGGGCCTGTTCGGCGGCGCCGTCGAGAACCTGGGCACCGAGCGCCATCATGAGGCGTACGTGAAGCAGATCATCAGCCTCGAACTGCCCGGGTGTTTCGCGATGACCGAGACCGGACATGGCAGCGACGTTCAGGCACTCGAGACCACGGCGACATACGACCCCGAGACGGAGGAGTTCATCGTCGACTCCCCCACCCCGACGGCCCGTAAGGACTACATCGGCGGAGCCGCCGAAACCGCAACCATGGCATCGGTTTTCGCCCAGCTGATCACGACCGAGGACGGTAAGCCGGTCAATCACGGCGTGCACTGCCTCTTGGTCCCGATCCGCGACGCCGACGGCAACGACCTTCCCGGGGTGACGACGTCCGACTGTGATTACAAGGGTGGCCTGCCCGGCGTGGACAACGGGCGCATCGTGTTCGACCATGTCCGCGTCCCCCGGGTGAACCTGCTGAACAAATACGGCGACGTCGCGCCGGACGGCACCTACAGCTCGCCGATCGAGAACCCCAACCGCCGGTTTTTCACGATGCTGGGCACGCTCGTCCGCGGCCGAATCACCGTGGGCGGCAGCGCGGGTGCCGCCGCTCGCGTCGCACTGGACATCGCCACCCGATATGCGTTGCAGCGCAGGCAGTTCAATGCGCCAGGCGATGACAACGAAGTGTTGATCATGGACTACCTGGTGCATCAGCGCCGGCTGTTTCCGCTGATCGCGAAGTCATACGCGCTGCAGTTCGCCCAGAACGAACTGGTCAGCAAGTGCCACGATATTCAGACCGCGGACGAGCCCGACGCCGAGGAGCAACGCGAATTGGAGTCCCGCGCAGCGGGTTTGAAGGCGGCCAACACATGGCACGCCAGCCGCGCCATTCAGGAGTCCCGCGAGGCCTGCGGTGGCGCGGGCTACATGGCCGAGAACCGGTTGGTCGCGCTGCGGGGTGACACCGACGTGTTCACCACCTTCGAGGGCGACAACCACGTGCTGACCCAGTTGGTCGCCAAGGAGCTGTTGACGGCTTACGCCGACGACATCAAGAGCATGAGCCCGGTCGAATGGGTTCGCTTCGCGGCCAGCACCGTCAGCGAGCAGGTTATCAAACGCACTGCGGCAGAAACCTTTATCCAAACGATCATCGACGCGCGCCAGGACAACGAAGAGGAGGGCAGCCTCTTCAACCGCGGCACGCAGATCAAGATGTTCGAGGATCGCGAACAATATCTGCTGGCATCCGTCGCGCGCCGGCTGCAGGCCAAATCCAAAGAGATGTCGGAGTTCGACGCGTTCAACTCGGTGCAAGACCATGTGCTGCACGCAGCCACCGCACACATCGACCGGGTGGTGCTCGAAGCGTTCGTCGCCGGAATCGACGCGTGCCCTGACGAGAATGCCCGCGAGTTGCTCGGCATCGTGTGCGATCTGTATGCGCTGTCGGTGATCGAGGACGACAAGGCGTGGTACGTCGAGCACCGGTACCTGTCCACCGAGCGGGCCAAGGCGGTCACGCGGGGGATCAACGATCGGTGCCGCGCGCTGCGCCCACATGCGAAGACGCTCGTCGACGGCTTCGGGATCCCGGAGTCGCTGCGTTACGCCGAGATGCTGCACCCCGAGAACTTGACGGACGTGGTCACGAGCTGACGGCCTGTGCGGCAAGCACCCCTTGGGCCGGACAGGGTAGCTGGCCTCCGGCCGACTTCGGGCTAATCACGTTGCGGGACACTGCGACCCGATGACTATTCATTCGGAATCTTACCGAGCGCCTGGAGTTTGCCGGTTGGGGAGATTCGAAACTTGACCGTGCCGATGCCGCTGGGACAGCACACCTGATCACTACCCTTCTGCCATTGATACTGAACGGTGACAGTGTCGTCCGAGGATGGCAGCACGGTTATGTACGGCTTGGGATGCGTGGGAGCGCCCAGCGGGGTGTTGTGATCGAAGAACAACAACTGCTGCGGAGTCGACTCGCTGGCGATCGTCGGAATGATTTGCAACCAGTACAGCCGGCAGTTTCGAGTGTGACCCCGGGCGATTTCGACCCAACTCGAATCCGGCACCGTCACGGGAACCGAAGCGATGGCCTGGCGCACCGTGTCGGCCGTCGGCCCGTCGGACTCCTTGCACGTGTCGGGCCGCGCCGCCGGTGCACCCGACGGCTTCGACCCACAACCGGAGGCCAGCAAAACCAACAAAATCACAATCACCCGACGCACGCGGTGAGCTTAGCGAAGGCTGTGAATGTTCCACCGGTTTGGTCAAAAACCCAGCTCTGAGAGCTTGTTCGCGCAGGGCCGCAGGTAACCTCGGACGAAGCGGCGGGTCGACGATGACCTGCGATAACGCAACCTGAGGCAACCGGGTGGGCGGCAGATTCACAGCCACATCTTCTCCGTTGAGAGGAAGCCGTAAAGCGGCGGAAATTTCGGACATAAAGGCCGAAATATGGCTGCCGCACAATGAACTGACCCGATGCAGAGCTAACCCGATCGTAGTCGTGGGGGGATGTGAGCGTGGCCAGGGAGTCCATGGCACCAGACACCGATGCCGTGAACACCATGTGCGCTTACTGCGGCGTCGGTTGCGGCATGGTGCTGCAAGTCACAACGGACCCGGAAAGCGGTCGCCGTCATGTCGCCAAGTCCATTGGGAACAAACAACACCCAGCAAATTTCGGTCGACTGTGCACCAAAGGCGCCACGACCGCCGGCATGCTCAAAGCACCCGGCCGGATGGAATCGGCACACCTGCGCCCGGACCGGGGCGAACCGACCAAGCCCGTCGAACCGGACAAGGCGATCACCCACTGCGCAAACCGGTTACGGGCGATCATCGACGAGCACGGCCCCGATTCCTTTGCCATGTATGTGTCCGGTCAGATGTCCATCGAGGCGCAGTACCTGGCGAACAAGCTGACCAAAGGCTTCATCGGCACCAATCAAATCGAGTCGAACTCACGGCTGTGCATGGCCAGCGCGGGTTCCGGTTACAAGCTCTCCCTGGGCGCGGACGGCCCGCCAGGCTCATATCAAGACTTCGAGCACGCCGACGTCTTCTTCGTCATCGGCGCGAACATGGCCGACTGCCACCCCATCCTGTTCCTGCGCATGATGGATCGCGTCAAGGCCGGCGCGAAACTGATCGTCGTCGACCCTCGCCGCACCGCGACCGCAGACAAGGCTGACCTCTTCCTTCAGATCTCTCCCGGCTCGGATCTCGCACTGCTCAACGGATTGCTGCAACTGATCGTCGAGAACGGGCACACCGATCCCGAATTCATCGCCGAGTTCACCGAGGGCTGGGAGGCGATGCCCGGTTTCTTGGAGCAGTACACCGCCGACAAAGTCAGCGAAATAACCGGCATCCCAGCAGGAGACATCCTCACGGCGGCCCGCATGATCGGCGAAGCCGAGAACTTCATGAGCTGCTGGACCATGGGTCTCAACCAAAGCACCCACGGCACTTGGAATACCAACGCCATCTGCAATCTGCACCTGGCCACCGGCACGATCTGCAAGCCCGGCAGTGGCCCCTTTTCCCTTACCGGACAACCCAATGCGATGGGCGGTCGCGAAATGGGATACATGGGCCCGGGCTTGCCGGGTCAGCGATCGGTGGCATCGGACGACGACCGCGAATTCGTCGAGCACCAATGGGGCGTCCCCCGCGGGACGCTACGCACCGACGTCGGCACCGGCACCATCGACATGTTCTCGCGCATGGCCAACGGCGAGATCAAGGCTTGCTGGGTCATCTGCACCAATCCCGTTGCATCGGTGGCGAATCGGAAGACGGTGCTGGCCGGCCTGGAACGAGCCGAGCTGGTGATCGCCCAGGACGCCTTCCTCGAGACCGAGACCAACGAATACGCCGACGTGCTGTTGCCGGCCAGCTTGTGGACGGAAGCCGAGGGGGTGATGGTCAACTCCGAGCGCAACATGACGCTGTTCCAGCCCGCTGTGAAGCCACCGGTTCTGGCAATGCCCGACTGGCAGATCATCGCCCGGATCGCTTGCGAGATGGGGTTTTCGGAGGCCTTCAGCTACACCTGCGCCGAGGAGGTCTTTGAAGAGATCAAGCAGTTCTCCAATCCCAAGACCGGATATGACCTACGCGGGGTCAGCTACGAGCGACTGCGGCAGAGTCCGCTGCAGTGGCCTTGCCCACCCGAGGGTGACAGGGATCGCAATCCGATCCGCTACCTCAATGACGGTGTCAGTCAGACGCAATTCGTCCGCCAGGACGGCCAGGTGCCGCGGTTGGCGTTCCCCATGCCGAATGGTCGGGCGGTGTTCTTCGCCCGCCCGCACCTGCCGCCCGACGAAATGCCCGACGACGACTTCCCTTTCCTGTTGAACACCGGGCGCCTGCCGCACCAATGGCACACGATGACCAAGACGGGCAAGGTCGCCAAACTCAACAAACTCAATCCCGGGCCGTTCGTGGAAATCCACCCCGACGACGCCGCCCGACTCCAGGTCTCCGACGACGATGCGATCGAAATCGCGTCCCGCCGTGGCCGCGCCGTGTTGCCCGCTGTGATCAGCGACCGGGTGCGTCCAGGAAACTGCTTCGCCCCATTCCATTGGAACGATGCCTTCGGCGAGTACCTGTCGATCAACGCGGTCACCAACGATGCGGTGGATCCGATCTCGAACCAGCCGGAATTCAAGGCATGCGCCGTCACGCTGACGAAAGTCACCGTCGCCAAGCCAGAGCCGGCCACCGAACCAGAGCCTTCGCTGGCCACCGACACACCAGAATCCGCGCCCACCCAGGTACGAGGAATCAGCGTTTCACAAGTCGACGCACTCGGCGAATTGCTGGGCGTCGCAACCAAACCCCCGCCGGACTTCGACGAGCTCGGTCGTTCATACCTTGCCGGGATGCTGACCGGACTTCGATCGGAAGGCGGCCGTCGTGCCGGCGGAGTTCCCACGCTGCCGAAGAGCGCCCCATTCGATCCCAGCGCCCGGTCGTGGGTCGATGGCCTGCTCGCGGGGATGTTCTCGCGCATCGACGCACCGTTCGTGCGGGTGGACACACCCGAGTCGGCACCTACGCCCGCGGTCAAAGAACCGACGATCGGGCCGCCAGTTCCCACACCCACCGCCGAGCGCGCGCCGATAGTGCTGTTGTGGGCCTCCCAGACCGGGAACGCGGAGGAGCTTGCCGGCGACATCGCCGCGCAATTGGGCGACGCCGAGTTGGCGGTCACCGTGCACAGCATGGACGACTTCCCGGTGGCCGACTTGGCGGCGGCGCGGGAACTGCTCCTGATCACCAGCACCACCGGTGACGGCGAGCCGCCGGACAACGGCGCCGGCTTCTGGCGGGCGCTGGCGTCGGACGGCGCGCCGCAATTCACGGACATGCGTTACGCGGTGCTGGCGCTGGGTGACTCGAACTACGACGATTTCTGCGGCCACGGACGCAACCTCGACGCGCGCCTCGCGGAGCTCGGAGCGACGCGCATCGTCGAGCGGGCCGACTGCGAACCCGACTACGAAGACGCCGCGGCGAAGTGGCTGGGCGAGGTCGTTGAAGCGCTGAGCAAAGCGCCCACGTCCGTCCGCGGCGATGGCAACAACTCCGCACCCGCCGCCCGCCCCCCGGCTGCGGTGCCATCTCGTCGCCGGCCCGGAGCCGGCGCGTACAACAAGAAGCATCCGCTGATCACCGGCATCGTTCGCAACACCATGCTGAGTCAGCCGAAGTCAGCGAAAGACGTGCGGCAGCTGGTATTCAGCCTGCCCGAGGAAACCGTGAGCTACGAGGCCGGTGACGCGCTCGGAGTGTGGCCGCGCAACTGCGGGCAATTGGTCGAGGAGTGGCTGTCACTCACCGGCTTGAACGGCGATGCCACGGTGGAAGTTCGCGACCATGGGTCGATGTCGTTGCGCGACGCGCTCACCGAGCGCTACGAGATCGCCCACATCAGCCCGGATCTGCTCCGCTTCGTCCAGCAACGCAGCGGCGACGCCCAACTCACCGAATTGATGAAGCCGAAGAACAAACGCGCACTGTCGGATTGGTCGTGGGGACGACAGTCGGTTGACCTGCTCGCCCAGTTACCGGTCACCGCATCGGTCGAGGATTGGTTGGGCATACTCAAACCGCTTCAGCCGCGGCTGTATTCGATCTCCTCCAGCCCCAAAGCGACTCCGCGGGAAGTCCACCTGACGGTCTCGCCGGTGCGCTACAACTTCAAGGGCGTCCCACGCCGGGGGGTTTGCTCGACCTACCTCGCGGACCGCGCCCCCGGCGACGACGTCGCCATCTACGTGCGGCCGTCGAGCAATTTCCGGCCGCCCAGCGATCCGGACACCCCGATGATCATGATCGGCCCGGGCACCGGGATCGCGCCCTTCCGCGGTTTTCTGCAGGAACGACGCGCGCTCGGCCACTCCGCCCCCAACTGGTTGTTCTTCGGCGAGCAGCACGCGGCCACCGACTACTACTACCGCGACGAGCTCGAGCAGATGCGCGACGACGGATTCCTCACCGAGCTGGATCTTGCGTTCTCGCGCGACCAGCAAGACAAGGTCTACGTCCAGCATTTGATGCGCAACCGTGGGGCGCAGCTGTGGAGCTGGCTGCAGGATGGCGCCCAGTTGTACGTCTGCGGCACCGCCGACCCGATGTCCAAAGACGTCGATCGAACCCTGTGCGACATCGCGGCCGAATTCGGCAAGCTCGACCCGGACGCGGCGAAGGCTTTTGTCCAGTCGCTGAGCAGCGACAAGCGCTACCACCGCGACGTCTACTAGCTCGCGCGCCGCGACCCGCGGGCTCGACGTAATACAACGGAAACGTCCCACACCCGCCGCTGAAACATCTCCGTCGCACGATTCACTCGAGATCCAAGCGCTCGAGGAAGGGACGCCCAGGTGGCTCCGGAGTTTGACCGGCCCAGCGGGGAGGCCGTGCGGAACGCCTGCCCGTTGCGCTGTGGGCTGCGGTATGCCGCCGCCGGTGACGGCCTGACCGATGGCCGGGAGCCGACTTGCGACCAGGTTGACTGGGCGGGTCTTCCCATCAACTTGGACTTCGCGTTCTCACAGCAGCAGCGTGACAAGGTCTACGCGCAGCACCTGATGCTCCGACGTGGGTCCCAGTTTTGGCGATGGTCGCACAGCGGATCGCCGCTGTGTGCGTGCGAAAACGCCGACGAGCCGCTTCTACCCCAGCGCGGCTGAACCCCTCACCAGCGGATAGCGGCTCCAGGCGCTGCACCGCTCGACCGCTCACGCCGTGATCAGCGTGAGAAAAAGTCGGTGTTTTCCGGTCATCCCGGGTATCGGGAGATAACCGACGCTGGAGGAAACCATGACTGCACCGGCCGCCGACGCGATCACGTCGACAGAGCTGCGGAAGCTGATCGAGTCGTCCGCACCACCGCGCATCTTTGATGTGCGGACCCCGGCTGAATTCGAGACCGTACACATCGCCGGGTCTTACAACGTTCCGCTCGACGTGCTTGGTAACCACACCGCCGAAATCGTCACGCGCCTCGGCCGCGATCACGACATCGTGCTGGTGTGCCGCTCGGGCCAACGTTCGACCAAGGCCCAGACGGTGTTGCGAAACGAGGGTCTGACAGGCGGACGCGTCCTGGACAAGGGCATCAGCGATTGGGAGGGCCAAGGCTTCGCCGTAACCCGCGGCGCGCAACGCTGGGACCTGGAACGCCAAGTGCGCCTGGTGGCCGGATCCGTTGTTCTCTCTTCGGTTCTGGGCAGCGTCGCCATCCCCCGGCTCAAATGGGTGGCCGCCGCAATCGGCGGTGGGCTGACCTTTGCGGCGTTGACGAACACCTGCGCCATGGCCACGGCACTGTCGAAGTTGCCTTTTAACCGCGGCGCGACGTCGGATGCCCGGACGATCCTGTCGCGACTCGGCGAGACACCCGGCACCCCGGCGCGGTGATCTGCGTTACTTCATGCAACGCAGGCGATTTCAGCTACCGCGACGCTGTGATTTTCGGCAGATCAGCGGCCTGCCAGGCGCCGAATCCACCCAGCACGTCCGACACATCGACGAAACCGGCGGCCCTCAGCGCGCTGGCGGCCACCATCGAGCGGGTGCCGCTCGCGCAGTAGAGCACGACCGGAGCCGTCTGATCGAGCTTGCCGAACGAGGTCGTGAGTGCGGGTAGCGGGATGGTGTGAGCGCCGGGGATCGCGCCTTGCTCCACTTCCCCGGGTCCGCGCACGTCCACGACTTGAAGTCGAGGTTCCGCATCGCGCAACCCGGAGAGCTGATGCACGCTCAGTCGTGAAGCGGCCTGGATGAGATCCAGTCGGTGCGTGACGACCTCCGCGAGGTCACGCAACTGCCCGACCACCCGGTCGAATCCGACTCGGGATAGCCGAATCTTGGATTCCCGTGCATGCACCGGGTCGCCGACCAACACGATGTCGCGGTCGGGTGAAAGCACATTGCCTGCCCATTCGGCGAAGCGTCCTTGCAGGCTGACGTTCACGGCGTTACGCAGATGGCCGGCGGCGTAGTCACCCGGCTCACGAGTGTCCAGCAAGATTGCGCCGTCCTCAGCGCGTTGGAGCACATGTTCGATATCGAGCAAAGGCGGTGCCGCGTCGTCCAAAAGCGCGTGCGTCTCGGTGTTGCGCTTCGAGTCGTATTCGAAGTAGGGAGGCTGCGCTGACTGCCCCTCGGTCACCGCGGCGATGAACGCTTCCACGTCGGGCTTCTTCAAGGCGTAATTGGTTTCTTTCTGCTCCCCGATGGTCGAGCTGGTCTCGCTGGACAGGTTCTTGCCACAAGACGATCCGGCTCCGTGCGCGGGAAACACGCGCGTGGCGTCGGGCAACTTCAGCAGCTTGTCATGCAGAGACCGGTACAGCGCCGCAGCGAGCTCGTCGGCTGTTACGCCGTCAGACGAGCAAAGGTCCGGGCGCCCCACATCACCGATGAACAACGTGTCTCCGGTCAAAACACCGTAAGGCACCTCATCGTTTGCGCGCTCGTACACCACGATGCAGATCGACTCCGGAGTGTGGCCGGGAGTCGACAAGATCTCGAACACTATCTCTCCCAACGAGATTCGCTGTCCGTCGTGTAGCGGCTCAATCGAGAATGCGACATCGGCCTTTTCACCGTAAGAGATCACGGCACCAGTAGCCTCCGCCAATTCGAGGTGACCACTGAGAAAGTCGGCGTGGATGTGCGTCTCGATGACCCGCTCGATCTCAAGCCCGTGTTCGGCTGCCTCTTCGAGGTAGATGCCGACATCCCGGCGTGGATCGACCACGATGGCACGCCCAGTCGTCTCATCACCGATCAGATAGGAGGCCTGCGACAGGCAGTCCAGATAGTGCTGCGTGAAAATCATTTGGCTTTCCTCCTCAACCCGTGTCACCGATTGCGTGGGGCCGGTTGCCCGTACACCGCCACCACGACGCTGCGATCAAAGCTGTTGTCCGACCAGACCCCCATGGCGGTGTTGGCGCAGTCGCGGATGATCGCCATGTCGTCCGGGTTGTAGTACCACTGGTTGACCAGCTCCAGACTGCTGATGGCGATGGCCGGGTTGGTCGCGATCGTCTCGGCTGCTCTGCCCCGAAAGCCAGCGGCATTGGCGCGATCCTGCGGAGATGACCCGTCGGATCCGGTGTCGTCGTTGATGTTTCGGTTGTTGATCATGTCCTCCGCATGCCATTCGGCGGCCAGCGTCAGCGCGTTGTCCCGGACGATGTCGTTTGTGCAGCCCGCTTGGTGCTGCAGCGTATAGACGGCGGAGACGACGGCGCTGTTGAGCCGCTTGTTGTCGGCACGCGCGACGGGCGACGCAAACGCTGCCATCGCCGAAACCGCCACGGCGAGAGGCAGTATCCGGGTGACGTATCGGATCGGTACCAACACTGAGGGTTCCTCGGTCAGACCGGGTCGAAGTGCGAGACCAGCCATCGGCCGTTGACTTTGTCCAGCGTCACCCGAATGACTGGCTGAGTATCGGTGGGAGCACCGCCCCCGACGGTGACCGTCTGGTCCACGAACAACAGGGTCACGGCGTGGTTGGGGGTCACGGAAACCGGCGCCGCCGAATTGACTTTCGCGACTGCCGTGATGTGCTTCTCTTTCGCTCCGGGGATGACGACCTGGCGCGTCAGGTCCGTATAGGCGTCCTTGAATTCCCCGGTCAGCCGCTCACGCGCGGCGCCCAGGTCTTTTTCCACCGACTCCGCCTTATACGACAACAGGGCCACCGCGTCTTCGCCGGCGGCCCGGACCGATTCGGCGCGGGCCTGGGCCAGGTCATCGGCCGACCCCGCCACCCACTTGAGGTAGCCCGCCGCCACAGCCAGCAGCAACGCGACCGCAGGCAATACGCCGTAGGCGAGCACGCGCGACCACGCGATCGGCCGCCGTCCCCGCTCGGCCCCGGGTTGCGCCTCGGGCTCGTCGGTGGACGCCTCCTCGAGGGAGGCATCGTGCTGCGTCGCGGCCTCCGATTCCTCTTGCGCGACCTCGTTTTCGTTCTTTTCGCCGGGGTCGGCGGCGTCCCGGACCATTGCGCTCACAGCACCTTTGATGAAAGTCGTCATGGCACAAACACCACATTCGACACCCGGGCGTCGTCACCGACCGAGCGGACCTCGATCCGCATCCGCCATTCCCGCGGCGCTTCCTCGCCGCCGGCTGTCTGCGTCTTCACCGCGACAGCCACCAGTACCTGGGCCGAATCGCCCCGCTGGGATTCCAGACCGGCATCGGTGACGGTGCCTTGCGATTTCGACTGCGCCGCCTTCACGACTTCGACGAATGGCTTCGACCGCTGCTCGAAATCTTCACGGAAGGCCCCCGTGGACAAGTCGATGATCCGCTGCACGTCGGCATCGACCTCGGTGTAGCTGATGGTCGTCAGGTTGACTGCGCCCTGCCTGGCAACCTGGACGAACAGATCGCGCTGGGCGCTGGCCTGCTGCCGTTCGTAGGCCCGGTAGCCCAGCCAGCCGGTCAACCCGGTCAGCAGCGCCACGACGACGACACCGGCCACCGACGCCCATCCGACATGCGAAAGCCGCGGAGTGAGGCGGCGCCGCCAGCGGGTGCGCCGGCTGCGCTCCTGATCATCCGGATAGTCGTCGACTTGGACGTCGACAGCGGCCGGCTCACCGACTTCCTCAGTGACATCCGGGTTTTCAGTCTCGTCAGCTTTTACGGTCATGTTGCTCCTTACTGCTTATGCCGGCGGCACTAAAAGGGACTGCCAGCTTTTGGCACGTGGGTGCGCGAGGTCGGCCTCGGTGTAACGACGCCCGTCGGGACCGATGTAGTCACCGTTGGCGGGGTCATAGGTCGCGACGGCCAGCGGTGGTGGCGCCGGTGCGGGCGCCGCGGTCCCTCGCGGTGGCGGGAGGCGCGGATCGCGTCCCGGCGGATACAGGGGTACGCCCTGCCCGCTGTAGGTGGCGTTCGGGTCGCCCTTCCAGTTGTAGCCGTCGTTGAGGGGCACGTACTCTTCGTCGCTTTCACACAGCTCGACGGTGGGGGCGCGCTTGTCCGGCTTGCTCTCGCACGGAATGTTGCGTACCCCACGGACATTGAACTCCGAGTCTTGCGGCACCCGGCAGAACAAGTCCCCGACCGGACGGTCCGGGGCGTCCACGCTGGCCGGTGAGCGACGCTGAGTCGGGGGCAGATAGCCCGTGGTGCACGGCGGCGGCAGGTTGATGTTGAGGTTGAAGTCCAGCTGGGCGCCCTTGTACTCCTGCTTGGTGTTCGAGCTGGGCACGACGATCGCCGCCATGGCAGCAATGCCCTGCGGGAACAGCACCAGCAGCTGTTCGATGTCGTGGCGGTAGACGAAGGCGATGTCGCCCAGGCTCACCAGGTTCGCGAACAGCACCGGCAGTGAGGGCGATAAGCGGTCGAGCAGCGCCCTCCCCTCTTCCACACCGGACGTGCCGTTGGTCAAGATGTCTCGAAACGCTGCGTCCTGCGCTTTGAACTGTGCGGTGATGGCGGCGGCCCGACTGGCCCACCTGGCAATGGAATCCGATGTCTGGACTTGGGAATTGAGCACCGGAGGCGTCTGGTCGATCAACGCCGCAAGCGGACCGACGGTGCGGCCTCCCGCGATGGCCAAGGCCGTCGACCCGTCGACGATCCGCGACAACTCAGGCCCCAGACCGCTGACGGCGCGATCCGTCTCGTCAACCACCGTGCGCAAATTATCGCGCGGAATCGACTGCAGCGCACGGTTGGTCACGTCCAGCAGGTGCCCGATGTCGATGGGCACGTCGACTCGACCGACAGGAATGACATCCCCGGCTTGCAGCGACCGGGAATGTTCCCCGTTTCCGGGCTTGGGGGTGAGCTCGATGTACTGCTCACCGATCGCCGATCGGCTGTGCACCGACGCCTGAACATCGGAAGGCACCTTCACACCCGATCTCATGGCGAGGACCGCGCGCACCCCGGTCGCCGTCACATCGACCGACTTCACCTGACCGACGTCGGTGCCGCGATAGGTGACGACCGACGTCTGGTAGAGCCCGCCCGACTCGGGCAGATCGACGGTGACGGCATATTCCCCGATGCCGAAAAGCGTCGCGGGCAGCTTCATGAAGTTGAATGCCATTGCGCCACAGGACACGACGGTCACCAGCGTCAAGATCGACAGCTGGATCCACGTGCGGTGGTTCAGGCGCAGCATTCAGTATCCCCCGAAGTGATATGGGAAGGTCAGCGGGTTGCCCGCGGTGGCCGGGCTGGGCTGCATGCCGATGGTGCGTCCCCAGTACAGTTCGAGCTGGGTGAGGTTGCCTTCCCACCGCGAACCGGTGAAAATCCCTTGATCGATGCGGCTCAACGTCAGGTCGACCACCAGCGTGAGGTTGGCATAGTCGCCGCGGAACCAGTTCCGTACGGTGGATGCCGGCCACGGGTAGGCCACCAGGCCGTCGAGTCCCTTCGTCAGCGAGGGCCCGGCGTCGGCGAGCGTTCGGAGTACCGGCGCGATGTTGCGCAGGTTGTCCACCAGAGATTTCCTGCTCTGCTGGATGGTGTCTGCTGCGATTGCGCTGAACTTGCCGAGCTGGTCGATCGCGTCGGCGATCTTGGTGCGCTCATCGGAAAGCACCTTCAGCGCTTTGGGCACCGTCATCAACGCCTTGTCGACGACCGGATCCTTATCGGCTACCTGACCAACCAGCGAGTTGAGATTCTCGGCTGCGGCAATGATGTCGTCGGTCTGCTCATTTGTGCGGGCAATGAACTCATCCAGCTGATTCAACAGACTGCGCATGTCGTTCTCTCGCCCGGCAAATGCCTTTGCGATCGACCGCGTGATCTCTTGTAGCTGACCAATACCGCCACCGTTGAGCAGGACCGACACCGAGGCCAGCGTCTGCTCGGTGGTCGGATACATGCTCGCGTGCGACAGTGGAATGACGGACCCATTTTTCAGCTGACCAACCGGCGGTTCGTCTTTGGGTGCGGCGAGCTCGATGTGCATCGATCCCAGCAGGCTTGTCTGCCCGAGCTTGGCCGTCGAATTGGCCGGCAGGTGGACATCGCCGTTGATGCGCATCGTGACGAGCGCGTGCCAGTCCTGCAGTTCGATCCTGGTCACGTTGCCGACGTTGACGTCGTCCACCCGGACCCGGGTGTTCTCCTGAATGGTGACGACGTCGGGCATTTCGGCTTGGATCGTGTAGGACCCCGGCCCATTACCGGAGGTGCCGGGCAGGGTGAACGAATTAAGGCCCTTCCACTTGAATCCACAAGCGGGAAGCGCGGCAACGCAGATGAAGCACAGGGTCGCCACTATCGCACGTCTCATGATGCCCCCGTCGGAAGCATCAGGTCCCGCAACACTTGTGTCGAGTTCACCGTCGCATTTGGCGGCGCGGGGGCAGCGGGCTGGTCGGCAGGCGGCTGGTCTGCGGGCGCCGGTTGCTCGGCCGGTGCCTGCTGCACCGCAAGCGCGGGCGGTGGTCCCGGCGCCGGCGGCACGGCCTCCGGAGCCGGCGGCGCTCCCGGCGGCGGTGTTGCGGAGCCCGGCCGCAGCCAATCCTCGCTGTAGGTGATCTCGCTGGGGCGGGCCTGAGCCCCGACAAATGGGTTGAGTCCGGCCGGGATGTAGTTGTAGATGCGGTTTTTGATGATGGGGTTGATGTATTGCAGGCACAGCTTCGACACTCGGTCCAATCGCGCCCGGGAGGCCGATTCAATCGAGCTGCAGATCCACTGCGGGATATCGGCGAAGTTGTTCAGCGCGATGATGCCGGTCATCGCGCTCTGTGCGGGTTGGTAGATGTTGAGGAAATTCTGGAACACCGTCGGGGCAATGTGCAGGATCTGCTTGATGTCCATGCGGCTGTCGTTCAACGCGGTCGTCACCGAGGCAAGCCGGTCGAACGTGACGCCCATCGCTTCCCGGTTTTCGGCGAGAAAGTCGCGCAGATCATTCAACGCACCATCGACGCTCTTCACCGCGTTGGCGACTTCGTTGGGCGTATTCGTCAGCAGCGTCGTCACGCTGGCCAGGTTCTGGTTGAACGAGGCCAGCAGGTCGCTGCTGGAGGACAGCGCCGTCACCAACAACTGCAGATTGCGCACCGTGCTGAAGATGTCGTCGGCATGGTCTCCGAGCGCCGAAATCGCTGCGGACAGTTTGATCACGGTGTCTCGGGCGGTGTCACCCTGACCGCGCACGTTGTCAGCGGCCGAATTGATGAATTCACCGACCGAGTTCACACCGTCCGAGTTGGGCTGCAGCGCGTCGGTCAGCTTTTCCAGCTGCTTGCGAAAGTCGTCCCATTCGACGGGAACTGCGGTGCGGCTGAGCGGAATCGACGCGCCAGGACTCAATTTGGGTCCGCCGGAGTATGCCGGGACGAGCTGAATGGCCCGCGGAGTCACCAGGGACGGCGACAGGATCGCGGCACGAGCGTCGGCCGGAACCGAATACTCCTTATCGACGGAGAAGGTCACCTTGGAGCTGGCGGGTTGCGGCTCGATCTTGTCCACCACCCCGACCGCAACACCGAGGATCCGAATCTCGTCACCGACGAACAACCCGTTGGCCTCCGTGAAATACGCGGTGTACGTGTTCTTTTCAACCTCTTTCCACAACTTCACAGCGACGAATAATGAAGCCACGACAAGAGTGCCGACCAAACCGATCGCGGTCAGCAGTTGCAGCGTTCGCCGATTCATCACTGTCCCCCCGTCTCGGGCGGCGGACCAGGCGCAGGCCCCGGTGAGGGCGGCTGAGACCAGATCGGGTGCGGCGCCTGCTCCGGCGGCACGGGCGGAGTCCCAGTCGGCGGGTCCACGGCCTCCGAGGGCAACTTCTGGTTGGGGTCCAGGAACCGGTCGTACATGCGCGCGTCGATCGTCGGCCCGCTGATCTGGCCGGGGATCAAGTTAGCCACGTATGCCTTGAAAAATGGCCCGGATCCTAAGCATTCGCCGAACGACATCGCATACCGCTTGAACTTGGGCAGGGTCCTCTGAATGTCCTCTTTGCGGTTGTCGAGGACCTCGAGCACCCCGTTGAGCTTGTCGAGAGCCGGCTTCAGCTGTGTTCGGTTGTCGTTGACAAGACCGGAAACCTGATGCGAAACCGCGGTGAGATTGTTCATCAGTGCGTCGATGGAATCCCGTTCATCCAGCAGCGCCGCCAGCAACGCGTTGGAATCCGCCACCAGACTGGCGATCTGCTGACTGCGCCGGCCCAGTACAGCCGAAACCTTGTCGGCGTTGCCCAGCAGGCTGCGAAGCTGCGTGTCGCGGTTGTTCAGGGTGTCAGAAAACCGGGCGACACCTTCGAGTGCAGGTCTCACATCCGACGGCGTTTCCTTGAAGGTGTTCGCCAATGTCGTTAACGCCGAGGACAATTGAGCCGTGTCCAGTCCGCTGATTTCGGTCGTGAGGTCACCTAGCGCGTCGGGAAGGTCGTAAGGCGAGTGTGTGCGTTCCAGCGGGATGATGCCCGACAGCTTCCCCTCACCGCGAGAGTTGAGCTCGATCATTTTGGCGCCCAAGATCGTTTCCGTCTTGATCGCGGCTTCCGTGCGGTCGCCCAGCGTGATGAAGTTGCGGACCGTGAAACCTACCCGGACCTTGGTCCCCTCCAATTTGATATCGGTGACCCTGCCAACACCCATCCCAGAGACCCGTACCTGGTTACCCGGCCTGATCCCACCGGCTTCCGAGAAGTATGCGGCGTAGTCCTTGGTGTTCTTGACGAATGGGAGTTTGTCGTAATTGAACGCGGCGACGGTGATACAGGCCAAGATGACCAGACCCATCGCTCCGATGGCCCAAGGGCTACGCTTTCCGCCCGATTTGACCCTGGGTAATTTCATTGCGGCGTGCACCGTCCGCTGGGCTGGCCGAACAGTTTGATGAAGATGGGATTCCCGCCCTTTCCGTTGACCTTCATCAGCACCTCGCAGAAGTAGAAGCCGAAGTAGTCGCCGTTCAGACCCTGTCGCGCCAGCACTTGGTAGATGTCGGGCAGCTGCTTGAGCAGGTTGTCGACGTAGTCGCGGTCGGCGAGCACCTGGCCCGACACGCGGTCGGTCTCGTGCACGACATCCTTGATCGGCTGACGCGACTGGACAAGAAGATTGGCCACCGAACCCGCCGCCGCATTAATGTAGGCGAGCCCCGTTGAGATGTCATCCTTGCGCTGAGCCAGCCCATTGACGAACTGCGACAACTTGTCCAAACCATCGGAGAACTCGCGGTCGCGCGCTGCGAACGTGTGCAACACGGTGTTCAAGTTCGTGATCAATTCGGTGATCAATTCGCTGCGTCCGGCCAAAGTCGAGGTCAGCATTGAGGTCTGCGCCAGCACCGAGGCCAGGGTGCCCCCTTGGCCCTGGAAGATTCGAAGCAGTTGACCGGACAGGGCGTTCACTTGATCGGGGTCCAACGCGCGGAACAACGGACGGAACCCGCCGATCAGCGCATCGATGTCCAACGCGGGCGACGTCCGCGCCAGCGGAATCGTCGCGCCCGGCGGTAGCCGGCGCGGCGACCCTGGCCCCTCTTCGATAGCGAGATAGCGGTCACCGATCAGGTTCTCATAGCGCACGGCGGCCTTGGTGCCCTCGGTCAGTCGCACGCCTTTGTCCACCGAGAAGCCAAGGGACACGGTGCCGTCACGCTGCAGCTGCAGGTCCCCGACCTTGCCGACCTCGACGCCTGCGATGCGGACGAAGTTGCCGGACTTCAAACCGGATATGTTCGTGAAAACTGCGTGGTACTCGGTGCGGTCCTCGAAGCGAAACTGACCGAATACGGCGATCAGCGTGAAGGTGAACAACGCGCATACCGCCGTGAACGCGACGACGCGCACCATGATGGCGGACATCTTTCGTCTTTTCATGGCGGCGGCTGCCCTCCGCGCCAGAAGTAACGCGGCGCCTCCGGCGGGTTCTTGGTGGTCGGGAAATAGTTTGCCCACCAGGGGTTGCCGGCGGCCACGTTGGTGCGGATTTCATTCGGAGCGGCACCCCACCCGGTGTCAGTGACCAGCGCGCGCACCGGGAAGTTGGCGCTCGGGTCGGGCAGGGAGCCACAACTAGGCCTACCCCCCGGACCACCCGTAGCGTTGGTCTTCGGGAGGTGCTTCGGGTAGCGGTACGGGTCGTCACCGAAAAGCAGCGCGGCGTCCAGGATCACCGAATAACCATTGCCGCCCAACGCGTCTCGACCGCCGTGGTCCACGTACCACTGCGCACCCTGGAACAAGCAGGTGAAGGTTGGCGAGTATTTGTTCAGCAGAGCCGTGGTCGGATCGAGCAGATTGATGGACTGCACGATGTTGGATTCGTTCCTGCCGATGACGTTGATGCCGGTCTGGCTCAGGCCCACCGCCGACAACAACAGCGCGTCGAGTGACCGCTGGTTCTCGGTAAGGGTCGTGCTGGTTGTCGCGGCCGAGTCGAGAATCGACAAAATGTCCTGGGCCGCATCGGAATAGATCGCCGTTGTCTTGCCGAACAGCTTCCAGTCCTGATGGATGGTGTCCATCCGGGGGTTGACGGTCAGCAACAGGTTGTTCGCATCGGTGATTGCCTGACCGATCCGCTCTCCCTTGCCGCGCAACGATTCTGAGAAGGCCGACAAAATCCCGTTCAGCTTCGCCGGGTCGATCGCATGGACCACGGACTGCAGATTCTGGAAAACCGTATTGACTTCGACGGTGATGTTGCGGGAGTGCAGCACCGCGCCGGCCTTCAGCGGTGTCCGACTGGGGTTTTCCGGCACAATCAGGTCGACGTACTTCGACCCGAACGCCGTGGTCGATTTGATCTCGGCCTCGAGATTGCTCGGCAGATACTTGAACGGGCCGGGTTGCATCTTCAACTGCAGCTGAGCAGCTTTGACGTCGGTGCCGATCGATCCGACCTGGCCGACCTGCACCCCGCGCAGCTTGACCTTTGCACCCTGCTCCATCACGAGCCCCGCCCGGTCCGACACGAGCGTGAGGGGGATGAATTCCTGGAACTCGCCTGAGAACGCTCCCGCCGTCAATGCGATCAACACCGCGACCAGAATGAAAAGCGTCGGCGCCCACCAGATCGGGTCGATCGTGCTGGTGCGGACCCTGTTTGGACGAAGCGCCCCGCTGTCCCTGTGGTTGCTCATCCGGTCATCCCGATAGGTTGAAGTTGCCGGATTGCCCGTAGACGGACAACGAAATCGCAAGGCACACAAACGCCGTGACGATCATCGATGACCGCACTGAACGACCGACAGCCTCGCCCACACCGGCGGGACCTCCTGTCGCGGTGAAACCATAGTAGGTGTGCACGACCATCACACCCGTCGCCATGGTCAGCACCGCCAGGAACGACCAAAGCAGGTCGGTGGGACGCAAGAACGTGGAGAAGTAGTGTTCGTACACACCGCGTGATTGACCGTAGATGTAAATGGTGCCGAACTTGGCGGCAATGAAAGACATCAGCACCGCAACGGCATACAGCGGGATCACGACCAGCACACCGGCGATGATGCGGGTCGACGAAAGATAAGTGATCGCGCGGATACCCATGACTTCCAGCGCGTCGATCTCTTCGTTGATGCGCATGGCACCCAGTTGTGCCGTGGTACCAGCGCCGATGGTCGCCGCGAGAGCTACCCCGGCCGTGCAGGGCGCGATCATCCGGACATTGAAGAACGCCGACAGAAAACCGGTCAGCGCCTCGACACCGATGTTGGACAGAGTGTCGTACCCCTGCACCGCAACGAGCGCACCGGTGGTCAGGGTCAGAAAGCCGATGATGCCCACCGTGCCGCCGACGGCGGCGAGCGCACCGGTGCCCATGCCCATCTCGGCGATCAGCCGAAGCAACTCGCCGGGATAGCGTCGCACCGCGTCGACGGTCGAGGACAGAGATTTCCCGTAGAACTCGGTCTGTTCACCCAGCTTGCGGGCGTAAGCGGTCAGATTCGGGCCAACGGCGACGACCCACGACGGTGCCCTCAGCGCAACGGTCATTTCGCAGTCACCTTCACTCCGAGCGCGGTGAGCACGATGTTGATGAAGAACAAGGCCATGAAGGAGAACACCACCGTCTCGTTCACCGCATTGCCGACGCCGGTGGGACCACCGCCCACAGACAGGCCCTTGTAGCAGGCGATCAGACCGGCGGACAGCCCGAACAATGTGGCCTTGATGAGTGAAATCACCACCTGCGGCAGACCCGTAACCAATGTCATGCCCGTGATGAAGGCACCCGGCGTCACGTGCTGAACAAAGACAACGAAGATGTAGCTACCGGTCAATCCGGTGACCGCGACGACCGAGTACAGCAGCAACGCAACGAAAGTTGCCGCGATGATGCGCGGAACCACCAGGGCTTGAATGGGATTGACGCCGATCACTTTCATCGCGTCGATCTCCTCACGGATGGTGCGGGCACCCAGGTCCGCGCACATGGCGGTCGATCCGGCGCCGGCGACGGCCATCGCCGTGACGACAGGCCCGACCTGCCCCACCGAGGCCAACGCAGCCCCAGCGCCGGACAGATCGCCGGCGCCGATCTCGACGAGCAGGATGTTCAGCACGAACACGATGAGCACCGTGTACGGGATCGACAGCATGATCGTCGGGAAGATCGAGACCCGCGCCACGAACCAGATCTGCTCGAGCAGCTCGCGCCACGCCCACGGCCCCCTTACCGCGGCGATCAACGCTTCAGCGCTGAGCGTGAAGAAGTCACCCAAGGCGTTCATGGGCTTTGCGATGGTGGTGCCGTTCATACGGCTCCGGTCCCCCAATTTCGTAACAAGATTAATCCGTTTGTAATTAAATGACTCAATAGGAGTCGGCGCTGTTTACATGTGGTCGCGACGTTTGTTTAGCGCATAGACCACGCGAGGAATTTACGGGCAAAGCGATGCCCGGCGTCAGGGTTGTAATCAACCAGAAATAATATGGCCGGCGAGCTTTAAAGCTCAGGGATTTTCGCGCCGACCTGCGCGATCAGGCAGTCAACTGGAAGGACTCGGCTGCACGGTGGCGCCCGACGGCGCCAGCGCCAGCAGCTGGAAGGCTCAACGCCGTTCACACAGGAGAGTGTGGCGATTGTCATGTCAGCGCAAACTCATTATTCGAGGCTCACAAATTCTTGTTCGCCGAGGATTTAATTGAGCACATCGGCACCCGTCCCGTTTGGCTGTTGTCGCCGAAGCCACAGTTCGGGCAAGCCGCAATCAACACAAGAGTTGCATTCAGTGTGAGCGTAATTGCGCCGCCCGGGATGGGTTTTCCTTTTGGTTAGACTTCCTGCGTGAGTGATAGTCCGTCGTCCTACCTGGTATTGGCTTCGCAGCGCAGCGGCAGCACTCTGTTGGTCGAATCGCTGCGCGCGACCGGCGTGGCCGGCGAACCTCAGGAGTTCTTTCAGTATTTGCCGGCCACCAGCCAGGCGCCGCAGCCACGGGAGTGGTTCGCCGACGTCGGCGATGACTCGATTCTGGCCCTGCTGGATCCGCTGGACGTCGGGACGCCGGATCTGGCGCCGGCCGAGATCTGGCGCGACTACATCCGCACCGTCGGCAGGACGCCGAACGGCATCTGGGGCGGCAAGCTGATGTGGAACCAGACACCGCTGTTGTTGAAGCGGGCGCAGAATCTGCCCAATCGCAGTGGCGATAGCCTACTGGCCGCGATTCGCGATGTCGTGGGCGAGCAACCGCTCCTCATTCACATCCACCGGCCCGATGTGGTGTCTCAGGCGGTGTCGTTCTGGCGGGCGGTGCAGACCCGGGTGTGGCGCGGCAGGCCCGATCCGGTGCGCGATGCGCGGGCCACCTATCACGCCGGAGCGATCGCCCACGTGGTCACCATGCTGCGCGCCCAGGAAGAAGGCTGGCACAAATGGTTTGCCGAAGAGGGCATCACGCCGATGGAAGTCCCGTATCCGGTGTTGTGGCGCAACTTAACCCAGGTGGTGGGCACGATCCTCGAGACATTGGGGCTCGATCCGGGCTTGGCGCCCCAACCAGTGCTGGAGCGTCAGGCCGATCAGCGCTCCGACGAGTGGGTGGAACGTTACCGCGCGGATGCGGAAAAAAACGGGCTGCCGACCTAGCCGTGACGCGCGCCGCGACGCAGCCCGGAACCGCCCGCGGGGAACAGACCTAAATTCAGCCCGAGCAAATCACTGGTTGGTAGCCGCCCCAGAGGCCACCATTCCCCCAGCAGGGTGTGGCCCTGGAAGCCGCCATAGGTCCTTGAGGAGCAGTCATCGTGGGTGAGGGCGTGCCATTTGACGGGGAGGACCACGAAGCGTCAGCGGGACCGGACTGGTCTAGCCGTGTCGGATCGGTGTCGGTGGATTGGTGGGCGACCGCGGTGGCGGGTGTGATCGTCGCGTTGGCGGTGGCTAACGTGCTCCCGAAGATCCCGTGGTGATCGCGTGAGCACAGTTCGCGTCGAACCCGACGAAACGTCGGATGAAGCCACGTTCACCAGCGCCCGCCCGCTCGACTACGTACCCGGTATTTTGCTGCTGATCGCCGTGGGGGTACTAGGCAAGTACGCACAGATCTGGTGGAACGCGCTGGCCAAACACCAGCACTGGACCGTACCCGACATCGAATATGTGTTGTGGGCCATCGTGATTGGGCTGCTCATCACCAACACCGTCGGCCTGCACCCGATATTCCGGCCCGGTGTGCTGACCTATGAGTTCTGGCTCAAGGTCGGAATCGTGGCCCTGGGTTCACGTTTCGTGCTGGGCGATATCGCCAAGCTCGGCGCGATCAGTCTGGTGCAGATCTTGGTGGACATGACGATTGCGGGAACCGTAATCATCCTCGTGGCACGCGCATTCGGCTTGTCGGGCAAGCTCGGTTCGCTGCTGGCGATAGGCACCTCGATCTGCGGGGTGTCGGCCATCGTGGCGGCCAAGGGTGCGATCCGTGCCCGCAACTCCGACGTCAGCTACGCGATCGCGGCGATTCTGGCATTGGGTGCGGTCTCACTGTTCGTGTTACCGCCGCTCGGGCACGCGATCGGACTCACCGATCACGAATTCGGCCTGTGGGCAGGGCTGTCCGTGGACAACACCGCCGAGACCACGGCCACCGGCTACTTGTACTCGGACCACGCCGGCAAGATCGCGGTGCTGGTCAAGTCGACGCGTAACGCGCTGATCGGGTTCGTCGTCCTTGGCTTCGCGCTGTTCTGGGCGGGGCGCGGGCAGGCCGACGAGATCGCGCCTGGCGTCAAGGCCAAGGCCGCGTTCATCTGGGCCAAGTTCCCTAAATTCGTGTTGGGCTTTTTGGTGGTCTCGGCGATCGCGACCGCGGGCTGGCTGACCAAGGGCCAAACCGCCAACCTCGCCAACGTGTCGAAATGGGCGTTCCTGCTGACCTTTGCGGGCGTTGGGCTCAACACCGACATCCGCCAGATTTCGCGCACCGGGTGGCGCCCGCTTGTCGTCGCGATCA
>Ga0209112_10000016_pt1 | contig 25095 bp, 19 predicted proteins | sample TexAe_OM3H0_O3_FD_187947 | JGI IMG/M metagenome (GOLD analysis project Ga0209112, IMG submission 187947) | Forest soil microbial communities from Davy Crockett National Forest, Groveton, Texas, USA - Texas A ecozone_OM3H0_O3 (SPAdes) (version 2) | ecosystem: Environmental > Terrestrial > Soil >...
CGAGGGCCCGTGTGCGCTGACGCGCTGACGCGCTGACGCGCTGACGCGCTGACGCGCTGACGCGCTGAGGCTTAACTCCGCACCGGCCCACCGACCGCCTCGGAAGCCTCATCGACCACGAGCGCCCCCCTACCTCAGCCTCAGCCACTGAAGACTCAGCGGATTACGGGCTGGCCAGCGGCAGCTTGGCCACCGCGCGGCGGAACGCGGCCATGGCGGCCGGGTTGCTCTCCAGGTGCCAGTCCTGGTGGTACAGCCCGTCGTCCTGGGCGATGTCGAACCACACCAGGCCGAGCGTGCCGTACTGGCGCATACCGGCGAACAGGCCAGGGATCTTGGCCGCCTGGCCGGCCGCCGGGCCCACGGCCGCCTCGGACAGCAGGATCGGCTGGCCGGTGAACAACCGGACCTGGGCGATGGTCGGCCCGAACACGCGGTAGAACGTGTCGCCCGGCCGGTAGTAGTAGCCGTCGATGCCGACCCAGGTCACGTAGCTGGCTCCGGGCCACCAGGACGCTATCGGGCCGGTGCCCTGCTCGTCCGCCTGCAGGGTCCACAGCCAGGTCACGTTGCGGGTGCCCTGCTGACGGAACAGCGCGACGATGTGCCGCCAGGCCGCCACGAATGTGGCGGGCGGCGTCTGCCCGTAGCCCCAGGAGTACCAGTAGGCGTTCATCTCGTGCCCGAAGCCGATCACCACCGGCTGCCCGAAGCCCCGCACGCTGTCCGCGAAGGAGCGCAGGTAGCCGTCGTAACGGCCGCCCACGATGGCGGAAAGTGACGCTCCGGTCGGATCCCACTGGAGCAGCGTGACCGCTCCGTGCTGGTGCACGGTCCGGGCGAACGCGGTCTTGAACGGCTCGCCCCAGCCGCCGTAGTACCCGTTCAGGTTGGGCGTCCGGCCCGCCGCCTGGCTGAACGCCGCGACCGGCTGATAGCTGGCCGGCGGCCCCTTCTCGTAAACCCCCAGGTAGGAGGCGGGTGAAGTGGGCAGCGGCGCGTTGCCGCCGGCCCGCCCGTGGCCGACCGGGATCAGGCCGGTGGCCGCCCCGATGACCACGGCCACGGCGATGAACACGGCCACCGTGAGCACGCCGCCGATTCGGGAACGGGTCACGATGATGCCGCTGTTGGCCGCGGGGCCCCGGTCAAGTTCTTACGCCAGTTCCGGAAATGTCCAAACGGCCCACTTTTTGAGCGGTTCACCAGTACCTTTCCGTTAGATGTGTCCCAGTTGCCATAAATAAACACGACTCGTGATGCAGTGAGTACCTCGCGTGCGTGCGGATTGAATACGGAGATAGGTACTACCAATGGACCACGGAACGGCGGCGGCCCCGCTACACCGATCCGTACTGTCGGCTCTGACCTACAGAGATAGGTCATTATTTAAATAAATATTGGGGGGGAAGGCACATGGCGATGCCTTCAGTCTCTGTTGTCGTATCAGCGCTCAATGAAGAACGAAATATACCGCGGCTCTTCGCCCAGCTGCCCGGCGATATACACGAGATTATCTTGGTCGACGGCTGCTCGGCCGACGCGACCGTGGCCACCGCCCGGGCACTGCGGCCGGACGTCCGGGTGGTGACGCAACCGAAGGCCAGCCGACGGCAGGCGCTGACGTGCGGATTCGCAGCCGCAACCGGCGACATAATCGCCATGATCGACGCCGACGGGTCGGTTGACCCGGCGGAGATCCCGCGCTTTGTCGAAGCCTTGTCCGATGGCGCCGATTTCGCCAAAGGGACCCGCTCGGCCAGCGACGGAGGCAGCAGCGGAAGTACCCGGCTGCGCACTTTCGGCAACCTGCTCCTGACAACTTTGTTCAATGTCATCTACGGCCGTCGTTATTCGGACCTGTGCTGCGGCATCAACGTTTTCTGGCGGCGGCACGTGCCGGTCCTGCGGCTCGACCAGGTTCCCGGTGACCACGACCGCCCCGGGCTGGATGTTTCCGAGGTCACGAGCCTGATCCACATGCGCGCCGCCCGGGCGGGCCTGGTCGTGGTGGAGGTGCCGAGCCACGGCCTCCAGCGGCGGCGCGGGGTGAGCAACCTGACCGCGATCGACGAAGGACGCCGGGTGCTGCGCGCCCTGCTCAGCGAGCGGAGCGCGGCGGATGGCGTCTCATCCCTGATCCCGGCCCAGCGGCCGGCCCTGGACCACGCCGTCCCCGCGGCCGGTGACGGTACCCCGGCGCTGCCCACGGTGTCGGTCATCATCGCCGCCTTCGCCCTGAAACGCTGGGACGACCTCCGCCGGGCGGTGGCGTCGGTGCAGGCGCAGGCCGTCCCGGTACTGGAGACGATCGTGGTCATCGACCACCAGCCGGAGCTGCTGGCCCGGGCCCGGCGGGAACTGCGGGGGGTCACGGTCATCGCCAACGAAGGCGTGCCCGGGGCCTCGGCGGCCCGTAACACCGGGGTGGCCGCCAGCCGGGGCGAGCTGATCGCGTTCCTCGACGACGACGCGGTGGCCTCGCCGCGCTGGCTGGCCACGCTGCTCGGCTACTTCGCCGACCCGGACGTGGTCGGCGTGGGCGGCCGGACCGAACCGCTGTGGGCGACCTCGCGGCCGTACTGGTTTCCGCACGAGTTCGACTGGGCCGTCGGGGCGTCCTACACCGGGATGCCGTCGGCCCCGGAGGCCGTGCGCAACGTGTGGAGCAACAACATGGCCATGCGGCGGCGGGTCTTCGACCTGGCCGGCGGGTTCCGGGACGACATGGCCAAGGTGGGGACGCGCTCCCGGCCGGAGGACACCGATCTTTGCCTGCGGGCCACGGCGGGTCCGCGGCCCGGGGTCTGGATGTACGATCCCGCGGCGGTGGTGGGTCACCGGGTGCCCGCCGACCGCAGTACGGTCCGCTATTTCGTCTACCGCTGCTTCTACGAAGGCATGGGCAAGGCCGAACTGGCCGCGCACAACGGCGTCAGCAAGAGCATCTCCACCGAGCAGCGGTACGCGCGGCAGGTGCTGCCCGCCGGGGTGCTCCGCGGCGTCGGGGAGGTGTTCCGGGGTGATCTGTCCGGTGGCCTGCGGAGCCTGGGCATCGCGGCCGGTTTCACCATGGTGCTGACCGGTTTCCTCGCCGGCCAGCTGGCCCTGCTCGCCCGCCCGCTGACCCGGGTCCACCCGGAGGCCCAGCCGGAGGCGGCCCGCCCGGCGCCCGCGGCCTACGCGCCGGCCGCGGCGCCGCCCGTGGCCCACCCTGTGCCGGTGGCCGAGCCCCCGGCGGCCGCCCGGGCCGTACCCCCGGTATGAAGATCGCCCAGGTCGTCGCCTCCTACCACCCGGCCGTGGGCGGCCTGGAGACCCACGTCAGGGAACTGGCCGAAGGCTGCGCCGCCGCCGGTGACCAGGTGACCGTCCTGACCCACCAGGCCGCCGGGGCCCGCCCCGGCACCACCAGCAGCGAATGGGCCGGGGCGGTCCGGGTGATCCGGTTCCCGCTGACCGTCCGGGCCCAGCACTACCCGGTCTCCCGCGGCCTGTTCCGCTACCTGCGGGAGCACGCCGCCGAGTTCGACCTGATCCACGCGCACAACTACCACAACCTGACCGGCCAGGCGGCGCTCGGCCGGAGGCGCCCGCTGGTGTTCACACCGCACTTCCACGGCACCGGCCACACCCGGCTGGCCAACGTCCTGCACCAGTTGTACCGCCCGGCCGGGGCCCGGCTGTTCCGGGCCGCGGACGCGGTGGTCTGCGTGTCCGCGGCCGAGCGGGACCTGGTCCTCGACCGGTTCCCCGCCGTCGCGGGCAAGCTGGCGGTCATCCCGAACGGGATCGCCCCGGCCCGCCCGGTGCCCCCCAGCGACGCCGAGCCGCCGGCGATGCCGATGGTGATCACCGTGGGGCGGCTGGAGCGCTACAAGAACGTCGACCTGATCATCCGGGCGGTCTGGGCTCTCCCGGACCCGGCCACGCTGGTGATCGTGGGGGACGGGCCCGACCGGGCCCGGCTCGAGCAGTACAGCCGGGCCCGGCCGGGCGGCGGCCCGGTCCGGTTCGCCGGCCGGGTGCCCGATGAAGCCCTCGCCCGGCTGCTGGCCCAGGCGTCCGTCATGGTCTCCGCCAGCGATCACGAGGCCTTCGGCCTGACCCTGGGTGAGGGGCTGACGGGCGGCACCCGGGTGGTGGCGTCGGACATCCCGGCCCACACCAGCCTGGCCGAGCTGGCCGGGGCGGGAGCCCCGGTCACGCTGGCCGACCCGCGCGATACCGGCCGGTTCAGCGGCTTGATCGCGGCGGCGCTGGCCGCCGGGCGCATCCCGGCCGGAGCCGTCACGCTGCCCTCGTGGGCGGACGTGACCGCCCGGACCCGCGAGCTGTACGCGACCCTGGGCTGCCCGGTCACACCCGCACCATCTGCCCAGGTAACACCGCGTTCCCCCGCTCCCGCGCTTTCGGAGCCAGATTGACCGGTACGTCGTATCATCAGCGCGAGATGGATGCATCATTCCGTCCGGAGCCATCCGTCCCGCACCGTCGCCGTGGCCCGCGCGGCCGCTGGCCGGTCTGGTGGACAGTGGCTCTGCTGGCCGGGCTGATCGCGGGCATCGCGGCCCTGGTCCACAGCTACGAGATCGGCCTGACCACCGCCACCAGCGAGTCAGAGTTCATCTGGTTCTGGGCCGGCCTGTTCCTCATCGAGCTGCCGCTGACGGTCATGCTGGCCCGCCGGGCGACGCCGCCGTTCATGCGGGGCGCCCTGCTGGTGGTCTACGGGCTGGTCAGCTACGCGCCCAAGCTGCTGCGCACCCCGTCCGCGCCGATCTACCACGACGAATACGCGCACTGGCGCGAGACCCACGAGATCCTGACCACGGGCAAGCTCTTCCAGCCCAACCCGATCATCTCGATCATCGCCCGGTACCCGGGCCTGCACGCCGCCACCGCGGCCCTCGTCCAGGTGACCGGGCTCACCATCTGGCAGGCGGCGATCGTGCTGCTGGTGCTGTTCCACGTCACCCTGGTGCTCGGAATCGCCGTGCTGGCCCAGGGCCTGGGACTGGACAACCGGACCGCCGCGGTCATCGCGATCCTCTACGGCCTCAATTCCTCGTTCCTCTACTTCGACACCCAGTTCGGCTACGAGTCGATGGCCATCACGCTGGTGGTGTGGACCCTGGTCGGCTACGTCCGGGTGATCCGGTCACCCCGGGGGCGGGGACGCAACGCGTGGGCCGCCCTCACCGTCTTCTTCGCCGCGGGCACCGTGGTCACGCACCACCTGTCCACGATGACGCTGGTCCTGATCATGGCGCTGGCCGCGCTGGCCCTCAGCATCCCGTGGCTGGCCCGGTCGGAGGACTGGGCCCGGACCGCGCTGACCGCCTGGGGCCTGACGCTGGTGACGGCGCTGATGGCGCTGGCCTGGTTCACCCTGGTCGCCCCCACCACCTTGTCGTACCTGTCACCGTTCCTGGGCGAGGGACTTTCCGAGCTGATCCAGGCCGTGCGGGGCGGCGGCTCGGCCCGGCAGCTGTTCTCGGCGTCGCTGTCGCCCTGGTGGGAACAGCGGGCCGCCTACCTGGTCCCCGTGTTCGCCCTCGCACTGGTCGTGGGCGGCCTGCTCATGATCAGGGCCCGGGTCCGGGACGGCCGGCTGCCGCCCGGCCGCCGCCGGTCGCTGGTTTTCGCGTTCGCGGCCCTCGGCGTGGTGTACTTCCCGTCCACCATCTTCATCCTCTCCCCGGCCGGGGCGGAAGGCGCCCGCCGGTCGTGGGCCTTCACCTGGATCGGCCTGTGCCTGCTCGGCGGCCCGGCTGCCATCTGGCTGGTCAACTGGGCCGGCCAGCGGGCCCGCCAGTGGTCCCGGGCCGGCTGGCGGACGGCGCTGGTGACGGCGCTGGCCCTCACGCTGGTCGGCGGGACGGCGGCGGGCCTGGACGCGTCGTACCGGTTCCCCGGCCCGTTCCTGTACGGCTCCGACGCGCGCTCGGTCACCCCCGAGCTGCTGGCCGCCAGCCAATGGTTCGCCGGCCAGTACGGCACCGGCCACAACATCGTCACCGACCGGTACACCGGGCTCGTCTTCGGCTCGTTCGGGCTGCAGGACCCCGATTCGCCGTCCGCGGGCTTCCCGATCTGGAACCTGTACCTGGCCAAGCCGGGCACCAGGATCCAGCCGTCCTTCCTGCTGTCCGATCTGAGCCTGTCCGACTACACCTACCTGATCGTCGACGAGCACATGGCGTACGAGCTGCCCGAGCTCAAGATCTACTTCTCGTCCGGTGAACCCGCCTCGTTGCTCCGGTCCCAGGACGGCAAGCCCGCGTTCTACGGGCGGCTGGAGAAGTTCAACCTGATGGACTGGATGGTCAAGGTCTTCCAGTCCGGCAGCTACTCGATCTACCGGCTGCGTCTCCCGCAGCCCGCCGGATCGGCGGCCTATCGCGACCAGGCGCCCGCCACGGCCCAGACCAAGACGGCCCAGACCAAGACGACCCAGACGGTGCCGCAGGGGAAGCTGGTGGTGACCCCGTGACCGGGCGCCTGCCGGGAGCCGGCCGCCGCGTCCGGGACCTGTGGCTGCTGGCCTGGCCGCTGTGGGCGGTGCTGCTGTTCGCCCTGCTGGCCGCTACCCGGCTGCTGCCCGGCGGGGCCGGCCGGGCCGTGCTGGCCGCGCCGATCCTGCTCACGGTGCCCGGATCGCTCACCCTGGGGGCGTTGTTCGGCCGGGGGCGCCGGCCGGTGGGCCTGGCCCTGGCCTCGTACACGGTGCTGCTCAGCGTGATCTGGACGGTCTTCGCCTCACTCGCGCTGTACGTGAGCCAGCTCCTCATCACCGCCGCTCACCTGTACTGGTGCCTGCTGATCATCTCGGTGCTGCTCGCCGCCGGCGCCCAGGCCCGGCTCGCGCTCGGCTGGCAGGGCAGCGGCCGGCGGGTGGCCGCCCGGCCGGAGGCGGCCGACCCGGACCTGTCCGGCGCGGAACTGCGGGCCGAGCAGACCCCGCCGGCCCGGGCCGGGGCGCTGCCGGTGGCGGTCGCCGCGATCGTGGGCGTCGGCCTGCTGGGCGGGGGCGTCTACGCCTTCGAGCATCACCAGGGGCCGGCCGCGCCCGGCTACACCTGGCTGGCCTGGTCCGGCCCCCAGCCAGACGATCTGGCGCTGGGTGGTCACGGCGGCCAGCTCCGGTTCGAAATCGTCCACCATCAGGGCCTTCCCGCCACGTACAAGCTGGCCGCCGCCTGGCTGGGCCGCCCGTCGCGGACGCTGGCCCCGCCGGTCACGTTCACCGTCGGGCCGGATCAGACCTACCACGGGTCGCTGTCGATCCCGGCGCTGCCCGACCGCTGCACCTACCGGCTGGAGCTGGTGCTGACCGCGGAGCACCAGGTCGACCCGCTGACCAGGGGCACGCCGACCTGGACCATCAACGCCGACGTCCACGGCACCGGGCCGGCGTCGAGAACCTGCCCGTCATGATGACCCGGCCCCGCGCTCCCGCCCGGTCCGCGCCCGGTCGCCTGCCGCGGTACCTGCGCCGCGCCAGCGCGGACAGCCTGGTGCGCAACAGCCTGTACCTGATGGCGTCGACGGTCGTGACCGCGGCGCTGGGGTATGCGTTCTGGGTCCTGGCCGCGCACACGTTCAGCAGCCGGGAGGTCGGCACGGCCAGCGCGGTCATCTCGCTCTGCTCGACCGCGGCGCTGCTGACCTACCTGGGGTCATCGGCCACCCTGATCGAGCGCCTGCCGTCCCGTGAGTACTCCTCGGAGTGGACCAAGGTCCTGATCCGCGTGTGCGGCCTGACCGTCCTGGTGACGGCCGCGGTGACCGCGGCCGTGGTGCCGATCCTGACCGCTTCTCCCCAGTACCACGCGTTCTTCGGCTCGACGCGAGCGGTGCTGGCCGCGGTGCTGGGGGCCGCGGCCTGGACCCTGGTCAACCTGCTGGGGTCCGCGTTCGTCGCCGCTCGCCGGGCGGGCCGGCTGCTGTTCATCCAGACCCTGGTCAGCGTGGTCAAGCTGGTGCTCATCGTGCCGCTGGCCGCGGCCGGTGCGGGGGCCCTGGGCCTGGTCGGGGCCTGGGTGGCCGCCGCTCTGCTCGGGTCCGGTGCCGGGGCCGTCTGGCTGGTACCCCGGATGCGGCTGGGCCGCCGTCCGGGCCCGCGGGTCCACCGCCGGGAACCGGCCGGAGCCGAGGACCGGGCGCGGGCCCGCGGCCCCGCACGGCACAAGCGGGCGGCCGGCCTGCCGGACGCCGGCTCGGTGCGCCGTCTGGTGGGTCAGCACCTGACCAGCGTGGGCGGGGCGGTGACCCCGCTGGTCCTGCCGGTCCTGGTTTCTCTCCGGCTGGGCGTGGTCCAGAACGCCTACTTCTACATCACCTGGATGGTGGGATCCGCGTTCTTCATGGTCAGCCCCTCGGTGGCGCAGGCGGTGTTCGCCGAGGGAGTCCGGGCCCGGGCCAACCTGAGCCGGCTGGTGGGCAAGGCGCTGCGGGTGATCGGGGCGCTGCTGATCCCGGCGGTGGTGGTCGTGGTGGTGGCGGGCCGGCTGGTCCTGCGGCTGTTCGGCCCCTCGTACGCGGCCGCCGGGTACGGGCTGCTCATCGTGCTGGCGATCTCGGCCCTGCCGGACGCGGTGTCCAACGTCGCGGTGGTGGTGTGCCGGGTGACGCTGCGGCTCGGTTACTCGTCCGCGCTCAACCTGGGCATCCTGGTCATGACGCTGGGCGGCGCGTGGTTCCTCATGCCGCGCTGGGGCATCGCGGGCGCGGGCGCGGCCTGGCTGGGCGCGCAGGTGGTCGGCGCGATCGCCAGCGTGCCCCTGTACACACAGATCCGCGGGGCCCGGGCTCAGCCCGACTCCGGCCTCGATCCGGGCATCGCGCTGCTGATCGAGATCGCCGAGCAGCAGTCCCTCGACCGGCTCAGCGGGCACCTGCCTTGACCCGGGCCGTCACGGCTTCCGCCAGGACGTCGGCCACCCGGGGCACCACCGCTGCGGCCTCGAATCGCCGGGCCCGCTGCCGGGCCGCCGCGCCCATCCGCTGCCCGGCCTGAGGATCGGCCAGCAGGAGGTCCAGGGCGCTGGCCAGGGCGCCGGGCTCACCGGGAGGGACGAGCCGCCCGGTCACGCCGTTCGCCACCACGTCCCGCAGGCCGCCCACGTCCGAGGCGACCACGGGCAGGCCGGCCAGCATCGCCTCCACCGCGACCTGCCCCATCGGCTCGTTCCAGACCGACGGCACGGCCGCCACCGACGCGTGCGCCCAGGCCGCCATCACCTGTGCGGACGGAACGTTGTGCTGGACGAAGACGCCCGCCCCGCCGAGCGGGGGAGTGTCCGCCTGCGGGGTGCCGATCAGCACCAGCGCAGGCCGCTCGCGCATCCGCTGCCAGGCCTCCAGCAGCACGTCGACGCCCTTGTGACGGCCCAGCGCGCCGACGAACATCAGGTAACCGTCCGCGGGCGGCAGGAAGGCCGGCCGTGGCGTGCGCCGGGCCAGCTCCGGCAGGCCGTCGGGCACCAGCGTCGGGATGATGATGACCTCGGTACCCGCCGGCAGCGCCGGGCGGCAGCCGTCCGCGACGGCGGTACTGATGGCGATGTAGCGATCGGCCCGCCCGTGCAGGTTCCAGCTGGCCCGCAGCCCGGCCGCCACGGCCGTGCCCTTCAGCGCTCCGTACTGGCTGGGCGCGCAGGCCAGGCACTTGGCCAGCGCCGGTCCGGAGCAGGGCTGGGCCCGTCCCGCGGCGTCCGCCGGCCGGCGGGGGGAGTACTGCAGCGTTTTCTTGGCGCAGGCCATCCCGTAGTCGTGCAGGGTGACCACGTGCGCGGGGCCCCGCCGGGCCCGGTGCCACGGGAACCAGGAGTACTGCAGCCAGCTGTGGCTGTGCACCACGTCGGGCCGCTCGGCCAGCATCAGCCGGCGCAGGGCGGTCATGGCGCCGGGGTCGGGGAACGTCGGGTGGAACGGGCGCCCGGCGTCCGCGTGCAGGGTCGTCAGCGCGCTGCTCCAGCCGCGGATGCGGACGATCCGGACCCCGTCCAGCGTCTCCTCGGCCGGGTCGTCGCCGGTCTGCAGGGTGACCACGGTGACCGTATGGCCGAGGCCGGCCAGGCCGCGGGACAGCGTCTCGACGTGCCGTTCGAGGCCGCCGATGACGGGCCGGTAGAAGTCGGTCAGCTCCACGATGTGCATGCGGCTGCTCCTGGGCGGACCGGGGTCAGGGCGAGCGCGCGGGCGGCCGGAAGAACGCCCGCGCGTCCCGCTGGTAGGTACCGAAGACCTGGGGGCTGGTGATGCGCCAGGAATGGCCTTCGGCGTCCTCGTCGAACCAGATGAAGCCGAGCAGGCCGTAGGTGCGGACGCCGTTGAACAGGTCAGTGATCTTGGCCGCCTGGTCGGCGGCGGGACCCGCGCCCGTCTCGGTGATGAGGATCGGGTCGCTGGTCAGCTTGCGCAGGTCCACCAGCGTGGGGCCGAACACCGACGAAAACTGGGTGCCCGCGTTGTAGTAGTAGCCGTCCACCCCCACCCAGCTGACGTACGGCCGGCCGGGCCACCAGGGCGACGGGTCCGGGATGGGCACGGTCAGATCGCTGTCGACGATGTTGACCGTCCACAGCCAGGTCACGTTCTGCGCGCCCGCCTGCCGGACCGTGGTGACGATGTGCCGCCAGGCCGCCACGAACACCTTCGGTGAGGTCTTCGTGTTCCCCCACGTGTACCAGTTGCCGTTCATCTCGTGCCCGAACGAGATGACCACCTGGGAGCCGAACGACTTGACCGCCGCGCCGAAGGCGCGCAGGTAGCTGTCGTACTGGCCGCCCGCGATGGCGGCCAGGGAGACGTTCGCGGGATCCATCTGCACCAGCGGCAGGGCGCCGTGCTGGACCGCCTGCTGGGCGAAGCTGGCCTGGAACGGCTCGCCCCACGGGCCGTAGTAGGAGACGATGTTCGGCTGCCGCCCGATGCTGGCCGCGAACTGGTCGATGCCCGCGTACGTGTTCGGCGCGGTTTTTTCGTGGACACCGAGATAGCGGACCGTGCTGACCGGCTGCGGGGCCGGGGTCTTTGACCACGGCTGGGCCACCAGCACCGCCACCCCGCCGCCGATCACCACGACCGCGCTGACCAGCACGACCAGGATGGTTCGCAGCGGGTGGCGCTTGCGCTCAGGAGGATCGGAAATGGCGGGAGACGTCCTCACGAGGCCGGCCGGTGGTAGGCCGCAGCGGCCCGGCGGAAGGCGGAGATCGCGGCCGGACTGGTCAGCTGCCAGTCGTGATCAGTGTTGTTGTTGAACCACACGAGTCCCAGCAACCCGTAGAGATGCAGCCCGGCGAACAGGTCGCCGATCTTGGTGGCCTGATTGGCCGCCGGCGCCACCGACGTCTCGGCGATCAGGATCGGCTTCCGGGTCCACGTTCGTACCGTAGCGATGGTCGGCCCGAACAACGAGGAAAACGTGGAACCCGAGTCGTAGTAGTAACCGTCGATCCCCACCCAGGTGACGTAGGAGCTGCCCGGCCACCAGGGACCGGGGGACACCACCCCCGGCTCGGAGTGGATGGCGTTGACCGTCCACAGCCAGGTCACGTTGCGGGTGCCCTGGGCCCGGAACACCGTGACGATGTGCCGCCAGGCCGCCACGAACGTGGCCGGCGAGGTGTTCATGTTGGCCCAGGAATACCAGTCGCCGTTCATCTCGTGGCCGAAGCTCAGCACGACCGGATGGCCGTAGGCCCCGACCGCCCGGGCGTACGTGCGCAGGTAGCTGTCGAAATGCCCGGACGCGATCGCGGCCAGGCTGACGCCGGTCGGGTTGATCTGGACCAGCGGCACCGCACCCTGGCGGGACGCGGTGCGGGCGAATCCGGTCTTGAACGGCTCGAGCCACCCGCTGTAGTAGACGACCAGCCGGGGCGTGATCCCGGTTTCGCCGGCGAACGCCGTCGCCGCCGCGTACGAGGCCGGTGCCCCGTGCGGGTACACGCCGACGTAGTAACCGGGGGTGACCGGCAGCGCCACCCGGCCGTTCTGCAGCGCGGGTGACACCGGCCCGCTGGAGCCCGGGTCGCTGCGCAGCACCAGGGTCACGCCCGCGGCCAGCACCAGGACCGTGGCCACCGCGACGCCGATCGCCAGTCTCGCCCCCCGGCGACGGCTTCGCGGTGGTGGCGGATCGGTCAGGTACTGGTGGTGCCGTCCCAGCGGCTGGGTATCGGCCAAAATCGAAGTCCCCCCTCGATGTCATGGTCGTCATTGGCCTCAGGAACCGGGCCGGTGATAGCTGCTCGCTCCCTTGCGATACGCGGCGATTGCCGCTGATGAGCTGAGCCCGAACGGCTGGCCGATGGAGTTGGTCGTGTCGAAGTAGACGAAGCCGAGCAGCCCGTAGGCCTTGACCCCGGCGAACAGGTCGGCGACCTTGGCCGACTGGCCGGTGGCCGGCTCCGCGCCCGTCTCGGCGATGAGGATCGGGTCGTCGGTGAACGAGCGCAGGTCACCGATGGTCGGCCCGAACAGCGGGGCGAACTGCCAGTTCGGCTTCAGGTAATAGCCGTCGAGCCCGACCCAGTTGACGTAAGAGCTCCCCGGCCACCAGGCGTTGGGGCGCGGGATCGTCCCGTTCTGGGTGTCGTTGATGACGTTCACCGTCCACAGCCAGGTCACGTTGCCCGCACCGAGGGCCCGGAACAGGGTGACGACGTGCCGCCACGCCGCCACGAACTGGGCGGGCGTGCTGTGCTTGTACCCCCAGGAGTACCAGTCGCCGTTCATCTCGTGGCCGAAGCTCAGCACCACCGGATGGCGGTAGGCCCGCACGGCCTCGGCGTACGCGCTCAGGTAGCCGTCGTAGTGCCCGGAGGCGATCTGGCTGAGGCTGATGTTGTCCGGGTCCATCTGGACCAGGGGCGCCGCGCCCTCGCTGGCCACCGTGTTCGCGAAGCTGGTGGGGAACGGCACGTACCAGCCGCTGTAGTACATGACGATGTCGGGCGTGGTCCCGGTGGCGGTCTTGAACGCCGAGACCCCGCTGTAGGAACTCGGCAGGTTCTTGGTGTAGACGCCCAGGTACGAGCCGGTGGACGCGGGCAGCTTGGCCGGCAGCGGGCCACCCTGGTCGGAGGACCGGTTGTAGGCGACCACGCCGGCCGCGATGGCCAGCGCCGCGACCACCGACAGGCCGACGGTGACCAGCCGCCGGTGCCGCCTGCGCTGGTTTTGCCGCCCCTGCCTCAGTTCCCGGCGTCCGGGCGCTCGCTCCGCCGGGGCGGTCCGTGGTTCGGTCATGCGGTGTCCTCCTTAGCGGTACCCCGCCAGATGCCTTTGCCGGGAGTGATCAGCGGCGCGACCATGAACAGCTGCACGCCGGCCAGGATCTCGGTCGCCCAGTAGGGGCGCCAGCCGTAGTGGTGCACCCGCAGCGCCAGGCCCGACCAGAGCAGCACCTGGGTGGCCACGATCCAGGTGCAGAGAATCCGGTTGACCATCCTGGGGACCTGGCCCTTTTCCGGTGATGCGCCCGTCGGCACCCATTCCGCGACCCGGTTCTGCAGCGCGAACCAGACCGAATACAGGTGGCAGCAGGAGTTGATCACGCATACCCGGTAGATCGTCGGCCGCCAGCCCCGGCTCAGCAGCGGGAACGCGAACAGCGTGGCCGCGAGCGCGGGCAGCAGCGGCAGGTAGTTGTGGGGCAGGACGTGGGCCGGATAGAACCAGATCATCGTCAGCGCCGGGAACGGCCCGGTCAGCAGCAGCGCCGCCGATGACATGTAGTACAGGAACGCCGCCCAGAAGGCGGTCCGCTGCCGCCAGTCGAACGGCGCGTTCAGGAAATGGTCGTCGAGCATCAGCAGCATCGACGACCGGCACCAGCGAACCTGCTGGTTGGCCAGCGACGGGAAGTCGGTCGGCGCCACGCCCTTGGCCAGGCACAGGGGCAGGTAGCGGGTCTCCTGGCCGGCGGCCCACAGCTTCACCCCGGTGTGGACGTCCTCGCCGATCGGCACCTGCGCGAAACCGCCCGCGGCGGCCACCGAAGCCCGGCGGTACACCAGGTTGGTACCCGCGCAGATCGCGGCCCGGTAGCGGTCCCGGGCGGGCTGGATGAACCGGAAGAAGATTTCCTGCAGGGTGCCCGCGTAGCGCTGGATGTAGGTCAGGGACGGGTCGCTGACGTCGAAGACCTGGGCGGTCTGCACGATCCCGGTCACCGGGTCGGCGAAGTAGGGCATGGTCTCGAACAGGAAGTCCGGCCGGACCGCGAAGTCGGCGTCGATGACCACGATGAAGTCCCCGCGGCTGATGCTCAGCGCGTGGGTCAGGTTGCCGGCCTTCTTCAGCTCGCCCGGATGCGGGCGCACCACGTACTCCAGCCGGTACCGGGCGGCCAGGTCGCGGACCCCGGGCCGGGCCGAGTCGTCCAGCACGTAGATGGTCAGCGGGCCGTCCCACCGCAGCTCACTGGCGTAGCGCAGGGTGTTGTCCAGCAGGGCCAGCGGCTCACCGGCGCTGGGCAGGAAGACGTCGACCGATTCGCCGCCGCCCTGGTACCCGGCCACGTTCTCCTCGTGCTCGGCCCGGGTCAGCCGGGGGCGCCCGGCGCGCAGCCAGAAGTTCACCGCCACCGGCGGCACCATGACCATCAGCAGCAGCCACATGAGCGGGGACACCAGCCAGGCCCGGGACGCGACGTGCACGTACCCGTAGAGCACCCCGGCCGACGCGATCAGCAGCCAGGCGAACACCAGCCGGCGCGGCCGCCCGAAGTAGGCGTACTTCTCGTCGTCGCCCGGTGGCCGCGGCAGGTAGTCGTCGGCCTGCTCGGTGACCGGGTGCTCAGCGACCGACACGGGACCTCCCCGCCGGGCCGGATGGGGACCCCTGGTCCCGCACCCACACGATGAACCGGCCCGCATGGTCCAGTTCGCGGTAGCCACCGGTGTGCCGCATGTCCGCGACGATCAGCGCGTCAGTCGCCGCCGTGTCCCCGTTGTCCAGGATGACCAGCGCGAAGTAGTGGCGACCGAGCGCGGTGGCGTACGAGGGCGCGCCGGGCGCCTGACCGGCGAAGCGGTAGTAGTACGTGCTCGACCAGTTCTGCCAGCGCACCTCGGTCCGCAGGTAGTAGGCCTCCACGTCGTCGTCTTCGGCCAGGTAGGGGCCGGGATGAGCGCGGACCTCCGGGCGCAGCGCCTTGACCACCGCGGTGGCGTCCGGCCAGTCCCGGTGCAGGAAGTGCGCCTGCCCCAGCGAGCCGAACACCGTGGCCGCGGCGATGGGCAGCGCCATCACCGCCATCCAGCCGTACCCCCGGTCGACCCGGCTCAGCCGGGCCAGCGCGTAACCCGCCGCGATGGCCGCGAACCACGCGCCGAACACCACGTGCTTCTGCAGGCTGACCGTGGTGTGCAGCCGGGCCTGCTCGGCCGGGACCAGCAGCGCGGCCGCCAGCAGCACCGCGGGCAGGAACCGGCCGCCGGGATGGGACCCGGGCCGGCCGCGGGCCGACAGCCACACCCCGAGCGCCGCCAGCACCAGGACCAGGCTGGTCCACACGTAGGCGTCGTGCAGCACGCTGGACACCGGGGAGTCCGCCGCCGGCCGGGCCAGCGTGCTGGTCGTCACGCCCAGCCAGTAGTCATGGCCGCCCGCCGCCACGGCCCCGGCCAGCGGCACCGCCCACGCGGCCAGCACGATCACGGCCCGGAGCGGACGCCGGCGCCCCGCGGCCAGCGCCACCATCACGACCACCACCGGGGTGAACAGGGCGGCCGCGTACTTGGTCACATCGGCCGCGGCCAGCACCACCCCGGCCCCGGCCAGCAGCGCGATCCGGGTGATCAGCCGGGCGGACGCGGGAGCGGTCGCGCCCCGTACCGCCAGCCACGTCCCCAGCGCCAGCAGGAACAGGGCCGGGGCGTCGAAGGTGGCCAGGCTGCCCAGGAACTGGGTGCCGGCCAGCGTGGCGAACAGCCCGCAGGCCAGCAGCGCGGCCCGCCGCCCGTACAGCCGGGTGGTGGTGGCCCACAGCAGGGCGGTGCTCCCGAGCATGAACACCAGCGACAGCAGCCGGGCCGCGGCCAGGCCGCCGGCGCTGTCGGCCAGCGCGCCCAGCAGCGGATAGGCCACCGGGGCCCCGGAGAAGTAGGCGGGAAAGTCCGGAACCGGCGCGTGGTGCAGCCAGTGGGCCCACTCCAGGTGCCCGGCCCGCAGGTACAGGGCCTCGTCCTGGAAGGCGGTGTCGGTCCAGACCAGCCGGGCCGACAGCCCCGCCTGGACCAGCAGGACCACGCCCAGCGCCCAGCGCGGTGCGGGCGCATGCCGGATACCGCCCGCCACGGCCGGACTGGCTGCGGGGGGCGCCACCCGGGGGACGGCGTACGACACGATGACGGCCCGCTAACCCGACGGAGTGACGGGTACGAGGCTGTTCTTGACCCCCAGCCGGAAGGCTTCGGCGCCGAGCCTGCTGTCCTCGATCCGCCAGTCCTGGTGATAGGTGTCGCCGGCCTGTTTCTCGTCGAACCAGACCAGCCCGAGCGTGTTGTACTGGCCCAGCCCGCGGAACAGGTTCAGGATCTGGGAGAACTGGCTGGAGGTGGGGGCGACCGAAGTCTCCGACAGCAGCACCGGGTCGTGGGTGAAGGTCCGCACCTGGTTGATGGTCCGGGCGAACACCGTGGCGAACGTGTCGGTCGGCCGGTAGTAGTAGCCGTCCACCCCGACCCAGGTGACGTAGCTGGACCCCGGCCACCAGTTCTGCACCGGGCCGGTGTGCGGGCCGTCCGCCTCCACCGTCCACAGCCAGGTCACGTTGTCCGCGCCCTGCTGCCGGAACACCGACACCAGGTGCCGCCAGGCCGCCACGAACGTCGCTGGCGCGGTGTGCTTGTAGCCCCACGTGTACCAGTCGGCGTTCATCTCGTGCCCGAAGCCGATGACCACCGGGCCGCTGTAGTCGCGCACGCTGTCCGCGTAGGAGCGCAGGTACTCGTCGTAGGTGCCGTTGGCGATGGCCGAGATCGACGCGTCGGTCGGGTCGATCTGCACGAAGGGAATGATGCCGTGGTTACGGAGCGTGTTGGCGAAGGTCAGGTTGAACGGCTCGGCCCAGCCGCTGTAGTACCCGACCAGGTTCGGCTGCCGGCCCGAGACCGTGGTGAAGTTCTCGACCGGCGTGTAGGCCGGCGGGGCCCCGCGCTCATAAACGCCCAGGTAGGCGGCCAGCTGGTTCGGCAGCGTGGCGTGCGCCGCGGGCGGCTTGATGTGGGTCGAACTGACCACCCGGTTGACCGCGCCGGTCACCGAGGCGAGGGCCATGGCCATGGCCACCGCGACCACCAGTCGGGACTTCATGCGGGCCTGCTTCCGGGAACGATGACGCGGCTCACCACGGCGAAGTTGAGCAAGCCGAAGAACAGCAGCACGGCGAACTGCCACGAGCCGGTGGCCGCGGTGCGCCAGCCGGCCAGCGCCAGCCACACCAGGGCCGCGCCGCCGCTCCACCAGGTCACCCCGAGCCGGAACCGCCGCAGCGAGCTGCCCGGGGTCCGGGTCGGCTGCCAGCTCATCGACGTGCCGCGGGCCCCGTCCCAGATCGCGAACACGTGGGCCCAGCCCCGGGCGATGCTCAGCGGCCAGATGCCCGGCCCGTACCGGGCCCGGTGCCACAGCGGGTACAGCACGAACCCGGTGAACATGGCCGGGAGCAGCACCACGAAGTTCCGCAGCCGCACCTGCCCGGGCAGGAAGGCCAGCATGACCACGGGGATGAGCGGGCCGAAGAACACCAGCAGCGCGGTGTAGACGTAGTAAAGGAAGCCGGAGATGTAGGTGAGCCGGGCCGGGATGCTCATCGGGACCTGCCACAGCCGCCGGGAGAACACGATGCCCGCGTTGCCCGAGCACCACCGGTACTGCTGCCGGACGAAGCTGTCCAGGTTGTCCGGGCAGATCCCGGTGGACAGCAGGATCGGCACGTAGCTGACCGCCCAGCCGTTGCGGCGCACGTCCAGGCCGGTGTGCACGTCCTCGGCGTAGGGGATGAGCGTGGGGCCGCCGAACGGCTCCAGCGCCCGCCGCCGGTACACCGCGGACGTCCCGCAGCAGACCGCCGCGTCCAGCCGGTTCCTGGCCACCTGGACCGTGCGGTAGAAGACCTCCTGGATCGGGCCCGCGGCCCGCTCGATCCAGGTCTGGCCGGCCTGGCTGCGGAAGTACTGCGGCGTCTGCACGATCGCCATCCGCGGGTCATCCAGGTACGGCAGGGTCTCGGCCAGAAAGTCCGGGCGCGGCGCGAAGTCCGAGTCGAAGATCACGAACAGCTCGGCGCTGGTCTGGCCGAACGCGTACCGCAGGTTGCCGGCCTTCTTGTACGCGGGCCAGTCCGGCCGGTGCAGGTAGCGGTAGCCGAACTCGGCCGTCGCGGTCCTGGCCACCTCGTCCGGCCCGTCGTCCAGCACGTACGCCCGGGCCTGGCCCGGGTAGGCCTCGATCAGCGCGGCCACCGCCGCCCAGGTGTTGCGCAGCAGCGCGATCGGCTCTCCGCAGATGGGCAGGTAGATGTCGACGTCGGGGTAACTGGCCGGGTGCCAGGCCTGGACCCGGGCCCGGTGGGCGGCCAGATCGAACCCGGCGCCCGCGAAATTCACCGGCAGGCTGGTGGCCTGGTAGATGACGAAGACCGCGGTGAAGATCCCGAACGGCGCCAGCACCAGGTCGTGCAGTTCGAACCGCAGCTGGCTGATGATCACGCACACCGAGCCGAGCAGGATGACCGCGGTCAGGTAGGGCAGGTTGCGCTGGACGTAGCTGTACTTCTCGGTGTCGTCCGGTGGCTGGGGCAGCAGCAGCCGGTGCTGCTGGGGCCGCGTGCCGGTCGTGGTCACCTGGGTGTCGATCACTTGGCCGGCTCGTATCGCCAGATGATGAACGTGCCGGGCGTCTTCCCGTCCGGGCCCACCCCGTACGGGATCACCTGGATGATCTTGTAGTGCTTGTTCTTCCTGACGTCGGCGGCGATGGACTTGTCCAGCCCGGTGGTGTCGGTGAAGTTCAGCGCGACCAGCGCGAAGTAGCCGTTGGCGACCTTGGTGGCGTACGTGCCCGCGTTACCCGGGCCGACGACGCCCGCCTTGCCCGACGGCCCGCCGGTCGGGCTGCCGCCGGGCAGCACGATGTTCCGGGTGCTGGACCAGCGTTCCCACTGCGTGCCGGACGGCAGGTAGTACTCGGCGATGGACGGGTCCTCCACCAGCAGCCGGCCGTTGCCGTTGTCGGCCAGCGGGCGCAGGATCTTCACGAACGCCGTGGCGTTCGGCCAGCTGGTCGCGAACACCTTCGCCTGGGTGGCCCCCACCGCGGCCGGGAAGCACAACGCGACCACGCAGGCCAGCCCGGTGATCAGGCGCATGCGGCCGGCGGGGGCGGCGGTGATGAAGCGTTCCAGCGCGTACCCGGCCGCGATGGCCGCGAACCACATGCCCATGTCCACGTGCTTGTTCAGCGAGGCCAGGCTGTGCAGGCCGGCCTGCTCGGCCGGCACCAGCAGCGCCGCCGCGGCCAGCAGCGTCATCAGCCAGGCCGTGGCGGTCCGCGGGCGCCTGATCCAGGCCGCCACCGCGCCGCCGATGGCCACCAGCTCGGCCAGCCCGGTCCAGGCCGTGGAGTTCTCCAGCACGGCCAGCGGTGAGTCCTGGTCGTTGACCCGGTTCACCGTGGTGATCTCCACCCCGTGCAGGTAATGGCTGCCGCCGAGCAGCAGGGCACCGGTGACCAGCACGGCCACCACCGCCAGCAGGGTCAGCGCCCGGCTCGCCGCCATCCGGCCGCCCGGCTTCGGCAGCGCGACCAGCAGCGCCAGCAGGATCACCACCGGGTCGAGCAGGGTGGAGGGATAGAGCGTGAGGTTGGCCAGCGCGAGCACCACGCCCGCCCCGGCCATCCACAGGGTCGCGTCGGTCCGGTCCCCGGCCCGCACCACCAGCCACGCCGCCAGCGCCATCAGGAACAGCGCCATCGCGTCGTAGGTGGCGTAGGAGCCCAGGTGCAGCGTGGGGCCGAGCACCGCGAACAGGGCCGCGCCGAAGAACGCGGCCCACGGCCCGGCCAGCCGCCGGGCGGTGAAGTAGAGCAGCGTGGTCGCGCCCAGCATGAACACCAGCGACAGCAGCCGGGCCGCGACCAGGCCGCCGACGCTGTCGGCCAGGGCGGCCAGCGGCGGGTAGATCACCGGCGCGCCGGAGAAGTAGGACGGGAACTGCGGCAGCGGCGTGCCGTGCAGCAGGTTGGCCCACTCCAGGTGGCCGGCCCACAGGTAGGCCGCCTCGTCCTCGAACGCGGTGTCGGCCCGGAGCAGCCGCGCCGACAGGGCGGCCTGCAGGATCAGCACCAGGATCAGCGGCCAGTACGCCGGTACCCAGGACGGGGACGCCGCCACCGCGGGTGACGGCTCCACCCGCGGCTTCACCGGTGACGGTGAAGAGGCCGGGCCATGGTCCATAAGTCCTACCTGCTGCATGAAAGGCATACAGGGGTGCTTCGGCTGACCCACCCCCCAGCGGACCGCGTCTCAGCGCCGCAGCCCGCCGGAGCGGGTTGTTGCGTCAACGCGACCGCAAACCAGACGGTAACGTCAGGTACCGCAATGGATGACTGTTTCAGTAAATTTCTGTCCAGAAAGTAATCCGTGGTTGGTGGCTAGCCCTCTAGCGACCATTCGGGGGTAAAAAGGACTGTCCCTTGACCCGGCCCGGCCCGCAACGGGGCTTCCCCGCGTCGCTACGGCGTCGTTTCGGGCGACTTTGTGTTCTTAGCATTACGATTCGCCGTCAAGCTTGAATCGGCGGTCCGTCGTATGCTGCGCTGTATTGTGCGGTTCGCGCTATCCCGCAGCGCGCACCGCTGGGGGGACCCGTATGACTGATGAAGGCCGTGATAGCCCGCTGCCCCAACGCGAGCGGGGCGCAACCGAGGCGGGAGCCCAGCCGGCTCCGGCCACGGCTGGTCCCCGCGCGCTCTCGGACGAGCTGCGTCAGCGCATGCAGGCTTCCGTCGACGCCGAACGGTCTCAGGCCCGGGAGCGAATGGCCGAGGTGTTGCGGCAGCCGCCGCGACGATTGGCGCACGCCGAACGGCCCAGCTGGCCGTCCTCGAACATTCAAGATCGAAAGTCCGGCGGCTGGCGGAAACGCCGGGCGAAAACGGAGCAGGCCGACCAGCCGGGTACCCGCGCGGCGGGCGGCCCGGAAATCAAAGCCGCCATTGCCAAGAATGCCGCCCCGGTTAATTCAGCGCCCGCCGGAACTGTTTCGGCCGCCCCCGCGCCGGTCGGCCTGGCCGCGCTGGAATCCGTGCTCACCGAGACCGTGCCCCCGGCCGGGGGCGCCGCTGACCGTGCTCCCGCTCCGGCTGGCTCGCCCTCGGTCCACGATCTGCCGCCCGGCCACCCGTCCGGCCCCTCGGCCACCCAGGCCGCCCGGGCCGCCGCTCCGGCGCCACCCGCTCCGGCCGCGCCCGCGCCCGGGCCCACCTCCGGCCGCTCCGGTGTGGTCCGGGCCGTGCTGGTCGTCGCCGCGATGGCCGTGGTGGTCGCCGGTGCGTCGGTGGGCGTGATCATGGCGATGGCCGGGAGCGGCGCGTCCCACCCCGGCCACACCGCGGCCGGTCCCGGTGCCGGCACCGGCACGACGTCGCAGCAAGCCGCCGCCTGGGTGGCCGGTCAGGTCAGCCCGGCGACGATCGTCTCCTGCGACCGGGCCATGTGCGCGGCGCTGGAGGCCCACGGCTACCCGGCCAGGGACGTGCGCACGCTCGACACGACGACCACGCTGAAGCGGTCCGGCCTGGTGGTGGTGACGCCCGCGGCCCGCCAGCAGTTCGGCAGCAGCCTGGCCACCGCCTGGGCTCCGGACGCCCTGGCCACCTTCGGGTCGGGCAGTTCGGCGGTCAGCGTCCGGATCGTCGCCCCCGGCGGAGCGGCCGCTTACCAGCGGGAGGTCCGGCAGGGTCAGGCCGAGCGGGCCTCGGCCGAGGCCGCGCTGGCCGGCGTCAGCAGCGTCACCGCCGCCGCGCCCGCGGCCAAGGACCTCCGGTCCGGCCTGGTCGACGGGCGGCTGATGCAGGCGATCGCCGACGCGGACGTGGCCGAGCCGGTCGACATCGTGGACTTCGGGAACGTCGGGACGGGAGCCAGTGCGGACGTGCCGCTGCGCTACGCCGACCTGGCGGCCAGCAATCCCGAAGTCGGCCTGAGCGTATCGGCCTACGTGCACGCGCTGGAGGCCAGCATCAACGACGGCCCCGGTCCCAACCCGGCCCGCACCCAGCTGCTCACCGTTCAGGGGCGACAGGTGCTACGGCTGGAGTTCCTGGCCCCCAGCCCGTTCGGAGTCCTGAGCACCTCCTGAGCCGTGGGCTGCCCCTCCCGGCGGCGCCCGTTACGCCGCCCGGCCGGCCCCGACCAGGAGGGTCCGCCCGGGCGGGGCCGAGGTCTCCAGGTCGGCCGCGTCGAACACCTGGTCCGCCGGCCACCCCGCGCGGGCCAGCAGGGCGATCTGCTGGTCGCGGGGCAGGATCGTCCGCCACGGCTCGGTCTCGCCGGCCCGGCGCCGCGCGTTGGCCGCGGCCAGCACCTCGGCCGTGGACCGGTCCGGCGCGTGGATGGCCAGGCTGGCGGCCAGCGTGCTGCCCGGGGCGGCGGCGGACGCCAGGCCGGTCAGCAGGCCGCTCAGTGTGGGCTGGTCCAGGTAGATCAGCAGCCCCTCGCACAAGAACAGCGTGGCCCGCTCCCGGTCGTGCCCGGCCCGGGCCAGCACCGCCGCCACGTCGGCGTCACGGAAGTCGGCCTCCACCAGGGTCAGCCCGGCCAGGTCGGCGTCCAGGTCCCGCAGCCGCCGGGCCTTGTCGGCCTGCGTCGGTCCCTGGTCCAGTTCGAAGAACCGCACGCCCGGGGTCCGGAACCGCAGCGCCCGGTCGTCGTAACCGGCCCCGCAGATGACCACCTGGCCGGTCCCGGCGGCCAGCGCGGTCAGCACGGCCCGGTCGAAGAACCGGGTGCGGGCGGCGAGCATCGGCCGCAACCGCTCGACCGGCGCGGGCCGCATGCCCTCGCACAGCCGGGCCTGGGCCCGCGGGTCACCGTCCGGGCTGTGCGGCCGGTCCAGCCGGGCCCGGGTCAGCGCCACCGCCTGGCTGGTCCGCGAGATCGCGCCGGCAAACTCCATGGGCCCAACGTAAGGCCCAGCGCCCCGATCCGGCGGCCCGATCCGGCGGCCCGATCCGGTGCCCCGGCCCGGCGCCTAGGCCGCGTCGTGGAACAGGATCCCCAGCGTGTGCCGGACCCCGGACCGGATGACCGACACCCCGTGCCGCACCGGCGCCGCCGACCAGCCCCGGGCCGACCGCACCGGGCGGTCCCGGGTGGTGAACACCAGGCCGTGCCCCTGCGGCACCAGCCGGGCCGAGCCGCGGGACTGCGCCCGCGGCCGCTGCTCGACCAGCAGGAACTCCCCGCCCTCGTGGTCCCGGCCCGGGTCGTTCAGGTTGATCACCACCTGCAGCGGGAACACCAGGTCGCCGTACAGGTCGCGGTGCAGCGCGTTCCAGTCCCCGGCGCTGTACCGCAGCAGCAACGGGGTGGGCCGGGTCTGGCCCGCCCGGTGACAGCGGTCCAGCCACTCGTCCAGCGACTCGGGCCACTCGGCCTCCCGGCCCAGCCTGGCCCACCAGTCCTCGGCGATCGGCCGCAGCCGGGGGTAGAGCTCCTGCCGGAGCCCGTCGACCACCTCCGGCAGCGGCGCCGCGAAGTACTTGTAGGACCCCGACCCGAACCGGTGCCGGGCCATATCGACGGTGGCCCGGAACACCCCCGGCCCCGCCGAGTCATACTGCGCGGCCAGCTCGGCGCACTCGGCCGCCGTGAGCAGCTGCGGCAGCAGCGCCCCGCCCTCGTCGTCCAGCGCCCGGGACACCTCGGCCCAGTCCGCCGCCGCCACCCGGTCCGCCAGCCGCACGTCGACCGCGCTCATGCCGCCCCCTCCAGCTGCAGCAGGATCTCCTTGGCCGCCGCCCCGCCGGCGTACTGGCCGAGCGACCCGTCGGAACGGATCACCCGGTGGCAGGGCACCACCACCGGCAGCGGGTTCAGTGCGCAGGCCGTGCCGACCGCCCGCACCGCGCGCGGGCTGCCCGCCGCCGCGGCGACCTGGGCGTAGCTCTCGGTGTGCCCGTAGCCGATGTCCGGCAGGTGGGCCAGGACGTCGCGCCGGAAACCGTGGGCCAGCCGGAAGTCCAGCGCCACGTCGAACCGGTGCCGGCCGCCGCCGAAGTACTCCTCCAGCTGCCGCGCCACCGGGTCCAGCCGGGCCGGGGCCCGCAGGATGCGCGGGCTCACGGTCTCGGCCAGGGCGGCCAGCACCCGGTCGTGGTCCTGGACCTCGTAGGCCACCTTGACCAGGCCCTGCTCGGTCGCGGCCAGCAGCAGCGACCCGACCGGGCTGTCGACCTCGCGGTAGGCGATGTCCAGCAGGCCGGCCCGCTGGGCCTCGGCGGCCAGCCCGGCCCGCAGCCGGTCCATCGCGGCTTCGTCGTTGCGCGGCAGGGCCCCGAACAGGCCCTCCGCTTGATCTGATTCAGTTCCGGGTGCGCTCATGTCGTCGCTCCCTCCTTGTACGTGCGTCGCAAATTCCTGATTCCGTCGGCGGCCGCGCGCCGGGCGGCGTCCGCGGTCCCGCCGACGATGGCGGCGATCTCGGCGTAGGGCAGGCCGGCCAGGTAGTGGTAGGCCACCACCTGGCGCTGCTTGCCCGGCAGGTCCCGCAGCGCCTGCCACAGGTCGCCGTCCCAGCTCCCGGGCTGCCCGGCCGCGTCAACGGATGGCGCGTCCGGCAACTCCCCGGCCGTCACCGGCCGCCGGGCCCGGGCCCGGGTGACGTCGATCGCCTTGCGGTGGGCGATCGTGACCAGCCAGGCCTCCACGTTCGCCGCCTCGTCCAGCCGCGGGTACGCGGTCAGCGCGGCCAGGAACGTCTCCGACCAGGCGTCTTCGGCGTCCACCGGGCCGAGGACGGCCCGGCACACCCGCAGCACCATCGGCCCGTACTCGGTCACGATCTGCTC
>Ga0209112_10000017_pt1 | contig 25092 bp, 29 predicted proteins | sample TexAe_OM3H0_O3_FD_187947 | JGI IMG/M metagenome (GOLD analysis project Ga0209112, IMG submission 187947) | Forest soil microbial communities from Davy Crockett National Forest, Groveton, Texas, USA - Texas A ecozone_OM3H0_O3 (SPAdes) (version 2) | ecosystem: Environmental > Terrestrial > Soil >...
TATTCCTATTATACTGGAATGACATATCTCTTGATCAATGCATATGCTTTGGCACCAGTCATGCACTAGTGGATGCATCGAAAAGACTGCTTGGTCAGGATCAAACTCCATCAATGAATATGCCATGATCTCAGCAGTGACATCCTGAAATCGGAGACTGTCCCAGGTCTTGTCAGGCAGCATGAGTTGTGACAGAAATTCCAAAGAGTCTTTGAGGTCTTGCTCAGTGGGAATGGCTGATTTATGCTGATATTTGGATGCATTTATGAAAAACTCTTCGGAAATTCCTTTGTGATGAAGCAGTGAGCAAAGCTGTAAAAACCTAGCAGCCAATGGGCTGAGCCTATCGAAGCTCATCTGCCATGTAGTATATACGGTCCACTCATAGCTGTCATGAGATTGGCCTGGTTTCTCGCTGAGAAGTCGGCTCTTATTGGTTGTGTAGATAGTCAAAAAGCCTTCTAGATTCCTTGACCTGGCAATAAATGCACCGGCCTGAATGATTGCAAGAGGCAGATATGCCAATTCCTTCGTCTTCTGTCAGCGTAGTAAGTGCGAATAACAGAATAACAAACCTTCACAATAGCGGTGGCGGCCACCGTATTCTTAGGAACGTCTTCCAGAGCAGCTGTCTTGAGCAATAACACTGCAGCATCTTCTTCCTCCATATTGTCAACATGAGTGTTTGCCCCAGCATAGACACAAAGCCCAGGATTCCTAGTTGTGATAATGATATTCCCGTGCTTGCATGGAGGGAAGAACTTGTTCAGGTCAATATTTGGTTCATCAGCATTGTCAAAGAGGAGAAGCCATTCGTCTTTTTGAGCAGTGAATATGGTTGTCCTGGTGTTCAGAAAGTACATGTGACATCTTGGGTATTTGGTACAACTTTATTTGTTACAACTCCACAAAATCACCAAAAAATAGGTGCAACTTGAGGTTGCTACAACTTTATAATGGCACAACTAAGTTGTAGCCAATGTACAACTTTACCAAATGCCAGTGACAACTTGCACTAGGGCAAGAGGCAACTTGCAATTTTGATAGTGAACACATTGATACAACTTAGCTAAAGCCAAAACACATCTTACAATTTTGATGGTGACAACTTGGTGAAAGGCGAAACGCAACTTCAAATTTGATGGCAACAACTTTGCTAAACGTACAACTTTTTGAGGGACAACTTGGTATCACGCATAATTTTTTAAGGTACAACTATGAAAATGGCTGGTTGCAACTAAGTTGCAGCCAGATTGCAACTCTCAAAACGGCTGGTGACAACAAAGTTGCAGCCAGTTTACAACTTTCAATTTGACAGAAAAGAATTGGGACAACTTTCAGAAAGCGTGACATCAGTGTGACATCAAGCCATCAACGGGGATCAGTGTGATTTCACGGAACAGGTGCGTGACTAGAGCGTGACAACACAGGTCTACACCGACGAACCGAACTCTGTTTTAATCCAGACCCTGCCCACAAAAAGGTTTTATCTTCAAAGGGTTATTGTTCATCATATAACTTAGGTTCCAACTGTGTCGTAAACTCGTCCATATTCCTAATATGGTAACTCCGACATTTAGATGTCAAAATCGCTCGATCCATTGCTCACAGCAACCCCAGCCCCTCATTACTGTATAGAAATATCTAGTTCTTGACCCTAGAGCCCACTGGTAGTAAAGTGGACTCATCCGAGGTATGTCAATTATCAGAACTCCTCTATCCGAGGCTACTACAAGGCAGGAGAATAATATCTGGCGAATGTCAATGCAGATAAAGAATGTCCTGGTATATCGAACGACTTTCCCTGCGTTAAGTATCAAAAACGCGGAAGGTGCAGTATCAGAACAAGTCTAGCCTCGCGGACATACGCCATGACAACGGGCCTTCACTTTCAATATTTGGGGTCTCTTTTGTGGTCTCTCAGGGCTCGGACGCAAGCAAGCACGATTTATTCATCTACATAACACACAGAATATCTATGCACTAAACTTACGACCGGGACAACCAACGCACGTAAGCCTCTGTGTCGCACGCACATCCGAATGCATGCACTGCGCGGCAGCGTAGATATTTTCACGGATGACTGGGCCTGCATGAAAACAAACGAGAAAGAGGGTCGCGACACACCTGGGCAGCTGTTGACTTTTATTAAACCGGGGAATCGAATTCAACGCTGAAGCACTTACTTTGTTCACGAACCAAGCCCGATCTCACGAGATCGCCTCCACCTAATGAGGCGTCTGACGGGTACAGTGAGAGCTGCACCGCCGTTAGCTTAGCAAGGACAGCAAACACGATGACTACATACAGCACTCTCCCACCTGCCCTGCATATGCCGCTCCCGGGCGCGATCCAGCGCCAGTAGTATTATATGTTATTCAAATACATAACTGCCGCAGGCCCGCACTATACAGCAACCCTGTCAAGGATCAGTCCGAGCTTGGTGTAATTCAACGCAATAAAACTTACCTTTTCACAGGCCACCCCAGACGTCTCAAGTAGCCCTCGACAACCAGCTTCACCCTTGCGACGCCCCCACACAACGCTTCGTCGAACTTCTCGCGGTGCTTCGTGGGACAGGCATCGCACTCTTCTGGGAGGAGCCACGCGATTTCGACCGTCTTGTAATGTTCGTGCAAGATATTTTCTGTCGGTGCATCCCCTCAGCCGTGGACCCCCGATGAAGAGGTAAACGACGCACCGAACTTGGCCGCGAACGGCACTTCCCAACCGACTACCCAATCTTGCACTTGTCCGGGGCACTTCCTCGCCCACTCCCGTTTGCGCCTCGGGACATTGTTCGTCCGGCCGATCTTAATTGTGTCCACCCTACCGGGATGAGCAGCCAGGTTTGGCTGCAACGCGGGAATACGGAAAATGTAAACCGTGCCGAATTTGTCGGACGACGAGGGCTGCGCGGCAATCGCAGCCGCGGTCAATTGGATGGACATGCTGGCCGGGTGATTGGAAGTACAGAGAAAAGAAGAGTAAAGGCGCACCTGAAACGACTCGGGTCCGGGTTCGTTCGTGCAGGTACAACAGGTATTGAGAACGATCGTGTTGGCTGGGTGATCCGAGGTAGTGGACGACAGGCAGAAGAGAAGAGAAGAGTGAGCGAGGTAGAGAAAACAGAACAGTAAGGGCGCACCTGAAAAGACTCGGGGTCGGGTTCGTCGCGCAGGTACACCGGTTTGAAAGCGATCCTGTTGGCCGGATGATCGGAAGTAGAAGAGGAGAGGCAGAAGATAAGAGAAGAGTTAGCGCGCACCTGTACAAGCTCGGGTTGGTCGTGCAGGTACACAGGCTGAGAAAGATACAGCACTCTGACTTGACGCCGACAGGAAAACGCGCACCTAAGAGGTTTCGAGATTGAAGTCGGTGCACCAGTAGAAAAGCTGACCGATAATACAGCGATTAGTAAAAGAAAGCGGAGCAAAAGTAACACATGCCTGAACTGAACGGATTTGACAGCAATGTGAAGAGGATGTGAAGAGGTGGAGACGAATGACACGCGCACCTACAAAGGTTTCGAGTTTCGTAAGTCGGTGCGGCAGTAGGAAAGCTGAAAGATAACACCAGGATTAGAAAACGCAGCGGAGGAAAGGCAACGCACGCCAGAATGAAGTTGATAGCAATGTAACGAGCTGGACAACTGAGAGGTGAGATCGGGTTCCCTCGCGCGAGTGCACATTGATGTCTCGATGTATTTCCTTAGTTGGCAGATCCCCGCCTGTTAACGAACAACCAGCAACCCTCGTCCAAACGTCAAGGTCGCTAAACGTGTTCCTGAGCGGAATTCTCCCATCACGGTATGACCGGCCCGGGACAGCCGGGACAGGAAGGGACAGGACCTGTCTAAATTGACAGATCCGTTCCCGACATGTTCCGTCGCCGGAACAGAATCCTCCATCACGGACCCATCCAGTATGACGGGCCCGAGACAGGACCTGTCCAAATTGACAGGTCCGTTCGGATCACCACCATCACTCCCGACTCGAGAAATCGTCGCCAGTACCCAGACGTATGAGGCACCGATTACGTGGAGACTTGGTAAATAACTTACATTTAACATTTAACAACACCCTGTGAGGGAAATCAAAGTCATCCGTTGAATGTCAATTATCAGACCAACTTAGATTTCGTCGAACTGTAAAGCATCAAGCATGCTCAGTACACAGATATATGAGGCATAGAATAGACCCATAACTTACATTTAACGTTTAACACACCCTGCGATAAAATCAAAGGCATCTGTCGAATGTCAATTATCAGACCAACTCCGATTTCGTCCACTGTAAAGCATCAAACCGTGCTTCCTGGAATGCTGTACAAAAGCATATTGTATCAATAGACGCGCAGGTTCACCTGTGAGAAAAACCTGTGATAAAATAGAAACATATTACTGCCAGCAACCTGGGTACGTATAATTGTATTAATTTGGAATGCTGTACAAAAGCATATTGTATCAATAGACGCGCAGGTTCACCTGTGATAAAATAGAAACATATTACTGCCAGCAACCTGGGTACGTATAATTGTATTAATTTGTCACCTCGTGTTATCGTACACACGGCCGACTCACCTGCGATCACTCGACTGATACCGGTGGGCCGTCTTGGCAGGAGATATTGTTTCGCACTTCCACCAACTCCGAACTGTTAAAGCCTCAACCGTACCTCATGCAACGATCGTCTCGCACGAGCCTCAGGATGTTCGCGAGAGCAGAAAAAGAGAAACCTTTATAGCCGACACCCGCGGGCGCACGCATTTGGAATATTGATGCACTTGTATATATTTCCCCTTATACGATTTACAATTGTTGGACGGTAGAATACGGTTCGATGATTTTGATAACAGCAGCACAACAAGCATAGCAATTGTAAAATACACGGCAGCAGGATTCACGACTAGATCACGACAGCAGGGTACACACGTAAGAGCTTTCGACGAGATAAACATGAGATCGGTCTACACACGGCTGCAGGCAAGGTAAGCGCCAGGCAAGGAAACAGATGCAGAACAGAACGCACGCAGCAGGGGGCAATACAGGCGGGGAAAAAGACGTGGCTCGCATTCCAGGCCGCAATCCAGGTACGGGAAAGGAAAAAGACGCGGCTCGCAATACAGGCCGCAATCCAGGCAAGGCAGACATCGCGGCGCCTTCGAAGGGGGCGACCTCGGCGCTCGCCACTGCCCTTGCCTCCCTGACGGCGTCGCGTTCACGGGCGAAGGTGATGAGGTTGGCCCTGGCGACTGGGTTTAGGTTCTCGACGTGTGTCGCATGAATGCTCGCGCGAATGCGGTCGCTCGCGGCTGGGTTTGCGCCCAGGAGGGCCTCGCACTTTTTGCATCTCTTTTTCGCGCCCTTACTGTAGTGGTCGTCGTCAAAGCCGTCGCTCTTGTCGCCCTCGTCAAAGCCGTCGCTCTTGTCGCCGTCGCTCTTGTCGCCGTCCTCAAAGCCGTCGCTCTTGTCGGCAGAGCCGCCGGTCTTGTCGCCGTCGTCAGAATTCTCATCGTTCTCGTCGTCGCTCTTGCCGCCGTCGCTCTTGTCGCCGTCGTCAAAGTCGTCGCTCTTGCCGCTGTCGCTCTTGTCGCCGTCGTCAAAGCCGTCGCTCTTGTCGGCAGAGCCGCCGGTGTTGTCGCCGTCGTCAGAATTCTCATTGTTCTCGTCGTCGACGAGCTCGTTGACGTCGCCGCCATTATAAACCTTCCCCCGGTAGTTGTGGCCGCTGATGCTCTCGAGGCAGGGGTGTTGCTTACTCCCCTCGCAGTCGGGTTTGTTCGTGGAGAGATTTGTTGGCGCCTGGTAGGTAAAGAAGGCGGTGGGCGACCTAGCGAGACCAAAGAAAACCCCCTTCAGATGCGGGAACGGGCTACCTGGGGGATGATTGTGGGTCTGCAGGCACCACTGGTATATTGCGTTTGCAACGCCCTCCACCTGCAAGTGCCTGGAGGAGGGGTTGCCCACACACCCAAAACCCCCAATTTGTGCCGTTACACTGGCGCAGGGTGAGCGGTTGACGGACAGAGTAACAAGACACTCACAGACTGGTGTACACCCCCGCGTGTGTCGGGTGCCCTACGAAATAGAATTCGCGACGGTCGTTGTTATGATGCGCCTCGACACCCTCGAAGTCGAGTTCGGGTAAGAAGTTGACGAAGCATTGGGGCGAGAAATCCGGATCGACGACTGGTTCGGGAACGGCGTAGACAGCTCCGTTGATGGGCGGGAGGGCGATCCTCATGGGGGTGACAACCAAGAGCGAAAAATGGACGCCTAGGTCACGCGACTTCAGGTAAGCAAGGCAACGGCAGCGACCGGCCGGATCACATTATGTCATGCGGCGAGCATTTCGTGATCCGGCCGGTGGACCAGTGCATGACAAATTTATTACTCAGATTCTACACTCTGCCGCTGAGCTGCTCTCACTTTGCCGGGTCATGGTTAAGTAATGCAAAAACGATCGTTACAAGCCAAGCCAGTACTATCGACGCTACAACCGCGTACTTGCTCGACGCCTGAATGGCCCCTCGTTTACCCACATGAATTCAATGCGGCTGTTTGCGGAGGAGTACATGTACAGCAGCTGCCGCCGTTCGATCTGCCGAATCTCTTGCACAATGGCGTCGTGGACGGCTGACACAGTTAACGTTGCGGGAACTGAACAAAGGTTTAGGTTCATCACTTCCCTGAGAGGTAGAGCTCACATGCCGTTGCTTAGAGCTGCAATTTGCCGCGGGCCGGTGTCGATGGTGTTTTCAGGGAGCGACACAGGTTCACCCGTGGCGGTAACCAAGCGGGTGCTAGCATCGTGGCCAAGCGGCGAGTTAGCTGAGCTGTTCAAACGTTCAGACAGATGTGAGGAGTGGCAAAAATGAGATTACACACCTCATGATACCGGGACAACGGTGGAGTATGGAGGAAGACGTGCCTTGCTCTGTAGTGTGATGTGGTGCACTTAGGCAGCGACACACGTTGGCCGGCCCGGGGAACATCGCAAGAGTAATATCAAGCAGTAAGCGGTCAGAAGCGGCCTCGAGGCCGCGGGCGGCGCGGGACAGTACACATGGGTTTATCTTTCGGCTCAAAACGATGTCCATGGGTTTATCTTTCGCTTCGTCGAGGACGGTACACATGGGTTTATCTTTCGACTTCAAACGATGTAAAAGCCAGAATCCCCCCACTCCTCCACCTACCAAGTGCCGCATCTTTGACCACTGCCTGCTTTCATGACGAACTCCGCTGCTTCCGTGACGAACGCGACCACCTCCGGGACGTCGGCGGTGGACTCGTTCGTCGCCCTTGTGGCTCAATTAGCCGTGGCTTCCAGCGAGGCGACCCGCCTCGCCGCTGAAGTCCAAGGTGTGTCATCGTAGACACTAGGATGAATATTGCCTAACCTCGTGAACGACAGCCGAACTGCCCCGGATCCTTGGCGCAGTTGCTCGCTGGAGCAGCGACGGCGACAACACCGCGTGGGTGCGCGGGGTTGCCAAGAGCCCCAACGAGATCAAGGCTCAATACCCGCGAGGCAGTGGAGAGGTGTGGTATGTTGTTATCAGGGGTCGTGAGCCTGGCTTGTACCGCACATCGTAAGACTCACAGCCAGATATCCGCTCGTATTGCACGCTAATTTCACTTGCAGGGAGGAGGCTGCCGCGCTGACTCACGGTGTGCCAAACAACTACGCTCGGCGCCAGACCAGCTACACCGCGGCGATCCAGTTCTATAGTGACGCCTATGAGGCGGCTCGTCAATATCGCCGCGCCGTAGACGCTGAGACTATTGCCCCTGGGGCCGTGGTTGATCTTGGTGTCCAGAAGTGGGTCGAGGCCGCCTGATACTGTCGCTCCGCTCCCCGTCGTTCCCGTTACTCTGCTTGTGTGCCTGATGTTTTTTGGACTACAAAATACAAGAGCATTATGGATGTGACCTGAGTGTAGCTTTCACGGCGAAGTTAAGATAACGGGCAACATTACGTAGTGATAATCTCCACCCGACTGTCGGTGTCCGTGCGGCGGCGTGCCGAAACGCGTCGAGCAACCTGGAACGGCACTCCGTATTTCATGATCATGCTCGCATTAAGTTCAGAGGCTGCGCGCGCGAGGCTGGCAAGTCTTGGGTCTGTCTGGTTCCACTGGACTTGATCGAGAAAGACGGGGCGGAAGCGGCGTCTCGAAGCGCGTACACACGCCTCCCGCCACGTGAGAATCGCTAATGTTTTTGCCGTTGCTGTAGACCCGGGAGAACCCGTGTGGCGTACCCATCGGGATGACTCCTCGACTGTCGGGGGAGTCAGCGGTGCGCTATTCAACATAGCTACACTCAGCTGCGCCCTCTGCACGGGCGTAAGATTGAGTCTCCCGTTTTCTCTCCACTGAAGTTGCTGCTCCGAGGACAGCGGTGAAATGCCTGCTGGCAGTCTCCCATCACGACCAATAATGGGATCGCCACGGCCCGCGTTCGCTGGCACACCCAAAACGGGATCGCCACCGCCCGCGTTTCCATCTGTACCTCTCGCTGGCACGCCCAAAACGGGATCGCCACCGCCCGCGTTTCCATCTGTACCTCTCGCTGGCACGCCCAAAACGGAATCGTCACAACCCGCGTTCGCTAGCACGCCCAAAACGGGATTGCCACGGCCCGCGTTTCCATCTGCACCTCTCGCCGGCACGCCCGCAGGCACGTCCAAAATGGGACTGTGACGGCCCGCGCTCGGGCTCGTAGACACGAGTCCGCCCTCTGGCTCAGATTCCCCATGAACAACGCGCTCACGGTCCGCTGCGACGAGGACAGCATCGGACAAAGGGGGGGCTGGCAGCCGTGTAGGGCGCGGCTGTGTGGGATTTGTCGACCTGAGCTTGGTTACTCACCGGAGACATGGAATAACACTTTGCACACCCACTTCAATTTCGCCTGAGCACGCATCAGTTTGCGTTTCTCCCGAATTTCCGGATGTCTAGCGTTATGTAAACGTCCAAAAGTTGTGCGGGATGGAATGGGGCACTTTGCATAATAATCCGCCGCCGCTTTACGATGGCTCAAAATCCTCTGCTTTCTCGATTGCCTTCGGAGGAGGGGGGGGGGTAGTTAGTACAAAGAGAAGACACATTTTTACATATTATAACCGACCGCGGGGAATAGTCATCGGATGATTCACTCTTGCTTTTACGGCGGTTCGTGCGTTTCGACATTGAGAGGAAACAGATTGAAATCAAGTTTATGTAACTCGGACTCGCGTGACGCCGCCAATCTCACACACGCACAGGGGTACGCCCTTTGCGCACAGCGCAAAAGTGGACGCTCGCGCAAAACATAATGGGTTGAGAGTAGATCTGCTAACACGCTAATCCACCCAGTAACGATTTTATCAGTTAAGCAGACAGGAAGTGCGCAGTAGCTAATTCTACCGCCCTACAATAAACATCTATTCCGAAGTTCCCGTCCTCCTCGGTAAAATCAAAGTCTCCCAATATTGCCTGCATTGCCTCCAGCTCCCCATCATCCGTCACAAAGATGCCCGCGTCGCGTTGCGACTCCGCATCATTCGGCTGTTCGCCCTCATTGGAGTTCGGGTCGTGGGCCAACTCGTCCGCGGGAGGCGCAGGCGCCTCCTCGTCGACACCGTATTCAGGTTGCACGGCGAGTGCCGCGTCATCACCTGGGTCGGGCCAGTACCCCGCTCGTATTGCTTTTGTCCGGCTGAGCTCGTAAATCGCTTGCGGTGTTTGGCAATGTTCTGTGCGCAGCTTGTGTAGATTCCACGAATCTCGAGTCTCGTTGAGGGAAGCCTGGATGCGGGGGAGAAACACGAGAAACAGGCACACACGCTCAATCGCGTTCCCCATGTCCAGGAGCCCGGTCGACTCGAGGTGCTGAAAAATCTCCCGAAACAGCTGGATAGTGTCCCGGCGTACGTCCCGCCAGTTCCGTTCCATACGGATATTTTGAGTGGACCTGAGGGCCATTGTAAGCAAATATGAAAAACCGGTCGCAACGCGCATCACACACCGTCCACGTAGATAGGGGTGATGCTCTCTTCCCCTCCTCTGTATCATTCTTCTCTCTACTCCGTTGTTTTCCTTTCCGTAGTCCCCCCGTACTCGGCTTGGCCACCCGTACTTACCCACGGCCTCCGTCATGAAGATGTTCTCCACCGTTGCCGCCCTCTTGTTGTTGCAACAGATTAGGTAGATTATCAGCCGAGAGAAACCGTCCACCAGCCCATGGATGTAAAAACCCCACGGCTTGAGCTTCTCGTTTCCGTCGTGGTGCCAGAGCGCGTTCGCCCCGCGCACGCGGTACACACGGCGCTTCAGGACACCATGCCACCTGCGAAGCGGTCATTTCAGTACCTGATATGCGGGGAGTGACGACCTCGATGATACTCACCGAGCGACGGTTCCCAGCGCATCCACCCGCCTCAAACACTCTCGAACGCGCTCGTTCGAAACGTGGATATCTATCGACCGCAAATGCCCCCCAACGATGGTCCTTCCGGCGAACGGGTGCTTCATCGATATCTCCGCCACCTTTTCATCTAGATCGTCATCACTTATCTCAGTATATTGGGGGCGAGCCGACGAAAGACCGGCGTCTTTCAGATGGGAATTGAGGGTACCCCGGGATACACCCAGAGCGTCGGCCACACTGAGCCAAGGGATCCCCATGTCGTGTAAATGTATCGCCTGCTGGAGATCTAGGTCGTATCGCGGACGGCCGCCCGTGGACGGCAGTGTGGAGGTGCCAATGTTGCGAGGTGGAGGCCCGGCCGCCTGGAAGGCTTCCAGCTCCTGGCCGAGCGAGATTACGAAGTCCACTAAAGAGCGGACTTCTCCCGGCTTCAGCCATGGATCCTGGGTTCCGGTGAGAATGTCATGCACCGCCTTCAGCCGGCGCAGTGCGCGCTCTACCGCGAAGGGCTCCACATTGGGCATGGAGTCGGCAACAAAACGAGCATCCTTGACAACTTTGTCAGCCTGACGCAAGAAGCGTTGGAATGCATCGCCGGCGCTGTGGGACGCTCGCTGTGTCATTGGGCAGCGAGACGAGGGAGGTGCGACAGGTCAACGAACAATAGAGAAAGTTAGCCGACACGCAAGTGACACGCACGATCGCGTGGCCGTGCGCATTTGGTTTGGGACGAGTCGTCATACAAGCATTATATTTCGCCCCTACACTATTATATACATTGATTTTTGTTCGGTATGGTTCGATAATACGTTTTCGATAGTCGTCAGTACGGTACGATAGCATGATTTCAATACAGATCTACAACAGCACAGCAAGGGTGGCAAGTTCGACAGGACAGCGGGAGACACGTGTAAAGCAGCAGGCAGGCCACAGAGTAAATGCGAGATCGATCTATACAGGTGCAGGGCTGCCGGCAACATAAGCGCTAGGCTAGGCAAGGAAACGGGTGGAGAACACACGGAGCAGGGGGCAATTCAGGCACAGTCGAACTGGCGAACTGGCGCGTCTCTACGCCCTCGAGGGCGTCGTTGGTCTGGTGCACACGCACGATGAAGGCGGTTGCTGCTGCGTTTGCAAGAGGGCTTGTCGACGCGGGCGGGTTGTGCTCGCATGGGCGTGTCTTTTTCGCGCCCTTGCTGAGGTAGTCGCCTTGGCCGTTGCTCTCGGCGTCGTCATCGCCGCCGTCATCATCGCCGTCGTCATAGTCGACATCGAAATCGGCGTCGACGTCGCTATCGACGTCGCTGGCGCCGCCGCAACGACCCCCACGACTGAGACCCTTGGTGCGACAGTGTCTCTTTCGCTTCTTCCTCCCCTTGTCGTCGTCGTTGCCGTTGTTAGTTTCGGCGCAGGGCCGTTTCCTCGGGCTGCTGCGGGTCGCCTCGGACGTGCACGTAATGAAGGAGCTGAGGGTCCGCCTGGGACCGGAGAAGACACCTTTAAGATGCGGGAAGGGGGTACCGGGCGGATGCTTATGTGTCTGCTGGCACCACTGGTGTATTGCGTTCGAAACGTCCTCCACCTGGAAGTGGGTGGAACAGGGGTTGCCCAGACACCCAAAACCCCCAATTCGTGCCGTTGCACTGGCGCAGGGTCAGCAGTTGACGGACTGAGTACCAACGCGCTCACAGACTGGTGTATACCCCCGCGTGTGTCGGGTGGCCCACGAAGTGGAATTTGCGCCGGTCGTCGTTATGGTGCGTCAGGACGCCCTTGAAATCCGGGTCAGGAAAGAAGTTAACGAAACATTGAGGCGAGAAATCCGGATCGACGACTGGTTTGGGAACGGCGTAGACAGCTCCGTTGATGGGCGGGAGGGCGATCCTCATGGGGGAGACAAGCAAGAGCGAAAAATGGACGCCTAAGTCACGCGACTTCAGGTAAGCAAGGCAACGGCAGCGACCGGCCGGATCACATTTTGTCATGCGGCCACCATTTCGTGATCCGGCCGGTCGCCTGTTCGGTAACATCGAGCCAGTGTATGTAATGCCAAAAATAATGCATTGATCTACTATGTATGTATATATTTTTGACTATTTCACGGCGCTAAGCGCGCGCCGGACACTGGTGCAAGAGAAAGACATTGATACTATATAAATTTATACAATTTTACGGCGCTAAGCGCGCGCCGGACACTAGTGCAAGAGAAAGACAAGAGAAAGACATTGATCCTAAGGCGCTGAGCGCGCGCCGGTTAAGCATATATGGGACACATCATCCCTCGGCGCTAAGCGCACGCCGGCCAGTCTCTATCAGAAAGAATTTAGGCGCTAAGCGCGCGCCGGGTCAGGGTCCAAGAACTATGCGAATTTCGAGTGCCACCTGTCGGGGAGAAGGCCCCGTTTCCCGTCGTCCGTGTCGTTGTCGTCAGCCTGCGCGGCAATAGGGGCTCTGGGGGCCGTGGCGCTCTGGTTGGGAGTGGCCCGCGCGCCCACTCGTGGTCGTCCTCGAACCCCTACGCCCTCGCGCCGAACGTGCGCTCGTGGTGGGCGCAGGCTCGATCGCGGGCGAGTCACCTAAAACGTCGGGGTCGTCGTGCGTGCGTCGGGGGGGGATGTACCGTCCTCTCCACGGCTCTGATCTTGTTGCCAGCTGATTTGGATAGCGATAAAAACGCGTCCGCAAGTCCTCTTCCCGACTGGCAACGGGGCTTGGGCCCTCTGTGCCGGCATGTGAATTAGCAGTCGACTCGGCGTCCTCCGTGCCGGCATGTGAATTAGCAGTCGACTCTGCGTCCTCTGCGATCCCAGGAGCGACGCGCGCGTGGCCATTCGATAGAGAACCGGGAGAGATGGCCCACGAATCTTCAAGTGTGGCGAGACTGGTTGGTTGGGCTGGGCGTCGTTAGGTAGACCCACCTTGCTATAAAAGAGGCGTATACGCACCTAAACATAAACTCTCCTCGCCAGAAGAGCTCACGGATGGCAATTCCGACGACGAATGCGCGACCGGCTCGATGTGCTGGGTAGGGGGCTGCGTCATGGTGGAAGACAAAAGCGAAAGCACCCAGGAAGAGGTATATATATTGGCCTACACCTGCTGATGGAATCAAACTTCGGCGCAGGGTTGAATGTATGGTACTGACCCAGGAAGAGGTATATATATTGGCCTACACCTGCTGATGGAATCAAACTTCGGCGCAGGGTTGAATGTATGGTACTGGTTTCACACGGTAATACACATAGCTGACATGGATAACTGCCGCCGGCGGCGCCCGAGTCTGCGAGAGACGGGAGCAAGTTTCAGACCCTGGAGGAGGATGAGGCTGGAAATAGGGACGCCGCCGTTGCATAAACCTCATATATGGACGCTGATCTGTACTGCAGAAGCACTGGTGGCGTAGTGGTAACGCGTCCATAATACCTCTCCTGATAATAGTTTTCTAAATTTCTCTGGAAGTCCCGAGTTCAATTCTCGGCCAGTGCATTCCTTTTTGCATTATTATTATATAAGTATAACTAGGATTAGCCGTGAATAAAATTCACGGAGGAATCGTCGAGGAGCTGTCATGCCGCCCGCCGCCCGCCGCCCGCCGCCATCCACCCGCCGCATACATTTCCCGCTTGCTCTCCGGCGCAGAAACCCCATATATGGACGCTGGTCTGTACTATTTGCAGAAGCACTGGTGGCGTAGTGGTAACGCATCCATAATATCTCTCTTGATAATAATTTTCGAAGCTTCTGCGGAAGTCCCGAGTTCAATTCTCGGCCAGTGCACTCCTTTTTGCAGTTTTAATATTATCTATAGTATATTTTACGGCGCTAAGTGCGCGCCGAACACTAGTGCCAGAGAATTGCTCGTCTTACGGCCTCACTCGTCGTGAGGTACTGATCGCTCGCGGGCGAGTCACCTAAATGCAGGCCGGATCACATGGTAGCATCCGGCCATCATTTTGTGATCCGGCCGGTCGCTCTATGTCCGTTGCATAACAGAGTGATGAGATCACGGGCGTCAATTTCTCCCTCCTTGCTTTGTACCGTCACGAAGTCCCGCCTCGTCGTGTAAGTCTCCCATACATACCATCCCAGCCGTATACAGAGTAGTCTACCACACTGCATAGTCATAGAAAATAGTTATCCGAGCCCCAAAGGCCGGCCAAACTGCCGGAAAAATGGCATCTGCACTGCGTGCAGATCTCCCCTATGATACGACCGGGCAAGCTGACCGGCTTCTTAGATGTCTCGTAGTCCAACACCGTGCCAATTCACCGTCTTACAATCCATGCCACCTGCCTTACACGACGCCGGCTGCAAGGAAGAGGGTGCGTTACTCGGGCTTGCCTCCCGAATCCCTCTTCATTGACTTTGCGGCAGGCGGCGGTGAAATGGTCTGCCCCGTGCCTCATCCTCAGTCAGAGAGGTCGGAGACGACACGGATAGATGAGTGCCCGACCTCTGGCGCGAAATCCGTACGTGCATCTCTTCTGTCATTATGCGTGGGCCGATAATGCTCAACTCCCCAGTGCACACTCACACCAATTTCCCGCACGCCGAGCTCCAGCGTGTCAATGCGTCTACAGATACTCGCGCGACCTGCGTTGCGCCGCAGCCGTAGTCCTTCAATTGCCGCCGATGCTCGTGGGGAGCGACCCCCGAAACGTCGTCATCTGGAGACCGGTGATCGTGCGGCCCGTCGCTATCTCGACTTAGAGGCAGAGCACGCGGAGGACGCGGATGGCGACCCGGATGAGGATGGTTCCGACACGGAAATGATAGACTTCCTGGATGCCTCGCCGCTCACCGACCTTCCAGCGTACCGTGCGCCTCGCTCGCGGTCCCCAGAGGACAATGCGCGAGAGTTGTGGGCAATTGCGGAGGCCATTCGCGAGAGAGCCCGGCTCCGAACCCTTCGCGAGACTTCTCCCTCCATCGTCCCACGTCTGCGGTCGCTCACCGCTCCAGGAGGGCGGCAGCATGAGCCGCACTCGGCCCCCATCCCTTACCTCGTGTCAATGCAAGCAAACGCCCCCTTGGAACAGAAGCTCATCCGCTGGCTGCAGGGGAGCGTGCCGGGGGTTGTATCCGTCGTGAGCCATGAGCTGGGCAGCGGTCGACTCTACGTGACTGCGCGGGATTACGCCTGCTTAGAGCTTGGTTTGCGCGAGTGGCCCCTCAGCTGGAATCTATCTCAGGCTCAGCGCAGGCCTCTGCAGATGACCGCCTTCGAGTACCAGTGGGCGATGGAGCGCCTGAGAGCGCGCCAGGCCGAGGTCAAACCCGGGACTTGGGCCCGCATCGCCACGGACCTGGTGACGGACACAGGTTTCATCAGCTTAGCGGGGGACTTGGTATTACTTCTGGATCACGCTCTCGCGCTGTCTGTGCCCCGGGTCCCTTCGGGGATACCCGAGGAACGCGCGGCTGATGTGCCCCCTCGCTTGTGTTTTCCAGCCGCGTTGGTGGAGGCTTTCCCGCACACCAAAGCCCGGATCATCACGGAACCGGGTCGCCAGTGCTGGAAGTGGGGCGGTCGTTGCTTTCGCGATTCAGGCCTCGAAGTTTTTACTGTCGATGCGGCGGACATCACGATGAATGGCGTGGAGCCAACCGAGGAAGAGCGGAAGCTTTTTGCCTCGAGCGGGGATCCCTTGTTGTGTCGCCCCTCGTTGGCGCACCCCGCTTGGGCGCTGCAGGCTGGTGATCGCGTCGTCTTCCGCGTATCTTCCAAAGTCATTGGAGGTCACATTCAGTGCATTACCCAAGGCGTCGCGACGGTTTTACTAGACGAACCGTCCCCCAAGCCCGAGATTCCAGCCCCCGTCAGCAAAAACGTGCCCATCTTGGACGTCGCGAGAACAGCCAACCCTGGCCACGAGCGAGCGAAGTGCCTCCGCGTGCCAGTAGACCAGATGCGACTGCATTTGCTCGCGACTCCGCGGACTTTGTCTCTGGGGGACCGTGTCCTGGTGGTCGCCGGCCCTCACATAGGAAGTTACGGGCACATTATGGAGACCGTGGGGCCACGAATGCTCTCGATCGAGACATTCGACGATGGCCTTGCTGTTCCCATCTTCGTCGACAGGCAGCATGTCCAGGTTTGTTTTCGGTTGGGCGATGCGGTGGAGGTTTTACGGGGGGGCGAGAAAGGGGTTACAGGCCTCATCGTGGCCGTGTACCACGCCTCATCGTGGCCGTGTACCACGCCGGTTACGTAGAAGTATATCCGGTTACTTTAGAGTCCCGGCTACGGCGCCCGTAAGCTTACAATCGCCTCTCGTTTGTAGATCGGCCGAGGGCGCGAAAATTCAGTTGTATGTCGATTCCTTCTCGACTTCGCGTGTGTGGCTAACTTGAGCAGACCAAAGTACGAACCCTCGACATCCGACTAGTGCCGACAGAAACAGCCGCGAGTGGTGTCGTGGTAACACCAAGCGCTGTTGGCCGATTGCAGCACGAGCGCGATCGCCAACGTGAGGCGTGGGAGGACGACATGCGGCGCATGGGTCAGCTGCTGAGGAATATGGAGGTTCGCGTCGTGAGGAAGCACCTAGAAAAGACCTTATACGGGACGATAGTGGACTACCGTCACCTGACCTCGGTCGAGAGCAAGGCCGGAAATATGGCCGACAGTGTCGACAGCATCGACAGCGTCGACAGCATTCTAGCTGACGTGCAGCTTCAAATCCGCCTGGAGGGTGAGGGCCGACACACCACCGTAACATCGGCGCAAGTCGTCGAAAGATCGTACGTTCCCAAGGCAGTTTACGAATCTGGTTTCTGCTGATCTTCGCTTCAGCACTGGTCTTTCCGTGGAGCAAGCGGCGCTACTCAAGGCGCAGAAACTGCTCCATTTGTTTGCATACAACGATACGAGCGACCCCCCGCTACACGGAGGCGGTGAATCGGAGGTGATGTGGGGACTTCCCAGTAGCTCCCAATTGCCCCTGGAGCAGCCCCTCGTCGTCGCGCCCGACATTGGTGCGTCTCATTTTCATGGCTGGTCGTAATCACGGAATGAAGACTGAAATTTATGTCAGGCGAAGAGACAGGCCACTGGCTTGCACACTACCAGCTCATCAACAAACGGGTGGATGTCTTCCCTGTAACACCGCAACAGCTGGCAGACATCAATCTCCGAACGCCTCAGTTGAAGAGAGAGAGGAAGATCAACGGCAGGACAGAGGTCATGTCTCGGCTGGACCGCACCCGCGCAGGCTACCTGGTGCCCCTGACGGAGGGGGTGCCGCCGTCCAAAGTTCCGGGTTGGAGCGTGTGGTGTAAATTTCCGCCCAGTTACAATGCGAAGATGTGCGTCGTAACGCTGCGACCCTGCCGTCAGACGGACGTCGATCGCCACAACCCCGTGGCGAAATGTATCAGCTCCGTCCGTGGGCGGGTGATCATTATCGGCCCCGACGTCGAGGGCAACAGAACGCGGCTCGGTGAGTACGCCGAGACGATACCGCCGGAGGACGGCCTGCCCACGACGGTTGTAAACGTCCGCTTCCCAAAGGAGCGCGACTACTCGGGCAGGGTCGTGCAACGGACGGCTCAGTACCACATCGTCTGCTTGTGCCGCGCCCTCAACAGTGTGGTCCCGGGCGCTGAGAATCGATGTCATGTGACGGATTTCGACGCTGTCCCGGCGAAGTTGTGAACGGGGTGCAATCATCGGACCAATCCACTTGCTGTCGCTATGTCATGCACGCTTTGCTAAATATGCACGCTTTGCTATCTGCCAGTCTGTACTTCTGTATTATTACTACGCTAAAAGAATTCTCGTAACCTTGTCCAAAGATAGCTTGTTTCCTGCCCCGCGCGGGATGATTAGCGAAGTTTTGAGTTGCATCACCGATGCTAGCTGGCCCCTTCACTGTTCACACCGCACCGCGCGCGCGAGGCCCTTCATTTCCAGCCTCTGCTCCCCAACTCAACTTCTCCTCAATGGCCGTGCCGTCTTCCAATCCGGACCTTTCGGCAAGGACAGCCGTGGCTGCCCCCCCCAAGCAATCAAATGTGCGTCGTCGTGGGTAGATGACCGGATAGTATCGCTTTAACTCGCTGCGCTAGCAAACCCAGGGCACTTCCCGCCGTGTCCTGTTCTATCCCCAGGAGGGGCCGACACGACGTCTGGCCACGGTTGTGCTCGACCCCGCAGACCCGCCTACATTACGTTCTCGCGAGATCGATTGTTTTGACGTCAGCCCGACGCGGTGCGATGACTGCTACTTACCATGCTGTCAGCATGAGAGCCTTCCGGGCATCGCCTTCAGCCTGCTGTTGTCCTGCCCTCACACAACAGATCTGCTGGACGCGGAAATTCTGGCGCATAACGAGGCTCTCAAGACGCTCTTGGGGGACCGTGGCCTCCCGTGCCTAGGCAACGTCGTCGTGGTTAAGCACCATTTCCGTTCCGGATTGGAGGCGTCCAATCTTGACCTCCCCGTTCTCGACATCGATCCCCTCGAGTTCCACATAGTGGACGAGCTTTTACTGCAGTGCGGCACTCGCTCTCCTCCATTTCTTACATTGCAATGCTTACAAACAGGACAGGTGGCTGACCAAACTCAGTGGACTGCCCGACGGCGATGCGTACTTTTACCCACCCGATCTCGTGGGCGGGGGGGGGGCTCGTAGTGACTGTCTGAAGTTTGTATGCAAGTTTGGAAAATGAGTAGTAGACGTGCTCATTTCCTAGGGCTCCCAGGAAATTAATTTTTTTTGAAAAACCCGAAGCTATCCGACCCAAGCGATTCGCTTGTGTACCTCCGCCTGCCTTACTCTTACACTGTTGCTCCACTAGTGCTCCACTATTACGGACGTGCTCGGGGCGCCGCTTCCGTCAAGGGTTCAGGTGTTTCAGTCCACCGCTTCCGTCACCCGCTGTGCGGAGCGAGACTGGAGCGAGGTGTTCCGCGAGTGGACCACTCGTTTGAGAGTCCCGGTGTGGTGTATGCGCACCCCTGCCGGCTCCGTCAAAAGACCGCGCGCAAGCCGAAGGTTTCAGTAGACGGCGCGCAAGCCGAAACAATTCAATGTTTCACAAGTAGCGAGATGTTCCGCGGGTGGACTACTCGTTTCAGAGTCCCGGTGTGGTGTATGCGCACCCCTGGCGCAACGAAGGTTTCAGTAGCGAGGTCTTCCGCGGGTGGACTCGTTTCAGAGTCCCGGTGTGGTGTATGCGCACCCCTGGCGCAACGAAGGTTTCAGTAGCGAGGTCTTCCGCGGGTGGACTCGTTTCAGAGTCCTGGTGTGGTGTATGCGCAACCCCCTGGTCGCCACCGTTAGAAGGCGGCCCGCAAGCCGAATCAATTCAGGGTTTCAGTTTGACGGAACCTCTTCCGTGAAGATTTTAGCTTTTCAGTCCGCTCCTTCCGTCACAGGTACGGCCCCGGTTCAAGATTACGCCCCTGTAGACCACCTCGCGGGTCAGTCATCTATCGGTGGTTCTTATTTTTCAATCTGTCTCTGGCGTATCATTGCGATCTCTCCGTGGTGTGTGACAGCCCGCGTAATTGCCGCTTCCGAGAAGACCGGTTTCAGAGTCGTCCGCACCCTTGCCGCCTGCGTCATACACGGACGTGTGTGCAGCCGAACCAAAGTCCGGCTGGGTGGTGCCGCACCTCTTGCCGTTTCCGTCGAACGACGACGGTCCAAGGTTTTGTCCGCTGCGGATCAGTCTCACTTCGGGGGTCTCCAGGAATCCATATTGGTCGTAACAGGGGTTGTATACCTTTGCAATTTCGGATGACTGCGGGAGCAAGATAATCGGCCCTGCGCAGATCGCCAGAATTTTTTTTCTCGTATCGTTGTTATGTGAGCTATATAAGCTGAAGCGCGCGGCGCACGCATCTACTTTTTTCCTTATCACTCCCTCCAGATTCACTTATTTGTGGCCGTGGCAGTATGCAAGTCCCGTGTTTTCCCCCCTTCGTTTCGTTTCGTTTGCTAAGCCTGCGCCAGAGAGATGACGATTCGCCGATGTCGCGTGGTGGGTTGCCGGAATACTCGTTGCAGCTGGGAGGGCAGCTGCGGCCAGTTTTTCTCACCGGAGGCGGACGCTGCGGCGCCTGGCGATGTGGCAAAACTTGCCGGCGTGCTCTGTCAGTGCGGGTGCCCCGGCGCGCAGCATGCTGAGTGGTACGAAGATAACGAGGTTGAAACGCAGGTCAATTCATTCTCTCGAGATTTCGCGCGATTCGTAGCAAGCCGAGTTTCAGACGCCCCCAGAGGATACGCGTCCCAAAAAGGCGCCGACGCAGGTACGTTCTGATCTTTTTTGCTCACACGGCCCTGATGTTCTTCTAGGCGTCATCGTCCAAGGTTAGACAGGCGTCAGTCGCTCTCATTTCGACGTCTCACCCGTGTTGTTTACGTGGCAGCCGACCGTGTCGCGTTTCTTTACCTCCTTTGGCCATGCGGCACACGATCGTGAGGGTCGTCGGGCGGCAGACGGAGCAGACACCGCGTTGCACGCAAAGGTGAGTGTTTTCGGTCCTAGCGGGGGCACGAGCTGAGTCGCAAGACCACATATTTTACCAATGTGCGCCCCGCCCCGGACCCATCGCGCGCGGAGCAAAAGCGTAAGCGGGCAGCAAGCGCAGGGACCACTGCTCCGACCGCGAAGCGCGTGGCGACGAGCCCGGGGAAACCGACTAAGTATACGTTCGTGCTTGTCGAGCGCACCAAGGCCGCCCATGGTCCTGGGTACTTGTTGCCCAACGAAAATAAGTGCGCTGCCGGTTTCTGTATGCTTTGAGAGCGGCAGCTGATACTCCTGGCAGGATGAAGAGGTTGTACCTCCATAAACTAATAGAGTCGCTGACGATACCTGCGAACGCTTCGCCGGTTGACCTGGAAGAAATGATCAAGGCAGCTTTCAGCAATGTGCCCGAGATCGTCAATCACACTGCGTCCATGTACGGGTTTGTTCTTTTAACGAAGGTTTCCCGCGGGAGGGGCGCCCGGGGCGTGTGGGTCGTGAACAAGCGCTCGGGAGAATTCACGACGCAAGACCTCCAGTGGTGCGTAGCGGTTTCGTGTTTGCCCCGGGCGACAAGTAACTTTGTCAATACAGGTCTTGTGAGAGGCAGCATCGTCAGGCCAGGAACTTCCGCAACCTCGTATTTATCGCGCTGTCAGCATGGTCTCCAAATCTGTCGATCGGATCGAACGAGTCGGACAACGAGGAGGACGACGCCGCGTCTACGGTCTCCGATGCTTCCGAGGAAACTGGCTCGGTGAGTTGCTCCCGTGACAGCCGCTCGATGACCGGGTTCTGATAACTACTTTGTTATTTAAGCACCTCGGGCGCGCTGACACAGTGCCTCGAGCCGAAAGTCCTGACATCTTCCACAAGCCCGATGTGACTGAACCCCAGTCTGCCGAGCCTGTAGACTGCGCCATCAAATCGCTCTGGCGCCTCACGCTGAATATGTGTGAGCCGGAAGATGGGCACCCGTCAGTAAGTATTACGCAACACAAGCCTGCCTCAGGTTTGACCGTGCTTCGATGTAGTTCCCACTGCGTGCGGAAACCCCGATGGACGACGTACTTGCTACGATGCCATCTCATCTGCGCTTGCTGAAGAAGGTGAATCCTGAGGGTTTGTGGACGCCGCTCCATGTTTTGGAAGCGGCCATGGATGTAGATGGGATGTTTTCCCATCTCAACCTGGTCCTAGGTTTCGGCGATCCCGGAGACGAGGGGTACGATGCCACCGCCGCGACCTTCATCCGTTTCGGTCGGTACGGCCTCCACCCGGTAATCGACTTCCTCTACCAGTTGTACAAGCAGGCGATGGTCTCCAAGGTATTGACTCCGGACCAGCTGCGCGTCGTCTGCACTCACATCGACGCTGTTGCGATACCGATGAACATGCACATCGTCGCTTTTCGAGCCGCGCACGTCCGTGATGTTTATGACCCCCGTCCGGTCGGCTTCCTCAGCCGAATGCTGGAAGTGCATCGATCCAAGTTCGCGGTGCGCGCTGTCTCGCCCTCCTTGTTTCTCAGTGGCTAACGCACTTCAGTTCGCCGACGTCTCAGAGCGGTTCACGACATTCCAGAATTCTGTGGGCGTGTCCACCGTGGAGGACTATGTCTCTACGCTCGAAGTCGACTTCGGCAGCTTCCGCGACGCGAACAGCATTCGCGCCGGCAGCCTGCTCCTCGGCCGGCACGGCATCGACGGCCTCTTGAGCCAGTGGGTGTATCCCGTCGTCGACACTCTCGATGTAGAGCATCACACATACGATGGGATGCGCGCCCTTGTGCTTTCATTCTGCCAACAATTAGCACTCCGTCTGCGCGACTTCACCAAAGTCAGATCTGTCGCAGTAATAAATGTTCGCTGCTGATTGATTAATCTTTGCGCCAGGCGGAGGGAAAGTCCAAGGCGCCCCCGCCACCTCCCCATGACCCGGCGGGCGACTTCACCGAGGTGAATCTTTGTCGCGGTTTGGTTGTTTGCTGCTGAACTCATTTGCGCCAGGGGGAAGATATGTCCCGGCCTGCCCCGGCACCTTCTAAGTCCGAGCCCGAAGACCACGGTGTCAAGTTCGAGGAGACCGAGGAGAAACAGCGGAAGCCGGCGCGAGCGCGCGCGAAGCCACGCTCGACAGCCGCCCAGACGCCAAAAGAGGTAATGTTCTGTGTCCCTCCCGTTTTCCGTCTTTGATGCGTGTTTAGGCGGGTGATGCCCCCGGTACCGGGGGCTACGGCACACGCAGCAAGTCGAAGCCGCAGTCAAAGGGTCCTTCGGGGGTAGGAAAAACCGGGTCCGCTTCCACTGCATAAATTGTATGCATGTGGAAACGAGGTTCTGATTATTTTGTTTTTTTGTATAGAAATACACCTGATTCGCGGAGTTCTTCCCCGAGCGTGATTGAAGTGAGCTCCGATTCCGAGTCCGACACGGCTAGCTCAGACATCGAGTCGTCTCCTGGTGAGTTGCATCATCATATGGGTAAACCGCTTCAATATCAACTGGTCGCTAGTCTTCACGGCTCATCCACGCCAGCGGTTCCCCTATCCCGAAACTCAGCCGCAGCGCGAGCGCCCTGGCCGGACTCCGCCGCCACGGCCTAGACCTAGACCCCGCCCTCGCCTTCGCCATTTTACCCCACCTCGTGTGTCCGACCCCGCCTCGCTGTCCTCAATCATCGGTCCCCGCATGCTCGTGCAAACAGTGTTGCAGCAATTCCCCCATCCGGACCCGAGTCGTCGGGTGTCGTGGTCTGATATTAAAGAGCTCGCCATGGAGTCCAAGTTACTTTGGCGGCTAATGAGGGTTCTCATTTCCCTACGTTGCCATGGCTTGCTCTTTCTGATGATTGCGGCAGGTGTACCACCCGGATTCAGCCATTAATTTCAATGGGACGCCTGAGTGGAAGGCCACTTGTTTGCACATCACGCAAGCGTTGAATGCGAAGTTGACGCAGACGAGGTCCGCGCCTCTGGCGCCTTAATGGACACCCTTTCGGTAGCATCTGCAGTCGAGGGGAGTGTCCATACATACGTAGTCCTGCCGTAATATGTGTGGTTTTTCTTTACATACACTTTGTGAGGGACAACTTTGAGTTGCGAAAGGACAACTTTAAGTTGCAACCACTGCAACTCGAAGTTGCATTTGGTTGCAACTTCACAACTAGTTGCAACTTTTCCTGCTTGAGAGAGTACAACTCTCGGCGGATGCAACTTCTCGGCGGGTGCAACTTGCCCATGTACAACACTGGATGGTTGCAACCCTTCAAGGCTACAACTTGTTGATGGTTGCAACTTCAACCCTAACCCTAAACAAATAGTATATTCAATAGTGTAGTAGTCACGATAAGTCACTAATAGTAACATGATGATCGCATGATGGCAACAAATGAAACTGATGGTAACGTGATGGTCACACTTAGTCACTTGATGGTAACACGATTCTTGTGACAAGTTGCAACCAGCGAGTGGCCAAGTTGTACCCAGGAAAAAATGTAACCAACAGAGGTTGCCACACAATAAGTTGTAGCATGGGCCAAGTTGTACCCTCAGAAAGTTGCAACCTGCTGAAGTTGTATGCACGAAAAGGTGCAACCGTCCGAAGTCGCAACCAGGATGATCGAAAGTTGCATCTGCAACAACTCAAACATGTAGTGGGTACAACTCAAAGTGGTCCTCAGAAAATGCAATGCCATATAAAAGTTGTGACTTTCTGGGACTGATTAGGCCTGAAGTTGTCCCCTAAAAATGGTGCGTCCATCCAAAGTTGTTACCTGTGATCTGCCAAGATGCATCCCAAAAAATTGTAATACTTTCCAAGTTGTATACTCTAAAAGTTGCAACTATTGGAAGCTGTATCTTGAAAAAGTTGCACATTTGCAAAGTTGTAGTTGCCAAATCCCAAGTTGAAGTTGCACATTTACCAAGTTGTATCCAAAAATGTTGTGCAATTTATCAAAGTTGTCTAAATACTTTCTGTACGCTATGACTGCCATACTAATGACTTGGGTATACACTTGTCAAGCCTAGTTGGTGACTGAGGTGTACACTTGTTAAGCCTAGTTAGGAGATATACACTTATCAAGTCTAGTAAGCCTCAAGTGTCCAACTGAAAGCCATACATTCGTCAAGTCAATACAACTGAGTTTCATTAGAAACTTTTGAAGTATATTTTAATGACTATTGACCTCGTCA
>Ga0209112_10000018_pt1 | contig 25003 bp, 14 predicted proteins | sample TexAe_OM3H0_O3_FD_187947 | JGI IMG/M metagenome (GOLD analysis project Ga0209112, IMG submission 187947) | Forest soil microbial communities from Davy Crockett National Forest, Groveton, Texas, USA - Texas A ecozone_OM3H0_O3 (SPAdes) (version 2) | ecosystem: Environmental > Terrestrial > Soil >...
TTATAATCTAATCCTAATATTTTTGGTATTCAAAAATATCATGCACTAAATAAAGCAAACACAGCTCCCATACTTAAAACATAATGGAAGTGAGCCACAACATAATATGTATCATGAAATGCTATATCTAATGAAGCATTAGCTAATACTACTCCACTTAATCCACCTATAGTAAATAAGAAAACAAAACCTAAAGCAAACAACATTGAAGGTGTTAAGTGTACTGATCCTCCATAACATGTTGCTAATCAACTAAATATTTTAATTCCTGTAGGTACAGCTATTATTAAAGTTGCAGCTGTAAAGTACGCTCTTGTATCTACATCTAGTCCTACTGTATACATATGATGACTTCAAACTACAAATCCTAATACTCCTATAGACATCATGGCGTATACCATACCTAAATATCCAAATACGCTTTTATTTGAATTTGCGGAGATTGTAGTACTAATTATACCAAACCCTGGTATAATTAATATATAAACTTCAGGGTGTCCAAAAAATCAGAATAAATGTTGATATAATATAGGATCACCTCCTCCTGCAGCTTCAAAGAATGAAGTATTAAAATTTCTATCTGTTAATACCATAGTAATAGCACTAGCTAATACAGGTAAAGATAATAATAATAAAACAGCTGTAACTACTACTGCTCATCCAAATAAAGATAATTTATGTAATCTTATACCAGGACTTCTCATATTTAATATTGTAGTTATAAAGTTTATAGCTCCTAATAAACTACTTATACCAGATAAATGTAAAGCAAATATAGCTAAATCTACACTTGGTCCACTATGACTTTGTATTCCTGATAAAGGAGGATATAATGTTCAACCTGTACCTGCTCCATTTTCTATTATAGATGCAAATAAGAATAGTAAAAAGCTAGGAGGTAGTAATCAAAAACTTATATTATTTAATCTAGGATACGCCATATCTGGTCCTCCTACTAATAATGGTAATAGAAAATTACCAAAACCTCCTATTAAAGCAGGCATTACCATAAAAAATATCATTATAATAGCATGTGCTGTAACAATACTATTATATAATTGATTGTCAGCTATAAATTGAACACCAGGTCCTGATAGTTCTAATCTAATTAATACTGAAAATGCTGTTCCCATTAAACCAGCAAATACTGCAAATATAAGATATAAAGTTCCTATATCTTTAGCATTAGTTGAACAAAATCAACGTTCTGTTCATAAGGTTAATGCTGAGAAATTAATTTTATTTATTTTCAGTTCTTCTTTTCTTTCACCATTTTTTTTTAATACTTCTTTTATATCTAAAAGATATTTATTTTCAAAACCAAGATCCACTAATTGGATAGGTAATATTGTATATATAAATATTTTATAACGTTTATTTTTATTGGATATATAACAAAAATGTTATTTTTAAGAATTTTTTTGTTTTATTGTAATTACAATAGCTCCAACCATAGCTAATAATAATATAATAGAAGTTAATATTAATCAAATAGAATAATTTGTATATATAATATTACCTATACTAGTTATATGATTAATTTCAGCTAAATTATTATCTCAAGTATTTACTGTAACAAAAGATATTTTATCTTCATTATTATATATATGTAATTTATTTAAATAATCAGAATAATTATTAAACGAAATTTTATTATTTATTAATGAATAAATATTTTCAGGTAATAATTTAGATAATATACTATTTAAAGAAAAAGCTATTATAAAAACTAAAGGTATACTATTACTAGTTTCATTTAATAATTCTGAAACTCTAACATTAATTAACATAAGTATAAAAAGAAATAAAATAGATACCGCACCTACATAAACTAATAAATAAGATAAACCTATAAAACTTATACCTATTATAATAAGATAGCTTGCTATACTTAAAAATAAACCTATTAAAAATAAAACTGAAATTATAGGATTTTTACTAATAATAACAGATACAGCACATAATATAGAAACTAATGATAATAAATCTAAAATTAAAGTACTATAACCGTTAGTTAAAGTTTCATTCAAAGTATATAAAGTAATCATTACAATTATTATATAGTACTCATTAAATAAATATGAGAATATTTATTAAGAATTATATAATAAGCCAGGAGAGAAATTTGAATTCTCATTATTAATGCATGAAATTAATGTTCTAACCAATTGAACTATCCTGGCTATTAAAGGGTGAATACCCTGACTTGAACAGAGAACTTACTGTGCCACATACAGTTGTTCTACCTATTGAACTACATTCACCTAAATTTATATTTTATGTTGGAGTGACTCGAACACCCATCGATAAATACCAAAAATTTATGACTTACCGATTAGTCTACAACATATAAGGTAAATCCGACTTGAACGGATAAGATTAAAAATCATACAGGCCTAAGCTGTACATGTCTACCAATTCCATCATTACCCTAAATAATATAAATTGCTCGAGGTAAGATTTGAACTTACAGCCTAAACATCTTCAGAGTTCCGCTCAACCAAATTGAGCTTCTCGAGCTTATATATATGGAGATACTAAGACTCGATCCTAGAATAACGATATGCAAAATCGCAGTTTTACCAATTAAACTATATCCCCTTATAATATTAATTATTATATATAATATCCGAAAAACGACTTGAACGTTCACGATTCTCATCAATAAATTTTAAGTTTATCCTGTCTACCAATTCCAGCACTCGGACTAAACTATTATATAATAATTAATATTAAGGCCAAGGTGACTTGAACACCTATCTGAGCTATCATGAGCAGCTTGCTTTGCCAATTAAGCTATAGCCTTTTTATATTTATATATAGTGCGGACAGAAGAGTTGCACTTCTATTGATTGGGCATGAGCCAATTATGTTACTATTACATCAATCCGCATATATTAACCCAGGGGGAATTCGAATCCCCGTATTAACAGTGAAAGAGTTACGTCTTAACCAACTTGACCACTGGGTCTAAATAAATTTTTATTTTATAGCCCAGTGCAAGTATCGCACTTACTTCTACCGACTACAAAACGGTTGCATTACTTTTATGCTAACCAGGCAAATAATATAATTTATGATATATGTATAAAATATAGTTAAATAAAAAATTAGTACTTTATACCTAAAATTCTTAAAAATCTTTCAGTTAAAGCCTATTTATTAAAATAAATATATTTATTTTAAAATATGTAATATTATATTACATTTATTTAAGAGTATCTTAAAGTAAGTTTCATACCTATATGCTTTCAGTATTTATCTTTAACTAACTTAGCTTTACTGCCATGCTTGTATTAAACATTACTATAGTGTATAATAATTCTTTATAGTTAAATTAATATAAAACATACAAACAACAGATAAACCATAGGTTAATATACCCAACTCCTTTCGTACGAAGGGGCTATCTTTATTTTACTCTAATTTCCTCTAGAAGATAGAAACCATACTGTCTTACGACGTATTTAACCCAGCTCATGTAGCTTTTTAATGGACGAACAGTCCAACCCTTCATGATTTCTGCATTCATGTGGATAAGCTAAGCCGACATCGAGGTGCCAAACTGCGCACTCAATTTGAACTCTCTTGCGCAATAAGCCTGTTCAATTTTTGTTATCATAAAAGTTTTTCATCTTTTATTTCCATTTTTTTCAAAATGGTTCAGACTATGTCTTCATATTTATTATATATTTTTATATTAATATCCACTTACTCAACTTTTTAAACCAAAAGCTCCTATACGAGTTTTAGATTTAGATTGTGTATATTGTAAATTAGATTTTTGATTACCTCTAATAACTGGAGATGATAATCCTTTGTATGAAGAATCTACATTTTTTAAGGTACCTACATATCTAAATTTTAAAATAGCTCTTGCAGCTGTAATACGTCTAGTTAATCTACCAGATGCTTGAACTCTTATACCACTTACATTTTTATATTTAATAGAATTTAATATATTTTCTTCAATTTTTAAAATATTAGATACTTTATTTTTAATAAAAAAATTATCTAGTATATTATTTAGTTTATCATTTATTATATTTAATTTAAATAAATCATTTACTATTACATTTTGTACTCCTATTAGTTTAGTTGGTTCACGTTTAATTATTTTTTCATTTAATCTTGGAGTTTTAACTTTTCTAATAGAAGATTTTAAAACTCTTAATAATTTATTTTTTCTATTTTTTATTTTAGATGTTACAATTTGAGAAAATATATCACTATTTAAATAAAAATATTTTAATGATACTAAATTAAATTCTATTTTTTTATTATATATTTTTTCTAATAATTTTTTTAAAGGTATTATATATGTATATTTAAATTTATATCTATTAAAAAACATTATTTGTTTGTAATATAAAGCAAAAATTTCTTTTTTTAAAAATAATTTTATAAAGTTTTTCATATAATTATTTTCATATTTAGATAATATAATTTTATTTATATTAAGCATTTTAATAAGAATATCTTTTTCTTTTAAAATATTAATAGATAATTTTTTATAAACATTACTTAATAAGAAAAATTTCTTTTCATAAATTTTTTTTTTCAAATAATTTAATCTTAATATTTTTCTTATTTTTTTTAAATAATAATTATTTTGTCTATTAAATATATATAAATTAATTATTATTTTATCATTTGTATGTTTTAATTCTGGTTTACTAACTATTATTTTACGACTTGATAATATTCTCATTCAAGTACGAAAACGACGAGGACGTGATTTTATTTTTCTTTCTAAACTACGACTATACATATAAAAATAACTTCTAATTAATTTAATTATAAAATTATCAGCTACAGGTAATAGTTTACTTGTATTTTTATTAAAAGAATAAATACTATTAAATCATTCTTTATTAGCAGGATTATAATGTTTAGTTATACCTACATAATCACCTTTATTTTCTATAACATTTGATTGAATATTTTTTTTTTTTAATTTAAATATATTTAACATATAAAGATTTTATTATAAATAGGTTTTTATTATGCTTATATAATATATTGCATAAACCTTAAGCTTACTATAAGTAAGTCTATTTCATTAATATATTATATTAATGTTTATACTAATAATAAATTATTATGTATATTTTAAATATAATAAATATGCTGGACTATTAATAATTTTTAGTCGTTGAACGTTCTAATTAATATATTAATTAGTTTCGCTTCAAATCTACTTTTATATAAGTGTTTTTTGAAATTTGACCAGTATATTACCATTTATGTAAAATAAAATGGAGGACTAACATTTAATCCCTAGCGTAGCTTTTTCAATAATCCAAGACCTTTCCTTTCTGAGTCTTGTGATCATATGCCCCGCTTACGCGACTGAATAATTTGTAAATTAAACAGTAAAGCAAGATTATGCCATTACACTTTATAAGTAATAAAAAAAATCTTTTAATCAATTTTAATTAATTAAAAAACTACAACTATTACAATAATATTATATTAATATTATATTAATATGTAAATTACATCTACGAACTAATAGAGAAAATCTTACTTAAAAAAAATTATTTCTAACTTAAATAGATAAATAATGGAATTAGTAAATTTTTATTTACTAAAAACAAATTAAAAACTAAAATAGTTTTTACAAAAGATTTTGGATATTCCCAGTTACTTTTTCTGGGATCTGTGCCCCGCATAAACCACCACCTAGCAAATGTCCCTAAGGAGGTTATAGATTATAATACAAATATATAGACATAAATATTATTATATAAACATTATAACCCAGTATAGTAGATGAAGTAAAGGTGTTTCAATTAAATCTAACCGATTACCTTATACACTAAAACTCATCTAGTTATACCCAATAACTAGTAATAGTAAAGCTGCATAGGGTCTTCTCGTCTATCTAGAGGTAAACTGTATCTTCACAGTTATTCCAATTTCACTGAGCCAATCATTGAGACAGTTGTTGTATCGTTAAATCATTCATGCAAGACCGCATTTAACGGCCAGGGTATTCCGCTACCTTAGGACCCTCATAGGTAAGGCCGCCATTAACCGGGGATTCTATCAAAATCTAGCCTATATTAGTCAACTAAATAAATACTATATCCAGCCGGCATTTGGCAGAGCTCACACTTTGTACATCGATTTTTTGTCTTAGCAAAGTGCTTTGTTTTAATTAAACAGTCGTACAACATCATTTTGTGTCTCCTCTTATTTACTTAATATTAATTAAGAATAATGGCGCACCTTATCCCTAAGTTACGGTGCCAATTTGCCGAGTTCCTTAATGATTGTTAACTCAAACGCCTTCGTATTCTCTACTAACTTACTGGTGGTAGTATTTAGGTACGGTACTAGTAATTTCTTACTTATCTAATTCTTTTCCAGAACCTTGTTCACTTAAATACAAATATACATAGTAATTATTATTATCAAATCATAATCATAACTATAATATAAACTTATTTTAATACATGCTATTCACTAGATTTACATAAACCTCATTTATTTATAATTAGTGTCCCGAATTTTTCTAATAACTTTCCTACATACTTTATACACAAGGTTGTTCATATTAGACCATGACATTTCTCATCGTTTAATCCTTTAGATGTATAAAATTTTTTTACTACTTATAAATCATATCATCTATTTAGTTTGTTTATAAAGAACAGTTTATAAAAAAATATATACTATAACTTAGAGGCCGTTGCATAAAAAAAATACCATAAGTTTTAGGCGAGGGATCATTTATCCCTTTATCGTTACTCATGTCAGCATTATCTCTAGGATTATTTAATATTAATTCTTATAAAGAAATAATCTAAAATTTATCCTATGTTCTGCTACCCCAAAAATATTAATAATATTAATGGACAAGGTATCGGTATATTATTTAGATCCGTTAAATCTTCGGTGCCTTTATCTATATTAATTTCTATATAGAAATTAATTAAACCAGTGCTCTTTTACGAGGTCTTAAAAAAATGGCCGCTTCTAAGCCCATTTCCTGGCCGAATAAGATAAACACTACCTTAATTTCACTTAATAATAATTTAGGAACCTTATTAACTCTTGTTCTGGGCTGTTTCCCTTTTGACATACAACCTTATCGTACTATGTCTGATAATTTAATATATATCAAGGCCCTTCCGAGTACAAATACCCACTGATAAGGTTTTCACACCCCCCAATCTCTATAAATATTTGTAAAATGGGATTACATTGCTGTACCTGCCTTGATGTTATTTAAATCGCCTACTTATATAGGTTTCGCAGAAAACCAGCTATCTTAGTCAGTTTTGTCTTTCACTAACTTATCACAATTCTTCGGATATCTTTACAACGATAACCCGTTCGGGCTTTTATAACCCTGATCATGATAAGATCACTAAGCTTCGGGTCTAATCTTAGATACTTGTTATTATATTATAATTGCTTTATCTTTGCTTATTTGCTCGCATCTAGTATTAACTTGCTGACCCATTATGCAAAAGGTACGCTCTTATTATTTATTATAATTTTACTCGAGCTGCTTATAAAATTACTATTTCTATCATTTCCCTCACGGTACTTATCTTTCACTATCGCTTATATATCATATTTAGCCTTAGAGGAAGGTTCCCCTTATAATTCAAACAGATCTCTGATTTACTTATTTAATTATATAATTAGGCTTTTCTGTTTTCATTCACACTAATCACAGAATCTCTTTTGATTTCTTTTCCTGAAGTTAATAAGATGTTTCAATTCACTTCGTTTAAAACTTGATTTCTCTTAGGGTGCATGATATTTACTATCAAATAATTCCCTTTGATATATAGCTATGATTCCATAATAATTTCTTTATATACTTACCATTATTTATAATTTTAAATAATGAAATTTTATTTTTATATCAATTATATTATAATTGTTATAATATAATACTATATTATATTATTTATCGGGTTATTACGATTCGAACATAACAATTTCTCAACCCAAATGAGATGCCTAACCAACCTGGCTCTAACCCGTAATATAAATATTATTTTCAGAGAATATCCGATTCGAACGGATGTGATATTTTTCAACCAAATAAGTTTCAAGCTTATCACCTTAAACCACTCGGTCAATTCTCTTAAAAAATATTATAATAATATTCCTAATAAATTATTTCTAAAATAATTAGGTTAATTCCTTAGCGATTCGAACGCTAATTTTCACTCTTATCAGAAGTGCACTTTACCAATTAAGTTAAGGAATTTTAAATTATTAACAAGAGCACTCAGATTTGAACTGAGAACTAAAAGTTTGAAGCTTCCTATTTTGCCTATTAAATTATGCTCTTTTAAGGAATAGGTGATTCGAACACCTAACCCACCGTGTGTAAAACGGTAGCTCTACCATTGAGCTAATTCCTTTATAAACGGAAAAGAGATGATTCGAACATCCAAATGTTAATTACATAATATTTAGCAAATATCTTGCCTTACCAATAGCAACTTTTCCTAATTTATTCGAGTTAAGCAGGCTTCGATCCCGCATCTCCTTTCTCGACAAGAAAGTACTTTACCAATTAAGTTATTAACCCTGTTTAATAATATGGCCAGCCGAATTCGAATCGACACATATCGTTTGGAAGACGATGGGTCTACCATTAACCTATGGCCATTTTTATTATTTAAGATAGATGGGATTCGAACCCATATAATGATGATTAAAAGTCACATATTTTACCATTAAACTACAATCTCTTTTTATATTTTTTTAATTATGAACCTCAATAATATACTGATATATATAAGAAAAGTCATACAACATCTACAAAATGTCAGTATAATATTGCTGATTCAAAACCTAAGTGGTGGTTGTTTGTTGAATGATAAGCATATATACGTCATAGTCCTACAGCAATAAAAGCTGTACCTATCATAACATGTAAACCGTGGAAACCTGTACCGAAATAGAAGCAAGATCCGTATGTACTATCACTTATAGTAAAAGAAGATACTGAATATTCTACACCTTGAAGAGCTGTAAATACTAAAGCTAATATTATAGTAAAAACTACACCATATAATGCTCCGCTTCTATTACCTTGTATAACAGAATGATGAGCATATGTTACAGTTACACCTGAAGATAATAATATAATAGTATTAAGTAGAGGTAATTCAAAAGAATTGATTGCATCTATACCCATAGGAGGTCAATGAGCTCCTAATTCTATAGTAGGTGATAAAGCACTATGAAAATATGCTCAAAATATACCTAAAAAGAATAAACCTTCTGACACTATAAATAATGCAACTCCTATAGTTAAACCTCTTTGTACAGCTAAAGTGTGATTACCTAAATAAGTTCCTTCACTTATTACATCTCTAAATCAAAAAGACATAGAAAATATTAAAAGTAAAAATGCAAATAATAAAAAATATTGAGAATTATTATAACCATGCATTGTTAGTACACCAGAAGTAGTTAAGGCAAATAAAGAAATACTTGTGTATAAAGGTCAAGGAGATGGTGATACTAAATGGTAAGGATGAGATTGAAAATTATTTCTAATTAATTGAGTAATGTTTTAGTAAAGTTTATAAAGTTAATATTTAATCAAAATTCCCCTATTTTTGGCTATATTTTCCTAGGAAAATATATGTTTCTATATCTTTTTGTAAAAAAGTAGAACATAACACCCGGAAAGGGATCTCTTGGTAAATCACCTTCTGAAAAATATTCAGAAAGTATAATTATATGTATGTGATTTTTATTTAGATATAATATATAAATATTATACATACAAATATAACTTATTACAATACTTAAAATAATTAGAAAATTAATTTTCTATTTCAATTACCTTTATTGTATCACTTATGATTGCTATGGATTTATAATATTAAATTATTATGTATATAAAGATATTTATTATAAAAGTTAAATGTTTAAAATAAAACAATATAACTTATTATTAAAAAATATAAAATTAATGTTATAAAACATTATTAAATATAATTATATTATATTTAAATTTTATAAAAAATTAAAATGTTAATAAGATTTATTATACAAAAATTAAACGCGGATGAGATTTGAACTCATACTTTTTGTGTCCGTAGCACAACACTTTACCAATTAAGTTACCACGTTTAAATTTATTTTTGTAGCCCTTAAAGTGAATTGAACACTTATCTAAATATTAACAGTATCTCGCTCTACCTTTGAGCTATAAAGGCTTTAGGAAGAAAAGGACTCGAACCTTCGACAGCTTAAGCTATTGAGTTTACAGCTCAACCCGTCATACCAACAAACGGAACCTTCCTTTTTTAATTATATATAATTTTTTTTTATAATTAATTTATTTATTGATTATATTAATCAAAAGGTATTGTTAATATTTATTAAACCCGTGCAAGTTCCCCTACACGAACCATATTTCGACTTAACACCAATCAGCATTACGCATACGAAGATTTTAGAAATTAATATTTAAATCTATTTATTTAAATTTATTTATAATTAAAAATAACTATAAATAATACAAAATTTTAAAACCGAACTTATTGCATAGATGCCTTTCAGCGCCTGACGAGTAGTTAGTACCCACCTGAGATAGTATTCACCGTGCCATAATGATACACGATTACTAGTAATTCCTTTTTCATGTAGCCGAATTTCAGGCTACAATCCATATAATGTCCTGTTTTAGGAGATTAGCTAAATTTCACAATTTCGCATCTCTTTGCTAAGGCTTACGTGGCACGTCTATAGCCCACAATGTTCAGGTCATGATGACTTGTCTTAATCCCTTATATCATATCCAATATATCGGTGAACTACTTTATAATAAATAAAGTAAGGGTTTACGTTAATTTAATGGAACTAACCAAAATCTCACGACATTAACTAAAGACAGCCGTGCAACTCTTGTAAAAATACATATCTATATTTATATTCAAATTGTGGTAAGGTTTTACGTGGATCATCAAATTAAACAACATACTTCACTACTGGTTTCAGATACGGTCTAATGATTTCAGTTTCTATGTTGCCATATTACTCTTGAGGTGGAATGCTTACACTTTCATTTATACACAAAAAATAATTCTTGTATATGACATTCATCATTGTCTGCTCACATTACTAGGGTATCTAATCCTATTCATTTACCGAGCCTTCGTCCCTTAACGTCAGTTTTTACATAAAAAGTTGCCTTTGCCGTTATCCGTTTCAAAGTGGGATCAAAAAATTTTATCTCTACCCTCACCGTACTACTTTTACTTATGAAACTCTAGTTTATTAGTACTTGATTTAAGCTTAATAAACTGTCTAGGTACCCTTTAAACCTAATAAAGATGAATAACACTTGTCTTCCACGTATTACCGCGACTGCTGGCACGTGACTTGGTCAAGACTAATAGATAAATAATGTCATAATCATAATTTTATCTAGAACTTTAATGAACATAGTTCACATTATATTAATATAATATAATAAGTTTTCACTTTTCATTCTTCCAAGTTGCTGGTTCAGCCGTTAGGCTATTGACCAATATTCCTCACTGCTGTAATAAAAATCGTGGGCTTTGTTCAGGCCACACTGTGACCAATAAACCTTTCAGTCTTGGCTACGGATTTATTAATGTTAACTATTATTATATTATAATAGCTATTACAATCCGAGATATAAACTTCTTAAAGCGAATAACAAAAATGTTTTCTTTGGATATAAGGTATTTTACTCCTTACTTCAAGGTGGTTTAATATCATACTACTCACCTGTACACCACTTTATTTTAAGATTAACATAAAATAACGTTCGATTAGCATGTGTCAAGCATTTGGACAGCGTTCATTCAGAGCCATCATCAAACTCAATCCTTTGAAGTCGATTAATTTCAAAAAATAAAATGCTCCCAGCCCCAGGGAACACCATCGACTTCATTATAATTGTTAAAAAAAATTTATTATTTGACAGTTATAATAAAATATTTTATATAAATAATACTTTATATAAATAAGCCGGTTTCTGTTAGTTTTTATTATTCTAAACTAAGACTTAATTAAGGATTATAAGTTCGTTATTATATATAAATTATATATAATATTTATTTTCTGTATAAAAAACCAAGATTTGTATCTTATATATTAACCTAAAAAGTTTTGGACTTTCCTATATTTTTATATAAAGTATTTAAATTTTTAATTAATTAATTATGCTTGAATAAATTAAAGATGATGTTGAAAAATGTAAACCATCTAAAATAGGAGCAGGATAAATACCTAATACTATAGTAAATATAACTAATGTTAATAAAATGTAAAATTCACGTTTATTTAAATCAGGTATATTTTGTAAAAAATGTCTAGAATATGATCCACCAAAGGCTATTCTGTTAAACATATATATAGTATATGCTGCTGAGAATACTATAGAAGAACTAGCTAATACTCCTAATATAGGTAGTCTTTCAAATATTCCATATAAAGACATAAATTCTCCTACAAAATTTAAAGTTAAAGGTACTCCACAATTTCCTAAACATAATAAGAAAAATAAAATAGAAAATAAAGGCATTATTTGTGCAATACCTCTATAAAAAGTTATTAATCTAGTAGATGATCTATCGTACAATACACCACCTACACATATAAATAAACCAGATGATACAAAACCATGAGCTAATCCTAATGTTATACCACCTTCTATTCCTTGTATAGTATTACTAAATATTCCTAATAAATACACAGCTGCATGTGAAACAGATGAATAAGCAATAAGTTCTTTAATATCTATTGTTCTCAAAGTACTTAAACTAGCATATATAATAGTTATAACTCCTATTAAAAAAACTATATAGGTAAAATTTATATATGCTTTAGGTAATAATGGTAAAATTAATCTTAATACACCATATAAACTTAATTTTAATACTATTCCTGCTAAAATAATACTACCAGCTAAAGGTGATTCTACATGAGCCTTTAATAATCATGTATTTAGAAAAATTGTAGGAGTTTTTACAGCAAAAGCTATAAATATACCTATAAATAAAAATAATTGTGTTAAATAATTAAAGTTAGTTTTTGATAAAGCATCAAAATCAGTAGTACCCATTATTGAAGACATTGTTAATATTGATAATAATAAAAATAATGATCCTAATAATGTATATAAAAATAGATAAAAACTTGCTCTTACCTTATTACTTGAACCATACAATCCTATTAATATAAATAAAGGAGGTAATATACTTTCAAAAAATATATAAAATAATAATATATCTAAAACTAAAAATACTCCTAATAATAATGTTTCTAATAATAAGATAATAATAACAAAAGATCTTATATTTTGAGTTATAGAATTTCAATTTGAAATTAGTGATATTGGCATTATTATTGTTGTTAATAATACAAAATATATTGATAAACCATCAATACCTAAAAAAAAATCATAATTTTTTACTTCGTAATATTCTTGTACAAATTGATATTGATTACTACTAAAATCAAAAATAATAAATATTATTAAAGATAATATTAAATTAATTATTGATGTAGTTAAACCAATAAATTTAATTCGTTTTATATTTACGTTATTTGTATCAGTATTATATGATATATTTGTTGAAATCATAAATATACCTATTATAGGTATTAATAATAATGAAATTAACATTAAAACTGATAATATTTTATAATTTACTACTAATTATGAATATTGTTAATATTTTTAACAATTATTATGTGTTATATATGTTATAATAAATATATATTATTACATATAATATCAAAACTATATAAAACACTAGGAACAAATATAATAAATGCTATTACTATAGGTAATAATATTAATCAACAATATGACATTAATTGATCAAATCTTATTCTAGGAAATGAAGCTCTAACTCATATAAATATAAAAATCATAATACAACTTTTTATTGCTAAACTTAAGCTATAATATAATCCTTCTAAGAATATATTATTAAAAATAGAATTATTATTATTTATAATACTTAAATAGTATTCAAAATTTATAAATTGTATAAAATAAGTAATAGATAAATAATCATATAAATAACCTCCTAAAAATAATATACTAGTTAATATACATATTAATACAATACTAGCATATTCAGCTAAAAAGAAAAACACAAATATTACTGCTGCGTGTTCTGTCATAAAACCACTAACTAATTCTGATTCAGCTTCTGCTAAATCAAAAGGAGCTCTATTAGTTTCTGCTACAGAACCTATAAAAAATATTATAAATATAGGTAATAAAGGTAATATGTATCATACACCTCTTTGAGATTCTATATTTATAGTTAAATTTAAGCTTCCTGATAAAAATATTACTAATAAAATAGCTGAACTTAAAATTAATTCATAACTAATTAATTGAGCCGTACTACGTAAAGACCCTAAAAAAGCATATTTAGAATTAGCTGATCAACCAGCTAATAATATACCATATGTAGCCAAAGAAGATACTGCTAACATATATAATATACCTAAACTAAAATCTAAAATTGTTAATCCAGGACCAAAAGGTATAACAGCATATCCTAATAAAGAAAATATTAAAGTTATTATTGGACCTAAAAAAAATAATATTAAATTTGATTGTGTAGGTGCTACATATTCTTTTAATAAAAGTTTTAAAGCGTCAGCAAATGCTTGTAATAAACCATAATATCCTACTACATTAGGACCTAATCTTCTTTGCATACTAGCCATTGTTTTACGCTCAGCTACAGTAACAAAAGCTACTGTTAATAATACAGGAATAGTTAATACTAATACTTCTACAATTGATAGAATAGTTGACGAATATAACATTTTACAAAAAATAATAATAATTTATAATAAAAATATTTTTATTATAATGAAGGTCCGTATGATGCTTTTAACTGTAAAAATCTATTTTTAAGTTCAGTTAATTGATAGATATAATTATTATCTTGATTATGTAAAGTTTCTTCTATAGTTGAACCTCTTTCTAATAATTGGTTTATATTATCAATATGGTTATTAATTAATCTATCCAATACTTGTATTCTATTTAAATGTTCTTGAGCTATTTCATCTGAAACATTATTTATTTCTATGGATAAATTATTATTTTCTACAATTACTGTTATTTCATTAGAAGTAATATATTGAGTATATGAATTTATAAAACCTTGAAGTTGAGGAATTAATCTATTTATTTCTGAAATAATATCAGTTATTCCTTCAGATGTTAAAGGATAATCTGGTATGTTTACCATATTAACTATTAATATACCTGTTCCCATAATTCCTATTGAAAATAAAATTTTTAATAAAAAAAGATCTTTAGTAAAAGTTAAAGATGATTGTAAAATTATATATTTTTTATTTATAGAATTTTTATTATTAATATTATTAAATATACCAAATAATATTAATAGTACTAAAGAAGTATTATTTAATGATAAATAAGGTATTAATATATAAAAAATTAAACCTATTAATATATATAATGCATAAGATGTAACAATACCAGTATCTAAACTACTTAGGTTTCTACTTAATTTAAGTAATCCTTTCTCTAATCCATAAGGTCCTAATAATTCAATAGAACCTTTGTCTAAAACTTTAGTAGTTTGTCCTCCTAATTTAAGTATTACATTAGTAATATATTTATTATAGAAAAATTCAATTAGGAACCGTAAATTAAAAAAACTAAATATATTATAACCTAAGTTACTAAATTTAAAATAAATTAGTATTTTAGGTAAATATTCTGAAAGTATTAATGATATAATACTTAAAGATATTGTTAAAACTAAAGGTAATAATTTGTATATTGTATTAACTCCAAATTCTGTGTCTAACATAATTTCATGTAAAGGATGTATATATAAACTATTGTCTAAAAATAATCCAGAACCTAATCCTATAAATAAATCTTTTGTTATATAACCAAAAAATATAGAAAATATAGCTAATATAATTAAAGGTAAACTCATATAAATATTACCTTCATGCGCATGTTTATAACTTATTAATGGACCATTAGGATTAGTTATAAATGTTAAATATAAAACCTTAATAGAATATAAAGTAGTAAACATTGCACCAATTACAGCTATAAAATAAACTGCAACACTAGAAAAATAAAATTGTCCATATGCAGATTCAAGTATAAAATCTTTACTATAAAAACCTGTCATAAAAGGGAAAGCTACTAAACTAAGAGATGCTATTAAAATAACAGAATATGTTAAAGGTAAAAATTGTCTTAATCCTCCATACTTTCTAAAATCTTGATTATCTCCCACAGCATGTATTACGGCACCTGCACCTAAAAATAATAATGCTTTATAAAAAGCATGATTTATTAAATGAAATAATGCTATATTATATGAAGATAAACCTACAGCTATTACCATCATACCTAATTGACTCATTGTAGAATAGGCTATAACTTTTTTTATATCTTGTTGAAATAAACCTATTAGAGAACTAAATAAAGTAGTAATTGCTCCTATTCATAAACAAAATATTAAAACTGTTGAACTATATTCTATTAAAGGAGATGCTCTCATTAGTAAATATACACCTGCTGTAACCATTGTGGCAGCATGTATTAAAGCAGATACAGGTGTAGGACCTTCCATAGCCATAGGTAGTCAAACATGTAAACCTATTTGAGAACTTTTGGCCATAGCACCTATTAATAAACAAATACCTATTATAGTTATAATATTTTCATTAATAAATGGTGCTAATGAAAATACAGTATTATAATCTATATTACCAAATGATCATAATATAGCAAATATACCTATTGTTAAAAAACAATCACCCACTCTATTAGTTAAAAAAGCAGAGATAGAACTTTGATTAGCTGCTATTCTAGTAAATCAAAAACTTACTAATAAATAAGAACATATTCCTACACCTTCTCATCCTACAAACATTAATAAAAAATTATTTGCTGTAACTAAAATTATCATCATAAAAGTAAATAAGCTTAAATAACTAAAAAATCTTTGATTATGAGGGTCATGACTCATGTATCCTATTGAGTATATATGTACTAAAGATGATACTATTAATACAGGTATTAACATAGAAACTGTTAAAGAATCAAAATTAAAACTTCAAAATACATTAAGTGATTCTGAATCTATTCATTTAAATAAATATAATGTTACAGATGTATTATTTAAACCTACTTCAAAAAATATTATTATAGCTAATATTGTAGTTATTATTACAGAACTACATGTAATAATTTGTGAACCTGTTATTCCAACTTTTCTACCAAAAAATCCAGATATTATTGATCCCAATAAAGGTAATACTATTATAGTTAAATACATTATTTATATTCTATTGCAATGCTACCTCTTAATCTATAAAAAGCTACTAAAATACCTAGCCCTATAGCAGATTCAGCACCCGCTATAGCTATAATATATATAGAATATGTTTGACCTAAAATATCATCATAACTTAATGAAGTTATTAATATTAAAAATGTAATAGCTAATAACATTATTTCGATTGAAATAAGCATTAATATTATATTTTTTCTATTTAATACAAATCCTATGATCCCTATTAAAAATAATATAAGTGATAAATTCATTTTTATCTATTTTATTCATATTATTAATTTATATTATAAATGTATTTACAAATCATTATTTTAATTAGAATCTTACCAGATTTAATATTAGTCATTCTATAAATCTTTAATTATAATTTTTTAATTAATTTTTTTAATTAAAAATTGTGTAGATACATTAATATATCTACATTAAATCATCTCCTCAATCACCAAAAGGATTAGCTTCATAGGGTAATTGATTACTATTATTACCACTATTGTTGCCACCCACATTGTTGCCACCCACATTGTTGCCGCCTACATTGTTGCCACCTACATTGTTGCTACCAATATTATTATTTCCTGTATTATTATTTGCTGCATTATTACCTTGAGTATTGGTATTTCCTATGTTATTATTATTATTATTTATTGGAGGAAGTTCATGAGCACCTACTGATTGTACATCATGATGATATTGATATCCATTAACATACATAGGGTCTTTATTAGAACTTAATCAATGTTGTTTTAGAATATTAGTTTCTGCATTAAATAAATTTTTTCTTGCGTGTTCATTTATTTGTCATAAAGCCCCAGTATTAGTATTATTACGAGATGCCATGGCACTATCTTGCATAACACGCTGATATGCTCCAATAAATTTTAATTCGGCTTCTCTTTGATTACAGTCATTAAAATTAGGTAAAGCACCATATTTTGCAATAAAGGCGTTAATATTTGGATTATTCATATTATATTTAGAAGAAGAATGGAATTCACGTCTATTATTCATAAATTTATTTTTATTCACTTTAATAAATATTTTATTATTATTATTACTATTATTTGATTGTCTACTGTCAATAGTAAGTGCTTTTTTACCTATTTCAAATGCAAACCCTAAAGTTAACACTAAAAAAAATACAAGCATAATTATTAATCCGTATATACCATTAGTATAAGAACTAACAACATAAGGATAAACTAATAAAATTTCTAAATCAAAAAGTAGAAATAACAAGGCAAAAATAAAAAAGGAAATATTAAATTGAGTTCTATTTTGTCCTAAAAAGGAGTGAAAACCACATTCAAATACACTATCTTTCTCTTGGTAAGGATTGTGTGGAGCAAAAATAAAATTAATTGCTAATAATATTATAGCCAATAAAGGTATAAATACTAAAAAAAATGTAATACTTGTCATTAATTAAATATTAAAAGCGCTAGTATATTGGCAATGCTTAATCATTCTTGGGGGTTAAAAATAAATAATAATATTATTAGTGTTAAATATGATATAGTTATTGTTAAACTATTAGATAATACAATATTATTTATTTTAAATGTTATTTTTTTATTTTTATTTTCATTTATTTTTATACCAGCTATAAATAAACTGTCTTTTATTTGAGGATTAATCTCATAATCTGATTTATCGAAAAATATTTGTTTTACTATATTTAAATAGTATACAGCACTTATTACACTTGTTAATATAGCTACTAATACTATAAATATATATCCATTATCTAATGCGGCTGATAATACCATCTGCTTACCAAAAAATCCAACTAAAGGTGGTATACCTACAAGAGAATAAATAGTTATAATTAAACTAATAGATAATACAGGATTTATTGAAAAATAACCCTTTAATTGACTAATTAGCTGTATAGGTGAATTATTTTTATCTAATAATTTTTTATAATCATTATCCTCATTATTATTATTAATATATATATAATAAGTATACCCTATACTTATTAATATTATAAATGCATTTAAATTTGCAATAGAATATTGCATTAAATAAAATATAAATGCTTGTATAGATTCTATACTATTGATACTTAAGGCCAATAAAATAAAACCTAAATGTGAAATGGTACTATAAGCAAATAATCTTTTTATTCTAAATTGATTTAATCCTAAAACTGTACCTATTATTAATGATAATAAAGAACTAAATAATAAAGTTATTGTTCAATTAAAATTAAAAGCAAAATTAAAATTATTAGTAAAATGAACTAATTCTAATAAAAATATAAATATAGATATTTTTGCTATAATAGCTACAAATGTTGTAACTATTGTAGGTATAGCATCATAAACATCAGGACTTCAAAAATGGAAAGGTGCGGCACTTATTTTAAATAAAAACCCCACTGACATTATTAGTAAAGAAAAATTTATATAATCAATACTATATAATGATGCTATATTATTCTTAAATTCAGATATATTTGTAATTATATAATATCCATCTAAATTAGTTGTTCCTGAATTTACATATAATAAACTTATACCTAATAAAATAAAGCATGATGATAAACCTCCTAATAAAAAATATGTAAGACCAGCTGAAGTAGATAATTCACTATTTCTGTATAATGTTGATAATAAATATAAACCATAACTTTGTAGTTCTATAGATATAAATATAGAAACTATATCACTACTACTTATCAAGAAAGTTGCACCTGTTATTATAAATAATAATATTAAAGGATATTCAACTATTTTAAATTGTTCTCCCATTTTATTTAATATTTTAGTATTAAAATAAATAATTTTATTTAAAGTAATATTTTTTAAACTAGAATATTCTTTTGTTCAAACTTTTCTGGGATAAAAAGCTGTTAATTGTGATATTATAGCACATACAAAAAATATAAATATATGAAAAGTATTAGTTATACTTGTTGTATGAAATAATCCACCTAATATACCTATACTATTCAAAGATTTTAAATTTAAACTTGATAAGCCTATTACGAAAGCTATTATTAATATATATATTAAACTACGACTATATAAGATGGATTTATCACGTCTTAATGTTACGGCATTGGATAATAAAAGGAATAGTATAGAGTATATTAACATATTCCCATTAAAGATTCGAACTTTAATCTAGATATTAGAAGTATCCTGCTCTACCATTAAGCTAATAGGAATTATTTTTAATTATAATTTACTTATAAATATACGTGTTAAAAATAATTTAACAAATCTAGGTAAAATATATTTAGATAATAAATATATAATAATTATAAGTAATACAAAAGTAAAAATAATTTGATTTACGAAATAAAAAGGTATTAATTGTGGCATATTAAAAATATTTTTATATTTAATACAATCTTTTATGTATTATTATCTAATTAAAGATAAAATTTTTATATTAATATTTATACATATTTATATATATATTAATGTAAGTCTAATGCATCTTTAATATAACTACTAGTTAATACTACAAATACTTGAGCTTGTATAAAAGCGATACCTAATTCTAAACCAGATATTGCAGTAATAAATGCTAAAGGTATTAAACCTACAAAGAATAATAAAAACCCTGAAGTTAATATGTTATAACAGAATCCTGCTAATATATTTAATAGCATATGACCACTAAGTATATTAGCACTTAAACGTAATCCTAAACTAACATTTCTAGCTAAATATGATATAAATTCTATTAAAACTAATAGAGGTAATAAGCCTAAAGGACAACCAGCAGGCACAAATAATGAAAAGAATTTTAAACCATGTTTATTAAAACCTAATATAGTAGCTCCAATAACAACAGTAAAACTAATAGAAAATGTTAAAATAAAATGGGCTGTAGAAGCAAAACTATAAGGTACCATTCCTATTAAATTATTAATTAATATAAATATAAATAATGCGTAAATAAAAGGAAAATACATTTGTCCTTTATTTGTATTAATTTGATTTATAACTATACTATAAATAGTAGCATATATTGTTTCTAAACTAAGAGATCAATTATTTGCTACTATTTTATTATGATTATTACCTATTAAATTTAAAGTTAATACTAAAAAAGTAGCTATTGTTAAATATAATCCAATATTTGTTAATGATATATATAAATCTCCAAATATAGGAGCATCTATACTTATTAAATTTCTAATTTCAAATTGATCTACAGGACTATTTACTAAATAAAAATTATTCATGTTTTAAAATATTTAAAAATCTTATTTAAATTAATATATATATATTTTGAATATATTTTATCTAGGTTTGAATAATTCTCTAAGTCTAGCACTATTATATAATGCATGTCAATCAATTAAATGATACCCATCATTATGTCTAAATAGATTTTTACTATGATTATAACCTCTAGGAATATTAGCTCTAGCAACTGGTGTAGCAAATTTATTAAATAGTCTAGGATCTTTATTCATTATTTGCTCCACTAAAGCTTGTCTAATACTAGGATCATCAGTTCAATCTCTTTTAAACTCAGCACCATCATTATTACTATTTAAATAATCTCTAATAATTTCTAATCTTTCATTACTAATAGGATAAACAGCTTCTATAACATATTTTCTCCCTGCCTTAAATCCGCCAAGAGAATGTGGTAAACCTTCACATTGAACATAAAAAAAATCACCGTTAGGTTTATAATATTTAATACGAATATTATATTCAACAAAATTTTGATTTACAGGTAGTTGATTCACAGGAGGTTGGTTTATTGGTGGTTGATTAACGGGAGGTTGATTTACAGGAGGTTGATTCACAGGTGGTTGGTTTATTGGAGGTTGGTTTATTGGTGGCTGATTTGCAGGAGGCTGAATGACAGGGGGCTGACCAATAGGAGGTGGATTTGTATGTGGTTGACTTTTATGAATATTTATATTTTCACCTACTAAAGTCTCATAATTTAAACCTATAATAATAGCAGGTAAATCTAAGATTAACTTATTAAATTCTATAAAATTATAAATATGGTTTATAATATAAACTACAATAGGTATAAATAAAAACATAAAAAAAAGAGTAATTGCTAGTCTTTTTAACAAATTAAATCAATTATATTTTTTATCTATATATAATTTTAAAGTTATAGCTAATCATGCTAAAAAAATACGTTGTAAAATACTGATATCTCCTGTTCCAAAAATTAAATAATTATAATTAAATACTACAGAACCAATAAGTATAGAATAAAGTATATTCTTACGTATTTTATATAAAATACTTTTATCCTTTATATAAAAGTATTTGCTTTCTAAGGGTGAACTTAAAAATATATATGGTTTAGGGGGCTTAGTGTTTAATAAATTAAATAATATTTTGAAACTTCTAACATGTGTTAATATACATTTATATATATATACATATTTATCACGTAATATTACAAAATAATATAATATAAATTTATCTCATAATATTACGGCATTGGATATTATAAAAAATTTAAAGTATGTAAACATAAGGGCTTAAAGGGTTCGAACCTTTTTCTAAAGATTTGCAGTCTTTCTCATTACCAATTATGTTAAAGCCCTGATTTTTTTAATTAATTATTGTTCTTCTAATCATGTTAAAAATTTTTCTATTGAAACAGATTCTATAACAATAGGCATAGAACTATGTAATATACCACAAATTTCTGAACATTGACCATAGAAAGTTCCTTCTCTATTAATGAATACAGAAACTTGATTTAGTCTACCAGGATAGGCATCACATTTAATACCTAAAGCTGGGCAGGCAAAAGCATGTATAACATCAGCGGCTGTAACTATAAATCTAACATGTGTAAGTTCTGGTAATATAACTCTATTATCCACTTCTAACATTCTTAAAGCTCCTTCTTCTAAATCAGATTCTGGAACTAGATATGAATCAAATTCAATAAATTCTCCGTCACTATTTAAAAAGTCGGGATATTGATAGCTTCAATATCATTGATGACCTTCTGCTAATACTGACATAGCTGGATCACTAATTTCATCCATTAGATATAATAATTTGAATGAAGGAAAAGCTATTAATATTAATATTAAAGCAGGTGTAATAGTTCAAATTAATTCTATTAATGTTCCATGATTTAAATATTTATGTGAAATTGGTGATTCTAAATTAGAATAATTTTTTATTATTGAAAATAATACTCAACCAACACCAAATAATATAATAACTAAATAAAACATAATATTATCATGTAATTCTACTAAACCTTCCATTTGAGGTGTAGCACTATCTTGGAAGTATAATCCTCATGGTTTAGGAGTATCACAACTATCAGTTATATTAAATGTATATTCTTTAAGCATATATAAAACAATTAAAATAGAAGAAAATGAAAAAATATTTGATTTAATTAAATATTTTGATCCACTAAATAGAGAATTTAAATTATTAACTTCTTCTTTTTTTGAAGGTAATTCTATTAAACTATTTTCTAATAAACTAATAAAAGGTACTATAACTAAAAAATATGAGAAATATATTACTGTAGAAATTTGTCCAAATTCTATAAATGGAGATTCAACATGTTTAGCTCCTAATTGCATTAATATTAAAAAATTACATATAAAAATATAAAATGCAATTTTACTTAAAGGTTTAAATTGTATACCTCTTGATCTAGATAAATCAGTAAAAGGCATTACTAATAATATTAATATAGCAGAAAACATAGCTATAACACCTAATAATTTATTAGGTATAGATCTTAATATAGCATAAAATGGTAATAAATATCATTCAGGTACTATAGATGGTGGAGTTTGCATAGGATTTGCCATAACATAGTTTTCACTATCTCCTAATATATTAGGCATAAAGAATACAAATAAAGATAATAATAATATAAATAAAAATATTGTTATTAAATCTTTAAATATAAAATAAGGAGCAAAAGGTAATCTATCATAATTACCAGATACACCTATAGGATTACCAGAACCTGCAGTATCATGTAATGCTATTAAATGCATTAAAGCTAATGCAGCTAATACAAAAGGTAATACATAGTGTAAGGCAAAAAATCTATTTAATGTTGCATTATTAACAGAAAAACCTCCTCATAAAAATTCAACTATATCTTGACCTAATCAAGGAATAGCACTCATAAGATTTGTAATAACTGTTGCACCTCATAATGACATTTGACCATATGGAAGAACATAACCTAAAAAAGCGGTAGCTATCATTAATATAAATATAATAGTTCCTATAGTTCATACTAATGTTCTAGGAGCTTTATATGATCCATAGTATAATCCTCTTCCTATGTGTAAATATACTAAGAAGAAGAATGCTGATGCTGTATTAGAATGTAAATAACGTATTAATCAACCATTATTTACATCACGCATAATGTGTTCAATAGAATTAAATGCTTCTAATACACTAGGATTATAATGCATTGCTAAAGTTACACCTGTAATTATTTGTATTATTAAACAAAAGGCTAATAATGAACCAAAATTTCATAAGTAACTTATATTAGATGGTTGAGGTGAATCTATAATATAAGAATTCATTAATTTTAATAAAGGATGACTTTTAAAGATTCTCATTTTTATATTTTTTATATTTGTATATTCTAAAAATAATTAGTTTAATTATTAAAATTATAATAAAAATTTTTATAAAATATATTTT
>Ga0209112_10000019_pt1 | contig 24574 bp, 24 predicted proteins | sample TexAe_OM3H0_O3_FD_187947 | JGI IMG/M metagenome (GOLD analysis project Ga0209112, IMG submission 187947) | Forest soil microbial communities from Davy Crockett National Forest, Groveton, Texas, USA - Texas A ecozone_OM3H0_O3 (SPAdes) (version 2) | ecosystem: Environmental > Terrestrial > Soil >...
TTCGCCGCCGCCGTGGCCCGGGCCGGTAAGTTCCTCGGCTACCACGTCACCGTGTGCGACGCCCGCAAGGTGTTCGCCACGCCCTCACGCTTCCCCGACGCCGACGAAGTGGTGATCGACTGGCCGCACCGGTACCTGGCCCGTACCGAGGTGGACGCCAGGACCGTGATCTGCGTGCTCACCCACGACCCCAAGTTCGACGTGCCCGTGCTCGAAGTGGCGCTGCGTACCCCGGCCGAGTACATCGGCGCGATGGGCAGCCGCCGCACCCACGACGACCGGCTGGAACGGCTCCGCGAGGCCGGCCTGACCGAAGCCGAGCTCAGCCGGCTGCGCTCGCCGATCGGCCTGGACCTCGGCGCCCGGACCCCCGAGGAGACCGCGATCTCCATCACCGCCGAGCTGATCCAGCTCCGCTGGGGCGGCACCGGCCAGCCACTCACCGACACCGAAGGCCGGATCCACCACCCGCTCGCCCTCAACTAGCGAGCCGGGGACCGGCTCCGTGCGCACTGTCGCCGACGCGATGCTCCCGACCCCGGTGCAGCATCCGCTGGGCACCACCGTCGGCGAGATCCGCGACTTCTTCCACGACGATCACGTCCATGCCGCGCTGATCGTCGGCCCGGCCGGTTATCTTGCCGCGGTGGTGGAACGCGCTGACCTCGCCCTCAGCCCGGCACCCGGCGCCGCCGCCGCGCCCTGCGGGCGGCTCGAAGGACGGACCGTGCGGCCTGCGGCCAGCCTGGCCGAGACGCATCAGGCGATGAATGCGGACGGCCGGCGACGGGTCGCGGTCATCGGCGACGACGGCAGGCTGCTCGGCCTGCTGTGCCTCAAGGCGACCCGGGCCGGATTCTGCTCCGAAGACGACATCCGCGCCCGGGCCCTGGCTGGCCCGGCGTCGACCTGAGTCGCGGGAAATGAACGGCGTCGTCGCCCGGCTGACCTGGGTCAGCCGCCGTTCTGGCGGACCTTGATCAGGCGGTTGGCCAGCATCGACAGCACGTCGGGGCGACTTTCGTGCCGTTCCTCGTGCGCGTGCAGGGTCGCCAGGTCGGCTTCGCTCAGGCGGCTGAGCCGGGCCCTGATCGAGCCGAGCGACAGGCCGTCCCACCCGGCCACCGGCAGTTCGGGCTCTGGCCCGGGCACCTCGGCCTGAGGCGGCTCAGGCTCGGGGAACACGGGTTCGGGGACCGCGGGCTCTGGCCGCTCGATCTCGCGGGGAGCTGGTATCACGGCGCTGAGGCCGGCCTCGGCCACGCGGCTCATATACGTAGTGGTGGCAGTCATCAGGCTGAGCTGCTGTTCGGCCCACCAGAAGGGATCCGCCCACGGGCGAATGCCCCGGCCGAGCGGTGTTTGAGCCATGACGCTGTACCTCTTCTTCCGACGGCGGAAAATGCGTGGGGCCCGGCGCTAGCCGGGCCCCCTCGTTGCGGCCCGGTAACTCGGCGGGCTCTGCGGTCGCGTCGTCAGCTCTGGTGAGCGGCGGCGGTCGCCACACTGTCGCGCACCTTCTCGGCGGCGGCGGTGCCAGTGGCGATGACCTGCTTGGCGAAGTCGCGCTGGGCGCTCAGCACCTGGCCGGCGAAGTCGTAGACCTGGTCGATGACCTGCTCCGGGTTGATCGGCGCGGCGGTCGGCAGCTGGCCGAACGCCTGCTGGATCGTCCGGTTCCAGGTCTCGATCGCGGCGATGCTGGCGTCCTGGCTCTGCTTGATCAGCTCGGCGTACTGCTCCTGAACGGTGGCCATGAGGGGTTCTCTCTTTCTGTTGTGCGTACCGTGTGCTTGAAATAGTACGCACTCCCCGCTCTGCATGTCAAGCGCGCCGCTTAATTTACCAAGCAGGCGGGGGGCCGGGAGCCGGGACCGGCGTCAGGTGTCGCGGGATCGCCGCAGGCTGCGGTACACGCGGAGCAGAGTTTCGCGTTCCTCCGGGCCGAGCTCGGGATCGGCGTGGATGGCCGCCTCGGTACCGGAAACGGCGCCGTTCTCTCTGTCCCGGGCCGACGCCATGCCGGCCTGGGACATCAGGGTGTCGGAGGACAGGTTGAGCGCGTCGGCGATGGACCGCAGGACGCGCAGGGAGGGCTGGTGCAGCCCGCGCTCGACCTGGCTGAGATAGGCGTTGGACACCTTGGTCAGGTCGGCCAGCTGCCGCAGGGACAGGTCGGCCAGCTGGCGCTGCATGCGAATGTAGCTGCCCAGTCCGCCGAGCTGTGTGTCGTCTCCCGCCTCATCAACCATCCTCCCAGTATGGAGGACGCCGGGCGCCGATCCCATCTAGTGAAAGGGGCGTTGTGGTTTGGTCGCCCAGCGGAGTCAGCTGGTGACTTCGGTCCGTCTATCCGAGAGGAGTTCGCATGTCGACTCCCAGCTTCCCGCAGGATCCCAACGAGGCGATGAAGCGGGTCAAGGAGCTGAGCGACCGGATGATCGAGCTGACCCAGAAGAACGGCATCGCCTGGCTCGAGGCCTACGAAAAGGTCCTGAACCAGATGATCCGGGTCCAGGAGCAGGCCGCCGCCTCAACGCAGGTCGAATGGATCAACGCGCTGACCACCGCCCAGGCCGACTTCATGCGGGAAATGTCATCGGTGTACTTCCGCACCGTGCGAGAGCAACTGCGCTAGTCCCGCATTGTCAGGCCGCGGCCGCCCGGCGCCACCCCGCCGGCGGCCCGGAGCCCCGGCGCTGACCGCTCAGGAACCGGGTCACCAGGGGGGCAACCCGGTCCGGGCTGTCCAGCAACATGAGGTGACCGCCACCCCGCACGACTTCCAGCCGGGCGTGGGGGAGCAGGGTGGCCATGATCTGGTGGTTGATCGGCGGGGTGATCGGGTCATCGTCGCCGCAGACGATCAGGACCGGCTGCCTGATGGTCCAGAGCCACGGCAGGCTGGACCAGCTGGCCAGCGCGGTCATCCGGTAGACGGCGGCCCGGGTATCCGGCGGCCGCTGGATACCGAGGGAATGGATCAGGCCCGGCTCGGTGCGCAGGCGGCCGCCGAACATGACGCCGGCCACCTGTTCCCGCTGCTGGCGGGTGTAGTGCCCGGACTGCAGGAAATGCCAGAGGGCCTCGGCGTCGCCCGGCACCCCGAGGCTGCCGAAGACGGTGGAGGTGAGCACCAGGCGGCGCACCCGGGACGGATGGCTCAGCGCCATCTGCTGGGCCACCGCGCCGCCGAACGACAGGCCGAGAACGTCGGCGCAGCCGACGCCGAACTCGTCGAGCACGGCGGTGCCCACAGACGCCAGGTCCCGCATGGTCAGCGGGTGCGTGGGCCGGGGGGAGCGGCCGATGCCGGGCGGGTCGAAGGTGATGACGCGGTACCCGGGCAGGTGCGGGAGCAGCCGGTGCCAGCTGTGCGTACCGGCCCAGACGCCGGAATGCAGCAGCAGGGGCGGGCCCTGGCCGCGCACCTCGGTGTAAATGCTCAGCCCATTGGCCTGGACCAGTCGCCCGATCGCGGGTTCGGTCGCAGCAGGCAGCACCATGCCGGTCTCCCCATCATCCTCGACGCGGTGGAGCACCGGCCGAGGATCATAGGCATGACATCAAACCAGCGTCCTTAATTCATATACCCCCTTCTCTCTTAATCATTCGCCGTCCCTATTAACACGTAGTTAATAAACGCGGGCCGCTGTGAAAGAGGCGATCTCCTAGCGGGCCCGGCTGATCTGGCGGGAGATCTGCGCCGCCGCCCGCCGGACGATCGGGGCGCGCTGCTCGGCCCGCAGCCGCACCGTCGGGCCGCTCACCGAAACCGCCGCCAGCGCCTGACCCGATGCGTCCAGGATGGGCGCGGCCACGCAGGTGTTGCCGAGCACGGATTCCTCGTACTCGAACGCCGTCCCGGTGTTCCGCACCGTTTCGAGCTGGGCCCGCAACCGCTCGGGCTGGGTGATCGTGTGCCGGGTCAGCCGCTTCAGGTCCGAGGCGAGCACGGCGTCGATGGTCGCGGGCGGGGCGTAGGCCAGCATGGCCTTACCCAGCGCCGAGGAGTGCATCGGCCACCGGCCGCCGGTCCGGGTCGGCAGCGGGAACGCGTGATACCCGACGACCTTGACGAAGTAGAGCACGTCGAGGCCGTCGATCACGCCGAGATGAACGGTCTCGTGCGTCTGCTCGAACAGCTCCTGAATCGCCGGCAGCGACGCGTCCCGCAGCTTGCGCCGGTCCTCGACCAGCTCGCCCAGCTCAAACTGGCGCAGTCCCAGCCGGAATCCGGTCTCGGTCCGCTCCAGCAGCCGCTGCTCCACCAGGGCGTTGCCCAGGCGGTGCACGGTCGACCGGGGGATGCCGGTGCGGGTGGCCAGCTGCGCCAGCGTCAGCACCGGCTCCTCCGCGGTGAAGCAGTCCAGGAGCACGAAGACGCGCTCGAGCACCGATTTGGGTGCCTCGCGCCCGTCGGTATGCATGTTGTTCACCACGACCAGTCCATCCCGGCGCCTTTGCCTGATTCACCTGGCTTTGTTCCAGTACCTGTGTACCACGGATCTACCAGGCCAGATCGTGATCGCGTGACCATACCGCGCGGAAATCAAGTGAGGCTTGATTATTAATTATTTTGAAAAGGGTGACATTCAGTAACAGCGGCAAATGAGCAGCGGCGCGTCAGCTCAAAGCGCCTCGCCTTGTTCTTCCGTGCACAAGCGACGCACCGGTTACGGGTTCCCATTCAGTGGGACAAGTTGCTTGTCGCCGGGCCCCTCAGCTCGGAAAATGACGCCGTGACAAGGAGGTTGCAATGGCAGGCAATTCGACCGAGCCGGGTCGCTCGGTGACGAGCAAGGTTGTCGCAATTCTGCTCACGTTCAACGATGGCGACGAGCATTCCCTGACCGAGATCGCCAGGCTGACCGGCCTGCCTATCTCCACCACCCATCGCCTGGTCACCGAACTGGCCGGGTGGGGCCTGCTGGAACGCACCGATGAGTCGCAGTTCCGGGCCGGATCACCCATCCGGGCCATCGGCGGCCGGTCCGCCTACTCTCCGGCCATCGTCGAATCGGCGCGCCGTGTGCTGGAGGACCTGGCCACGACGGCCCGTACCAGCGCGGGGCTCGGCGTACTGGTCGGCTCGCAGATCGCCTACATCGAGAAGCGCAACGACCACAGCCCCGTCACGACGTTCGCCCGGGCGCCGAAGCTACCGGCCCACGCCACCGCCCTCGGCAAGGCCCTGCTGGCGTTTTCCGGCCCGGACGTGCAGAAGGAGATCATCGCCGCGGGACTGCCCCGCTACACCCGGTACACCCTGACCGACCCGGACCAGTTGCGTCAGGCCCTGTCGGTCATCCGGCTCACCCGCTTCGCGATTTCCCGCTCGGAGTACCGGGACGATGCCTCGGTGGTGGCCGTCCCGGTCTTCGGGGCGGGTGGGACCGTCATCGCCGCGCTCGGGCTGTCCGTGCCCAACCTGCGGTCGGATCTGCATCTGGCCCGATCGGTGCTGACCGTGGCGGCCCGGGGACTGTCCCGGGAACTGAGCGTCGGGGCTAGGACCTGCTCGTTCACCGTCGGGGCCGAGCAGCCCGCCCAGGTGGGCTGAGCGGGCTGCCCCCCGGTCTCACGTCAGTTCGGTTTCCCAATCGCGATCCTGGATCGCGTCCCGGATGTGCAGCAGGAACTTGGAGGCGGTTGACCCGTCGAAGGCGCGGTGGTCGTACGACAGGCCCAGGACCGACGTGTGGTGGATGGCGATCGCGTCCCCTACGGCCACCGGGCGCCTTTTGATCCCGTCGGTGGAAAGGATGCCCACGTTGGGCTGGTTGATCACCGGGGCCGACGCGTAGCTGGCGAACGGACCGGGGTTGGTGATGGTGAAGGTCGAGCCGGTCAGGTCGCCCGCGCCCAGCTTCCGGGCCCGCGCGGCCGCGGCGACGCTGGTGATGCCCCGGGCAATGCCGCGGATGTTCAGTGAGTCGGCGTTCTTCACCACCGGCGCCACCAGTCCCTGCTCATCCAGGTCGACCGCGATGCCCAGGTTGACGTAGTGGTGCAGGGTCATGGTCTGGTTCTCGATGTCGACCGAGGAGTTCACCGCCGGATAGGCCCGCAGCGCGTCGCAGACTGCCCGGGCGATGAACGGCAGGTAGGTCAGGGAGGCGCCCTCGGATTTCTTGAACTGTTCCTTGTGGCGCTGGCGTACCCGCTCGACCTGCTCGAAGTCCACCTCGACCGAGGTCCACACGTGGGCCGAGGTCTGCAGTGACTTGACCATGACGTCGGCCGTGATCAGCCGCATCCGGGACAGCTTGACCACCTCGTCGCCCACCGCTCCCGCGGCTGGGGTAACCGGCTGTGGCGCGGCCGGGGCGGTGGCCGGGACGGCCGGCGCCGCGGGAGCGGTGGGAGCTGCTGGGATGGCGGCGGTGGGCGCGGACGCGACCGCCTGCTGCACGTCCTCCCGGCGGATCCGGCCGCCCGCGCCGGTACCGGGGATGGACGCGAGGTCGACGCCCGTCTCGGCCGCCAGCCGCCGGACGACCGGCGACAAGACCGTACCGGGCTGGCCGTTGCCAGCCGGCGGGGCCAGTGGCGCGGCGGGTCCGGTAGCGGGCTCGTCGGTCTCTGATACTCCGGCGGCCGGTGCCGTCGCGGCGGGTGTCGCCGCCGCGGCCGGAGCGGCGGTGTCCGCCGCGCCCGCGGGCGCGGGAGTTGCCGTCGACGCCGATGCCGCCCCGGGCTCGCCGATGCGGGCCACTGTGGTGCCGACCGGCACCGTCTCGCCCTCGCCGACCAGGATCTCCAGCAGCACGCCGTCGTAGGGACTGGGCACCTCGGAGTCGACCTTGTCGGTGGACACTTCGAACAGCGGGTCGTCGAAGGCGACGGTGTCGCCCGGCTGTTTCAGCCACTGGGAGACCAGACCCTCGGTCACGCTCTCGCCCAGCTTCGGCATGGCCACTTCGTACACGTCGTTGCTCATGAGGGGCTCCTCGGATCAGCCGTGCAGCGAGCGGCCGGTAAAAGTGATCATCGTTTCGCCAATGGCCTCGGACAGGCTCGGGTGCGGGTGGATGAACGCGCCGACCTCGGCTGGCGTCGCCTCCCAGTTGACCGCCAGGTAGTTCTCGGCCAGCAGCTCGCTGGCCCAGGGCCCGACCAGGTGGACCCCGAGGATGGGGCCGTTCTTCTCCGCCACGACCTTGACCATGCCGTCGGTGTCGCCGATGATCATGGCTCGCCCATTGCCGGCCAGCTGGTGCTTGTGCACCTCGACGTCCCGGCCCGCGGCCCGGGCCTCGGCTTCGGTCAGGCCGCTCCAGGCCACCTCGGGATGGGTGTAGACCACCCAGGGCACCTTGTCGTAGTCGACCGGGATGGCCCGCTCGCCCAGGATCGTCTGGATGGCCACGATGGCCTCGGCGTAGGCGACGTGCGCCAGCCCGGGGGTGTCGACGCAGTCGCCGATGGCGTAGACGTTGGCCCGCGAAGTGGTCATGGTGGCCGGGTTGATGTCGATGAAGCCGCGGTCGGAGATCGTCACCCCGGCTGCTTCGGCGCCGATGTCGTCGGTGTAGGGCCGGCGGCCGATGGCCACCAGGACCTGGTCGACTTCGATCTTCTCGGCACCGCTGCTGGTCTCGAACGAAACCAGCAGCCCGTCGCCGGTCCGCTCGAGCGGGCTGACCCGGGCCCCGCCGTGGATGGTGGTGCCGCGCCGCTTCAGCGCCTTGGCCAGCACTCCTGCCACGTCACGGTCGGGCCCGATGGGCAGCACGCCGTCGGGCAGCGCTTCGAGCAGGGTCGTCTGCGTGCCCAGGTCGGTGAAGACGGACGCGAACTCAGAGCCGATGACCCCGCCGCCCACGACCGCGATGCGTTCGGGCAGCGTTTTGTCGGGGCTGTTGGTGGCCTCGTCCGAGCTGATGACCCGGTCGCCGTCCAGGTCCAGGCCGGGGATCGAGCGGGGTACGGAGCCCGTGCACACGATTACGGCTCCCGCGCTGACCGTCTGGCCGCCGACTTCGACCGCACCGTCGGCGGTGAGCCGGCCGTGCCCGTCGAGGATGGTGACCTTGCGCTTGCGCAGCAGCCCGCTCAGGCCCCTGGTCAGCTGGTTGACGATGCCGCTCTTCCTGGCGTTGACCGCGGGCCAGTCGGTGGTGGCGGTGGCACCGTCGGGCAGCCGGAAGCCGAACGAATCAGCGTGGCCGATGGTCCGGTAGACCTCGGCCGCCTGCAGCAGCGCCTTGGCCGGGATACAGCCGCGGTGCAGGCAGGTGCCGCCGACCTTCCTCTCCTCGACCAGCGCCATGCTGAGCCCGGCCGAGGCCCCGTACAGTGCGGCCGCGTAGCCGCCCGGGCCGCCGCCCAGCACGATCACGTCGTAGTCGGTCATGCCGTCGCCACCTTCCGTACAGCCGCGGCGATGTCGGCCGGCTGCGGCAGGACGGCGTCTTCCAGCGGCGGGCTGGTCGGGGTCGGGGTGTTCCTCGCCGTGACCCGCAGCACCGGCTGGTCCAGCCACCAGAAGCATTCCTCACCGATGGTGGCGGCGATCTCGGCGCCGTAACCGAGCCGCCGGGCCGCCTCGTGGACCACCACCGCGCGGGACGTCTTCTTCACCGAGGAGACGATCGTCTCCACGTCCAGCGGGACCAGCGTCCGCAGGTCGACCACCTCAACCGAGATGCCCTCGCCGGCCAGCTGGTCCGCGACCTCCAGGCTGTCGGACACGTAGGCCCCGTAGGTGATGACGCTGACCTGGCTGCCTTCCCGGGCCACCCGGGCCTGCCCGAGCGGGACCGGTTCCAGCGACAGCGGAGCCGGCACCTTCAGCCGGCGGTACAGGTACTTGCTCTCCAGGAACAGCACCGGGTTGTTGTCGCGGATCGAGCTGATCAGCAGGCCGGCCGCGTCTTCCGGAGTCCCCGGGGCCACGATCTTCAGGCCGGGAACGTGGGCGAAGTAGGACTCGATGCTCTGGGAGTGGGTGGGGCCGGCCCGCAGCCGGGCCCCGAACGGGGCCCGCATCGTCACCGGCATCGGGTCGCCGGTCCGGAAGTGGTGCCGGGCCATGACGTTGATGATCTGGTCGAACGCGGCCGAGATGAAGTCGGCGAACTGGTACTCGACCACCGGCCGCAACCCCACCAGGGACGCGCCCGCGGCCAGGCCGGTGAAGCCGGACTCGGCCATCGGCGTGTCCACGACCCGGCGAGGCCCGTACTTGTCCAGGAAGCCCTTGGTGACCTTGAAGGCGCCACCGAACTGACCCACGTCCTCACCAATGATGAACACGTCAGGATCGGCGTCCATCTCGCTCATCAGGGCCTGGGAAATGGCGTCCAGATAGGTCACCTGACCGTTGTCAGTCGGCATAGACACCTTCCTCCACCGTGCTGGCGTCGGGCAGCGGGTCGCCGAGCGCCTTCTTGCGCGCGTCGATGGCTTGCTGCCGGGCGCCGGCTCGTATCTGCTTGGCTGTGTCCTCGTCGATGACGCCGTGCTCGAGCAGCACGTTCTCGTACAGCTGCACCGGGTCCCGCTTCTGCCACTCGTCGAGCATTTCGCGCGGAACGTAGTCGGCCGGGTCGTGCTCGGCGTGGCCGTGCATCCGCATCGTCACGGCCTCGACGAGCGAGGGGCCGTCGCCCGCGCGGGCCCGCCGCGCGGCCTCGGCGGTCGCGTCGTACACGGCCAGCACGTCGGTGCCGTCCACGGTCACGCCGGGCATGCCGTAGCCGGCCGCCTTGACCGCGAACTCGGTCACGGCCGCTTGCATCCGGACCGGCGTGGAGTACGCGAACTGGTTGTTCTCGACCACGAAGATGCACGGCAGCTTCAGCACCGCGGCGATGTTCAGCGACTCATGGAAGTTGCCTTCCGAGGTCGATCCATCCCCGCAGTAGGCCAGCGAAACCCCGTCCTGCGACCGGTACTGGTACGCAAAGGCGGGGCCGAGAGCCACCGGGTAGTTGTCCGGGATGTGGCTGGGCAGGTTGTAGATGTTCAGGTCGAGCCGGCCGTAGTGCAGTGTGCCGTCGCGGCCCCGGGTCGGCGAGGTGGCCTTGCCCATGAAGCTGGCCATGACCTGGGCCGGATCCATCCCCCGCCACAGGTGGGCGCCGAGGTCACGGTGGATCGGAGCCAGGAAATCGTCCGGCCGCAGAGCCGACGCGGTCCCGACGGAAATGGCTTCATGCCAGTGACCGCTGTAGAGCGACCCCAGCAGGTCACCGGACCGGTACATGCTCACCATGCGGTCCTCGACGGCCCGGGTCAGCACCATCGTCTCCAGGATCTTCAGCAGAAGATCCCTGTCGCGGCTGGTCACTGGGTCGGCTCGGCCGGGTGGCTTCCGCTTCGCGCGCGTCGTTGCCATGCCGGGATGCTCACCCACCGCCCGGCGCGGCGTCTCCGGTGTTCCTGCTCAGCGGGAAGGTCGTGGGCCCACCTAGTAATTGGTCGCGAAATTTGCTCCTATAGCGATGAGGAGTAATCCATATGACCGATGAGACGCCGCAGGATCACGGCCAGGACGCTGCCTTCGTGCTCGCGCCCGAAAGTGGACTGCTGGCCGAGATGGACGCGGCGGGCCTCGGCCGCGCGCTGGGCCAGGTGTTCACCGGGGCCTGGGCCAATCCGGCCGCGGCCACCGAAGCGGGACTGCGGTACTGGTCCGCCCTGGCCCAGATTCCGGCGGCGGCGCTGTCGAACTGGCTGGGCCGGCCGATCCCGCCGCCGGTCGACCTCAACCCGCGGGACAAGCGTTTCACCGACAAGACCTGGTCGGACAACCCGGCGTTCTACTCGCTGCGGCTGTCATACCAGGCCTTCGCCGACTATGTGGACGGCCTGGTCTCAGCGGCCCAGCTCGACCCCATGCAGGAGGCCAAGGCCCGGCTGACGGCCGGGATGGCCATGGACGCGCTGGCCCCGACCAACTACCTGCCCACCAACCCGGCCGCGCTCAAGCGCGCGTTCGAAACCGGGGGCGCCAGCGTGGCCAAGGGGCTGCGCAACATGGTCGATGATCTGCTGCACAACGACGGCCGTCCCCGGCAGGTTGACACCAGCGGTTTCACGCTGGGCCAGAACCTCGCCGCCACCCCCGGCCAGGTCGTGTTCCGCAACGAGCTGATGGAGCTGCTGCAGTACAGCCCGCAGACCGACCAGGTGCACGCCACCCCGATGCTGTGCAGCCCGCCGTGGATCAACAAGTACTACGTGATGGACCTGGCCCCGGACCGCAGCTTCATCGAGTGGGCGGTCCAGCACCAGCGGACCGTGTTCGCGATCAGCTACCGTAACCCGTCGGCGGACATGTCCGGGATCACGCTGGACGACTACCTGATCCACGGGCCGCAGCAGGCCCTGGACGTCATCGGTGAGATCACCGGGGCGCCGGTGACCGACATCGTCGGGCTGTGCCTGGGCGGTGCGCTCACCGCGATCACCGACGCCTACCTGGCGGCCGCCGGTGATGACCGGATCGGCACGATCACCCTGCTCAACACGCTGCTGGACTACTCCGAGCCCGGGGTGCTGGGCGCGTTCACCGACATCGAGACGGTCCGCCGGATCGAGGCGCAGATGGAGCGGGAGGGCGGCCTGGCCCCCAGCTCGATGGCCGCCACGTTCGACATGCTGCGGGCCAACGACCTGATCTTCAGTTACGTGGCCTCCAACTGGCTGATGGGCCAGGATCCGCCCGCCTTTGACATCCTGGCCTGGAACGCCGACAGCACCCGCATGCCCGCGGCCATGCACGCCTTTTACCTGCGCAACTTTTACGTGGAGAACAACCTGGCGCAGGGGCAGCTGGAGATCGCGGGCCGTCGGCTGAACCTGGCCGACGTCAAGCACCCCGCCTACGTGGTGTCGGCGGAGAACGACCATATTGTGCCCTGGAAATCGGCCTACGCCACCGCCAGCCTGGTCTCCGGACCGGTCCGGTTCGTGCTGAGCAACGGCGGCCATATCGCCGGCATCGTCAACCCGCCGGGGCCCAAGGGCTGGTACCTGGTGGGGGAGAAGCACCCGAAATCGGCCGACAAGTGGCGGGAGAAGACCACCCGGCACGCCGGCTCCTGGTGGGAGGACTGGGCCGAGTGGTCGGCTGAGACCTCCGGCCCGCTGGCCGACCCGCCGCGTACCGGCAGCGACACCTACCCGGTGCTGTACGAGGCCCCGGGGGAGTACGTCCACACCTGATCCCGTCCACTGAGACGAGCGCTTGACATAGTACGCATCGCTGGCTCATCGTCGGAACCATGAGCGAAATCAAAAAGGTGGGCGTCGTCGGCTGCGGGCTCATGGGCTCCGGTATTGCCGAGGTGTGCGCGCGGGCCGGCGCCGACGTCGTGGCCTGGGACGTCAGCGAGCAGGCGGCCGAGGCCGGGCGGGCCCGGGTCGGCCAGTCCCTGGAGCGCGGTATCCGGGCGGGCAAGCTCAGCGAGCAGGAGGCCAGAGCCACGCAGACCCGGATTACCTTCACCGGCCAGCTGGCCGACCTGGCCGACCGTGACCTGGTCGTCGAAGCCGCGGTCGAAGACCCCGGGATCAAAATCGGGATCTTCCGCGAGCTGGACCGGGTGGTGGAGCGGCCGGACGCCATCCTGGCCACCAACACGTCATCCATCCCGATCGTCCAGCTGGCCGGAGCCACCGGCCGCCCGGCTCAGGTGCTCGGCGTTCACTTCTTCAACCCCGCCCCGGTGCAGAAGCTGGTTGAGCTGATCCCCTCGGTTCTCACCAGCGAACAGACGCAGGAGCGGGCCCGCGCGTTCGTCACCGGAACGCTGGGCAAGACGGCGATCACCGCTGCCGACCGGGCAGGCTTCGTGGTCAACGCCCTGCTCGCGCCCTACCTGCTGTCGGCCGTCCGGATGCTGGAAGACGGGCACGCCTCGGCGGAGGACATCGACGCCGGGATGGTGCTGGGCTGCGCCCATCCCATGGGCCCGCTGACCCTGGCCGACCTGATCGGGCTGGACACGCTGCGGTCGATCGCCGACTCGATGTACGAGGAGTACAAGGAACCGCTCTATGCGGCGCCGCCGCTGCTGCGCCGTATGACCGACGCCGGACTGCTGGGCCGCAAGAGCGGCCGCGGCTTCTTCGATTACAGCCAGGTGTGACATGACGGGTGAATCTTCGTTCGGGCTCGACCTGACCGGCCGTCAGGCGGTGGTCACCGGCGGAGCCAGCGGCATCGGTGCCGCCTGCGCCGCCCGGCTGGCCGCCGCCGGGGCCAGCGTCCTGATCGCCGATCTGGACGAGCAGGCCGCGACCAAGGTCGCCGCCGAGGTCGGGGGCCAGGCCTACGGGGTGGACCTGGCCGCCGACAGCTTCGATCCTGACGCCCTGGCCGGCCGGGCCGACGTGCTGGTGAACTGCGCCGGCCTGCAGCACGTCGCCCCACTGCACGAGTTTCCCCTGGAGAAATACCGGCTGCTGATGACGGTCATGGTCGAGGCGCCGTTCCGGCTGGCCCAGGCGGCGCTGCCGCACATGTACTCCCGCGGGTACGGCCGGATCGTCAACATTTCCTCCGTGCACGGCCTGCGGGCCTCGCCCTACAAGGCCGCCTACGTCGCGGCCAAGCACGGCCTGGAGGGCCTGTCCAAGGTCATCGCGCTCGAAGGCGGCCCGCACGGCGTCACGTCGAACACCATCTGCCCCGCCTACGTCCGCACCCCGCTGGTGGAGAAGCAGATCAGCGACCAGGCCCGGATCCACGGCATTGGCGAGGAGCAGGTGGTCAGCGACATCATGCTGACCGAGCCGGTCATCAAGCGGCTGATCGAGCCGGCCGAGGTCGCTGAGCTGACCGCCTACCTGTGCTCGCCGGCCGCCTCGTTCGCCAACGGCTCGTCCTGGGTCCTCGACGGCGGCTGGTCCGCCCGGTGAGGTGACCGGAGCTCGGCTTTCGTTGAGTGGGAAACGGTGGCGACAGCGGTCGCCCGGGGTGACACGATCAGTCGATGTCCCAGCAGACCCCTGACCCGGCCCGTTGGCTGGCCGACCTGATGCAGGCGCAGCAGGCCGTCCTGTCGCCGGCCGGCGGCCTTTTCGGTACCTCCGAGACGCTCGACGCCGCGGCGAAAGCGTGGACCAAGGCGGTGGCCGACCTGACCGCGTGGCAGCTCAGCGCCTTCCAGCAGCTGGCCGCTCCGTGGACGGCGATGCTGCCGGGCGCCGAGGCCACAGCCGGGCCGGTCAAGGACAAGCGCTTCGCCGGACAAGCCTGGAGTCAGGACCCGCGCTTTGACGCGCTGGCCCGGGCCTACCTCGCTCAGACTGAGCAGTTGCGGGCGGTCCTGGCGGCCGCACCGCTGGACGAGCGGAGCAAGGCGCAGTGGGGATTCGCACTGTCCCAGCTGACGGACGCCCTGAGCCCGGCGAACATGCTGGTCACGAACCCGGAGGCGTTGCAGCTGGCCATGGAGACCGGGGGCGCCAGCCTGGCCGAGGGCCTGCGTTTGTTCACCGAGGACCTGGCCCGGGGCCGGATCGCGATGACCGACGAAACCGCCTTCGAGGTGGGCGGCAACGTCGCCACGACGGCAGGCAGCGTGATCTACGAGAACGAGCTGATGCAGCTGATCCAGTACAGCCCGTCCACCGGCACCGTGCATCAGCGGCCGCTGGTCATCGTCCCGCCGTGCATCAACAAGTACTACATTCTCGACCTCCAGCCCAAGAACTCCTTCATCGCGTACGCGGTGGCCCAGCAGCACACGGTGTTCCTCGTTTCCTGGCGCAACGCCGGCCCGGGACAGGCCACGCTGACGTGGGACGACTACCTCGAACAAGGGGTGCTCCAGGCCATCGACGTCGCGCGCCGCATCACCGGGTCCGGCCAGGTGAACACGCTGGGCTTCTGCATCGGCGGCACCTTGCTGGCCAGCGCCCTCGCGGTGCAGGGCGCCCGCGGTGACCACCCGGCGGCCAGCGTGACGTTGCTGACCACGATGCTGGACTTCACCGATACCGGCGAGATCGGCCTGCTGGTCGACGAACCAGGGGTGATCGCCCGCGAAGCGGCGATCGGCCGCGGTGGCCTGCTCCGGGGCAGCGAACTGGCCCAGGTCTTCGCCGCGCTGCGGGCCAACGACCTGATCTGGCCGTACGTCGTCCAGGGCTACCTGCAGGGCAAGGCGCCGCCCGCGTTCGACCTGCTGTACTGGAACAGCGACGTGACCAACCTGCCCGGGCCGATGTTCTGCTGGTACCTGAGGAACACCTATCTGGAGAACAAACTGCGTGCGCCGGGCGGCACCGTGCAGTGCGGCCAGCCGGTCGACCTCGGCGCGGTCACGGCGCCGGCGTTCGTCTACGCGTCCAAGGACGACCACATCGTGCCGTGGCAGACCGCCTACGCCAGTACGCAGCTCCTGGCGGGCGACACCACGTTCGTGCTCGGGGCGAGCGGCCACATCGCCGGCGTGATCAACCCGCCAGCCAGGAACAAGCGCAACTACTGGACGCTGGGCACCACCGAAGTGGGGCCGGATACCTGGTTCGACGCCGCCGAGAGCGCCCCGGGGAGCTGGTGGCCGACCTGGGCCAGCTGGCTCGAATCCCACAGCGGGCCACAGGTCGCGGCCCCCGAGGAGCCCGGCAACGCCGAGTTCGCGCCGATCGAACCCGCACCTGGCCGCTACGTCAAAGAGCAGGCCAGCTGAGCTTTCTGGCCTGGCCCTGCTGAGTTCCTGGCCGCCGGACGGCGACGACCTCCGCCCAGCGGTTGCTTTGTCATGACTTCGCGCCTACCATCCATATGGATGGCGAGGAGATGGCATACGGATGGCAAGCGGCGAAACTGAGAAGACCGAGAAGATCACCATCAACCTGGGCCTGGTCGATCTCGGCCAGATCGACCTGCTGGTCCAGGAGGGTTTTTACACCAACCGCACGGACTTCATCCGCACCGCTATCCGCAGCCAGCTCGCCGCCCGGGCCGAAGCGCTCGACCAGACCGCTGCCCGGCGCACCCTCACCCTGGGCAGCAGCTACTACGCCCGCCGTGACCTGGAGGAAATCCGCGACGCCGGGCAGATGATCCACATCCGGGTGCTGGGACTGGCCAGTATCGCGACCGACGTATCGCCGGAGCTGGCGCTGGCCACGATTGCCTCGGTGGAGGTGCTCGGTGCCTTCCGGGCCTCCGCCGCGGTGAAGGCCGCCCTGGCCCCGCGCACCGTGTGAGCCCTCGCCCGCGAGGCCCGCAAAGCAAGAGCAACCCCCGAGAAGGGAATCATCATGGACGCACGCCAGCTTGCGGCGATGGCTGAGGCCACCAGCCTGACCCGTCAGGGCCGCCTGGCCGAGGCCACCGCGCTGATTCAGCGTAATTTGGCCGGTCCGGGGCAGTCGTGGCCCATGCCTGACGCGCCGTATGCCACGGAAGAACCCGGCGATACGCCTCCTTCCCGCCTGGCAATTTCCCCGCCACCCGCGGAGAAGACGGAGCAGGCCGCGCGCAAGCGACCCTCGCCGCGCTGGCTTCGCCGCCTACGCGATTTCTCCGGGCGGTCGGCCACCGACTCGCCGGTCGATAGGCCGCTGGCCGGCCGGTTCGGTGCCTTCTCCTACACCAACGCGGCCGGCACCCGCCGCTACCGGCTCTACGTCCCCTCCGGCTACACCGGTGCCCCGGTGCCCCTGGTCGTCATGCTGCACGGCGGCACCCAGGATGGGGCCACGTTCGCCGCCGCGACCGGCATGAACGACCTGGCCGAGCGGGAGACGTTCCTGGTCGCCTACCCCGAACAGGACCGCTCGGCCAACCCGGGCCTGTACTGGAACTGGTTCAGCCCTGGGCATCAGCGGCGGGACACCGGCGAGCCGTCGCTGATCGCCGGGATCACCACCGAGGTCATGGCCGGCTACCACGTAGCGCCCGGCCGCGTGTACGTGGCCGGGTTTTCCGCCGGGGCGGCGATGGCGGCGGTGATGGGCACGATTTACCCCGACCTGTACGCCGCGGCCGGCGTCCACTCCGGGCTGGCCAACGGCGCCGCCCGTGACCTGCCCTCGGCGCTGGCGGCCATGAGGCAGGGGCCGGCCCGGTCCGGCCGGTCCGTGGCCCAGCCCCGGGCGCTGATCGTCTTCCATGGCGACCAGGACACCACCGTGGCCCCGGCCAACGCCGCGGGCCTCATCGGCGACGGTCTGACGCCGGGCCCCGCGGTCCGCGGCCAGGCTCCTGGTGGCCACGCCTACACCCGGATCTGCTACCAGGACGCCACCGGGGTCACCGTGGCCGAATGCTGGATGGTGCACCAGAGCGGCCACAGCTGGTCCGGTGGCGTCCCGCACGGTTCTTACACGGACCCCGCCGGGCCGGATGCCAGCGCCGAGCTCGTCCGCTTCTTCAACGAGCACCCCGCCGCCGCGCCGGCCTGCTGATCGGCCGCGAAAGGAGCGGTCACGCCGCTGCGGGCCCGGTCGAATCCCGGGCCCGCAGCACGGTGGGCAGCACGACCTGCGGTACGTGCCCGGCGTCGTGGCTGCCGAGGAGCAGGTCGATCAGTGTCCGGCCGGCCTGCTCGATCGGGGCGGTGATCGTGGTGAGCGGCGGGTGACAGAAGTCCGAGCCGAAGATGTCGTCGTAACCGACCACGCTCACCTGGGCGGGGACATCCACCCCCAAGTGGTGCAGGCGCTGCAGGACGCCGATGGCCAGCAGGTCGTTGAACACCACCAGCGCGGTGGTTCCGCTGGCCAGGCCGATGTCCGCCGCCGCGGACCCGCCCTCCAGGGTGGGGGCGAACGGCCCCTTCCTGATCATGGTGAGGCCGGCTTCCCCGGCGGCGGCGGCCAGCGCCTGCCAGCGCGCGCCGTCGATCCAGGCGGTGGCCGGTCCGCCCAGGTAGGTCACGGAACGGTGGCCGAGTGCCGCCAGGTGGGTGACGATCTGCCGGCCTGCGTCGGCGGAGTCGCCGACGACGCTGGGCAGGCCGGTCACCTGCCGATTCAGCAGCACGACCGGCCGCTGACCCGCCAGTTCGAGCAGGTCCGGCTCGGGCTGACGGCTGCCCGCCAGCACGAAGCCCTCGACCGTGGACCGGAGCCGTTCGGCGTGGGCCTGCTCGAACTCCGGATTCTCCTGCGTGTCGCCGAGGACGAGGGTGTATCCGGCCGCCCGGGCCTGAGCCTCGGCCCCCCGGATGATGCCGAAGTTGCTCGGGTTGGTGATGTCGGCCACCAGCAGGGCGAGCATGGGCATCCGGCCGGGGTCCGGGACCGTCGCCGCCCGGTGGTGCCGGTAACCCAGTCGCGCCGCGACGGCCTGCACGTGTTCGCGGGTCGCGGGGCTGACCCGGTCCGGGTTGGCCAGCGCGCGCGAGGCCGTGGACACGGCGACTCCGGCGTCGGCCGCCACGTCCTGCAGGGTCACCGTCCGGGGCCGTCCGGTGCCGCCCGCCTCATCGACCATATGGCAAATTATGGCAAAAGTTGCCAGACTTGGCAAACATTGCCATAATGGCCGAATGTTAGCGGCGGAGAAGACGGTGCCCCAGCACGGCGCCCCCCAGCACGAAGGCGCCCGGAACGGGAATCCGATCGTGTCCGGGCGGGCGTGGGCCGTGTGGGCCGTCGGCGTCCTGGCCTACGTCGTGACCGTTATGCAGCGGACCTCGCTGGGTGACGCGGGCCTGGAAGCGGCCCGGCGCTTCGGTATCGATCCCGGCCTGCTGGCCGCCTTCGTCTTCATCCAGGTCGCCGTCTACGTCGTGGCCCAGACGCCCGCCGGCCTGCTCGTCGACCGGTTCGGTCCGCGGCTGATGCTCGTGGTCAGCGGCGTGCTCCTGACCGCCGGGCAGCTCGTGCTGGCCCGGGCCACCGCCCTGGCCCCGGCCGTGCTGGCCCGGATCCTGGTCGGGCTGGGCGATGCCGTGTTGTTCGTCGCGGTGCTCGGGCTCGTCCCGCGCTGGTTTCCGGCCCGCCGCGTCCCGCTGATCACCCAGCTGACCACGACCCTGGGCCAGCTGGGCCAGATCCTGTCGGCCGTGCCCTTCCTCCTGCTGCTGCACCTGGCCGGCTGGACCGCGGCGTTCGGGCTGGCCGCGGCCAGCAGTGCGCTGGTGACCGTGCTGACCATCGCGGTGGTCCGGAACGCGCCCGGACAGGGATGGTCGCCGTCACGGTCGACATCCGTCCGCGAGATCGGATCCCAGCTGCGGGCCGTGTGGGCCCGCCCCGGCACGCGGCTCGGGTTCTTCGGTCACATGGGCACGCAGTTCTCGATGATGACCTTCGCCCTGCTGTGGGGTGTGCCCTACCTCGAGTCGGCGCAGCACCTCTCGGGGCCCGCGGTGGGCGTGCTGATGACCGTGTTCGTCCTGAGCACGATCGGCATCGGACCGATCATCGGCCTGCTCACGGCCCGGTACCCGGTGCACCGGTCCGGGCTGCTGCTGGGGATCGTCGGCGCGGACGCGCTGATCTGGACGGCCGTCCTGGCCTGCCCGGGCCCGGCCCCGCGCTGGCTGCTCGTGCTGCTCATCGTGGTGCTGTCCGCGGGCGGCCCCGGCTCGGTGATCGGCTTCGACATTGCGCGCACGTCCAACCCGCGGTCCAGCCTCGGCGTGGCGCAGAGCATGGTCAACATGGGCGGGTTCAGCGCCACGTTGCTCGTGCTGGCCGCGATGGGTGTGGTCATGACGGCGCTGGGCGGCTTCACACCGGCGGCGTTCCGGGTGGCCTGGCTGGTGCAGTACCCGATCTGGGCGGCCGCGGTGATCGGCGTGCTGGTGATGCGGCGCGCCCCGGATTCTGCTCAGTAGGCAGGGCCGTGACCCGGCCGCGGGCGGGCCGCATGCTCAAGTCGTCGGAAGGAGAGCGGCGATGACGGGCGAAAAGCATCAGGTTCTGGTGATCGGCGGCGGGTTCGGCGGGCTTTCCGCGGTCCGGGCCCTGGCCGACGCGGATGTGCAGGTGACGCTGGTGGACCGGACGAACCATCATCTGTTCCAGCCCCTGCTCTACCAGGTCGCGGCGGGCATCTTGCCGCCCGGGCTCATCGCCCCGGCGCTGCGGCAGGTCGTCCGTAAGCAGGCCAACGTACGGGTGCTGCTGGCGGACGTCAGTGACGTGGACCTGGACCGTCGGCTGGTCCAGGCGACCAAGCCGGACGGCCGGGACACCGAGCTTGCCTACGACACCCTGATCGTGGCGGCCGGGGCCACGCACTCCTACTTCGGCCACGATCAGTTCGCGAACTTCGCGCCCGGCATGAAGACGATGGAAGATTCCCGGTACCTGCGCGACAAGATCTTTTCCAGCTTCGAGATGGCCGAGCTGGCCACCGATCCGGCGGAGCGGGCGGAATGGCTGACCTTCGTGGTCGTCGGGGCCGGCCCGACCGGGGTGGAACTGATCGGGCAGATCGCCGAGCTGGCCCACCAGGTCCTGCCCCACGACTTCCGCGACGTGGACACCTCGGCGGCACGGATCATCCTGCTCGAAGGGGCCCCCGTGGTGTTGCCGCCATTTCCTCCCCGGCTGCAGCGGTACACCCAGCGGGAGCTGGAGAAGATGGGCGTGGAGATCCGGCTGAACACGCTGGCCGTCGACATGGACCACGACTCGATCACCGTCAAGGCGCCGGGCGGGCTGGAGACCATCCGGGCCAAGACACGGATCTGGGCCGCCGGCGTGCAGGCCTCCCCGCTGGCGCGGCTGCTCGCGAACAAGACCGGGGCCACCACCGACCGGGCCGGGCGGCTTCCGGTCGGCCCGGACTGCACCCTGCCCGGTCACCCGGAAGTCTTCGCCATCGGTGACATGGTCGCCCTGAACAACCTGCCCAGCGTGGCCCAGCCCGCCATGCAGGAGGGCAAATACGTCGGCCAGCTCATCGGCTCCCGGCTGACCGGGGCGGAGCTGCCGGGCCCGTTCCGGTACTCGGACCGGGGGTCGATGGCCACCATCGGGCACCGCCGGGCCGTCGCCGAATCCAAAGGCCTGAAGTTCACCGGGATGACCGCCTACCTGATGTGGGGTTTCATCCACGTCACGTACCTGGTTGGCTGGGGTAACCGTCTCGGCACGGTCTATACCTGGGCCCGCGCCCTCTACCTGTCCAAGAGCCGGGGCCATCGCATCATCAGCTTCCAGACGGCCGGCTACGAGGTCGGCGGCCAGCGCACGCTCATCCGCTCCGTCCAGCCCTACACCGAGCCCGGCGCCGAGTCCGAGGGCACCTCAGCCGCGCCGGGCCGCGACCGCGTCGACTAGGGCGGTTCGCATGGCCTCGACCGGCCCCGGGTGACCGGTCATCAGCTCGACCTGCGCGACCGCCTGGTACAGCAGCACGCTCAGACCGCTGACCACCGGGCAGCCGGCGTCCCGGGCTGAGCTGGCCAACGGGGTCGGCCACGGTGCGTACACCACGTCGAGCAGCGTGGTCTCTGGCTTCCAGCGGGTGACGCTCAGCGGATCGGCCGCGCCGCCGGGCAGCGTGGAGATGACCAGATCGGCCGGGGGCAGCGGGTCGGAGAACAGGCGGCCGGAGATCTCCGGCCGCATGCCCAGCCGCTCGGCGGTCTCCCGCAGCTCGCCGGTGCGGGCCAGGTTGCGGACCAGCACGATCGGCGTCTGGTGGCCCAGTTCGCGCACCGCGGCCAGGGCCGCCTGGGCCGTTCCCCCCGCGCCCAGGATGACCGCCTGCTCGACCCGGTCCAGTCCGGCCTCGCGCAAGGCCAGGACGATGCCGGCTACGTCGGTGTTGTCAGCCCGCCAGCCCTCAGCCGCCCCGAAGACCAGTGTGTTCGCGGCTCCAACCGCCCCGGCCAGGGGCGACACCTGGTCGGCGACCTCCAGCGCCACCCGCTTGAGCGGCATGGTCAACGACAGGCCGGCCCACTCCGGGCCCATGCTGGCGACCAGCCCGGGCAGGCCCGCCTCGTCGCACTCGATCTTGCCGTAGTGCCAGCCCCGCAGATCAAGCGCCTGGTAGGCCGCTTCATGCAGGACAGGGGAGAGCGAATGCCTGATCGGGGACCCGAGCACGGCCGCCCGCCGCTTCGTCTCATCTTCCACCTTGCCGACGGTACGCGAGTGCCGGGCTGCAGGAGGCTGTTCCTGCCACTGGACGGGATGCGCGTTGCACCGGCCCGGCTGGCCGGGCAGCGTCCTAAGCGTCCAGACCGGGACCCTGAGGAGGCCGACATGCCGCTGGTCGGCATTGGTCATCTGACCATGCTCGATACCGCACCGCCCGACTGGGTGTCGCTGGCCCGCGACGCCGGCTTCGACGCGGTCGGGATCAGGGCCGCGGCCATTGGGCCCACCGAGGAAGACTGGCCCATGCGGGTCGGCTCGCCGATGCTGGCTGAGACGCTCCGCCGGATGGACGACACCGGCGTGCGAGTGCTCGACGCGGAACTCATCCGTATCGACCCGCAGACCGTCATCGCGACGTACGAGCCGTTGTTCGAAACCGGCGCGGCGCTGGGCGCCAGCTTCCTGAACGTCATGGGTGACGACCCTGACCTGCACCGGGCCCGGGACACCTTCGCGGCGCTGGCCGAGGCGGCCCGTCCCTACGGGTTGCGCCCGGCGATAGAGGCGATCCCGTACATGCGGGTCAAGACGCTCGCCGATGCGGTCGTCCTGGTCGGTGAGTCCAACGGCGGAATCATCATCGATCCGCTCCACCTGCAGCGGGGCGGCGGCACCCCCGCCGACGTGCGCGCGCTGGACCCCAAGATGATCGCCTACTGCCAGCTGTGTGACGCACCGCTGGCCGCCCCGCATAACCTGCCCCGCCCGCGGCAGCTTCCCCGCGGGCAATCGGTGGAGGGGATCACGGACCTGGCCCTGGAGGCCCGCGCGGTGCGCCTGCTGCCCGGCGACGGTGAGCTTCCCCTGGCTGAGATCATTTCGGCCGTGCCCGCAGGGCTGCCGCTGAGCGTCGAGACGCCCAACGTCGCCCTGCTGGACTCGCTCGGGCCGGCCGAGTTCGCGCGGCGTGCCCGCCGGGCGGTGGCCCGCCTGCTGGCCACCGCCACCCCTACGGATGGCGCCGCGGTAGCGCCCTAGGCATCCGCCGCGGCCAGCAGGTGCAGGCCGTGAATGGCCACGGCATAGCCATCGACGCCGAACCCCACGACGATTCCCGCGGCCGCGGGGGAGATGAAGGAGTGGTGCCGGAACTCCTCGCGGGTGTGCACGTTCGAGATATGACACTCGATCAGGCGCAGCTTGGCGCCCTTGATGGCGTCGTGCAGCGCGAGCGAGGTGTGGGTGTAGGCCCCCGGGTTGAAGACCGCGCCGACCAGGTCCCCGGCCGCCTGCCGCCCTCCGGCCTCCTGGATCCAGTCGATGAGCACGCCCTCATGGTTGGACTGCCGGCAGTCGGCCTCGAGCTCGTACTTCGCCGCCTCGGCCCGGCACAGGGCCTCGACGTCAGCGATCGTCTTGACGCCGTAGATGCCTGGTTCACGAGTCCCGAGCAGGTTGAGGTTCGGTCCGTTCAGCACGAGAACTGTCTTCATGTGCTTCACCTTGCGATAGGCGATGGCTTCTGACGCCAGCGCGGCCAGTCTGATGGTAAGGGCAGGCCGCGGCGCAGCCTTTCCGGTTTCCGCCTGCCGGGATCGGATCCGCTCAGCGGAAAGAAGCACGGCCCGTCTTTTACCTGGAGTTATTTTGCCGTGAGCACCTGCTTTGGCGGCTGACGCCCGAACTTAGGAGCGATATGGCTACGAGGACACAGCTTGAAGATATTGAAAGGCCATCGAGGGCCGCCTCCTCTCGTGTCCGCTACTTGATTCTGGCGATCATCGTTATCGCCACGGCCATTAACTACCTGGACCGGGCGAACCTCTCGATCGCCGAACCGCTGGTCAAAAAGGACCTGCACATCAGCGACGTCGAGATGGGCCTGATCTTCTCCGCGTTCTCGTGGACCTACGCGGCTTTGCAGATCCCCGGCGGATGGATCCTGGAACGAGTCGGGCCGAGGAAAACCTTCGGGGTCGCGCTGATCTTCTGGTCGATCGTCACCGGATGCATCAGCCTGGCCCGGGGCTTCGGCTCCCTGCTCGGCTTGCGGCTCGCCCTCGGCGTGGCCGAGACACCGGCCTTTCCGGCCAACAACACTCTGGTCAGCCGCTGGTTCCCGACCCGGGAGCGCGGTTTTGCCACGGGCTCGTACACCGCCGGTGAGTATGTCGGGCTGGCCATCGCCGCCCCCCTGCTGGCCTGGATGGCGACCGAGTACGGCTGGCATTCGGTGTTCTACCTGACCGGCGGCCTCGGCGTCGTCTTCGCGTTCGTCTGGCTGATCTGGATCCGGAACAGCCCCCAGAGCGACAAGCGGGTGTCCCCGGCTGAGCTGGAGCACATCGAGAAGGGCGGCGGTGCCGTGACCGCGCCCGTGGCCGAAGGCGAAACCCGCAGTCATGGCAAGTTCTCCGATATCCCGAAACTTCTGTTCAAGAAGCGGATGCTCGGCGCGCTGATCGGCCAGTTCGCGAACACCTCGACGCTGTTCTTCTTCCTGACCTGGTTCCCGGACTACCTGGTCGAGCAGAAGCACTTCACCCTGCTCAAGGCCGGCATCATGGCCATCATCCCGTACCTGTGCGCGCTG